>Ga0111538_10004797_pt1 | contig 18636 bp, 18 predicted proteins | sample SoiMethybrSBSTD1_FD_79669 | JGI IMG/M metagenome (GOLD analysis project Ga0111538, IMG submission 79669) | Bulk soil microbial communities from a Populus tree surrounding site in Tennessee, USA - Soil MetaG P. TD hybrid SBSTD1 (version 2)... | ecosystem: Environmental > Terrestrial > Soil >...
GGGGTCTTGGCCAGCGGCACCAGCGCGACCAGGCTGTCCATGAAGTCGGGCTGGCTCACGCCCCACTGCAGCGCCTGCATCCCACCCATCGAGGGCCCGACGACCGCGAGCACATGCGGGACCTTCAGATGTTCGGTCATGAGCTTGTGCTGCGAGGTCACCATGTCGCGGATGGCGAAGCGCGGAAACGACATGCGCGGCTGCGCCTGGCTGTTCGAGGGCGACGTGGTGAGGCCGTTGCCGATGGCGTCGGTGGCCACGATGAAGTACTTCGACGTGTCGAGCGCCTTGCCGGGCCCGATCAGGAAGTCGAGCCGGTGGTGATTGCCGCTGATCGCGGTCACCATGAGGATGGCGTTGGACTGCTGCGCGTTCAGCGTGCCGTGCGTCACGTAGGAGATCGCGAAGTCCTTGATCACCTCGCCGTTCTCCAGCTTCAAGTCCCCGATCCTGTATTGCAGGTGTGCCGGCTGATTGGGGCCGTGGGCCAGCGCGCCGGGGGCGTGGAGCATCAGGGCGGCGAAGCCGACGGCGAGCATCAGGCGTCGATGCATGCGAGCCCTCCTGCGGAGCGTCGAGGTCAGGCGGCGCGGCGCTCGAAGCGACGGGCCACCAGCGACATCGAGTAGGTGCACAGCCAGTAGATGACGGCGATGAAGAGGTACAGCTCGAAGGGCTTGATCTCCCGGTTGTTGACGATCTGCGCCGCCTTGGTGAGGTCGACGTAGCCGATGATCGAGGCCAGCGAGGTGTCCTTGAAGAGCACGATCATCTGCGTGACCAGCGACGGCGCCATGTTCTTGAACGCCTGCGGCAGCACCACGTGGATCATCGTCCTGGTCGTCGTCATCCCGAGTGCAGTGGCCGCTTCCACTTGGCCCCGCGACACCGACTGCACCCCGGCTCGGACGATCTCGCCGAAGTACGCGGCCTCGAAGATCACGAACGCGGTGAGGGCGACCCCGTACTCCGGGATGGGCAGCCGCAACAGCTGCGGGATGATGAACCACACCCAGAAGATCACCATCACCAGCGGCACGCCCCGGAAGAACTCCACGTACATCGTGACGGGGACCCGGATCCAGGCCGCACCGGCCAGCCGGCCAAGGCCCACGAAGATGCCCAGCAGGAAGCCCAGCAGGATGGCCGGGATGGCCAGGCGCAGCGTGCCGCCGATGAACGGGCCGATCCCGATCAGCCCCTGGAGGATGAGGAACTTGAAGTTGGCCGCGACGACGGTGAAGTCCACGGCTCAGTCGGCCGTCGCCCGGGAGATCAGCCCGGGGATCGCATAGGCGCGCTCAACGCGCGCCATGATGGCGGCGATCGACAGGCACAGCACCAGATAGATCACCGTGCCGGCGGTCAGCGCCTCGATGGCCTTGGCGGTGTAGGTCTCGACCTGCCGCGTCTGGAAGGTCAGCTCGGCCACGCTGATCGTGAGGGCCACCGACGAGTTCTTGAGCAGGTTCAGTGAGTCGTTGGTGGCCGGGGGCACCACCAGGCGGAGCGCCACGGGCAGGATGACGAGGCGGTAGGCCTGGAAGGTCGTGAGCCCCATGGCCAGCGAGGCCTCGAACTGCGTGCGGGGAATGGCGCCGATACCCGAGCGGATGATCTCCGACATCCGCGCGCCGTGGTACACGCCCAGCGCGATGGTGCCCGCCCAGAATTCCAGCCCGTGGTTGAACAGCCAGTCCTGGGCCCCGCGCGGCAGCAGCGGTGTCACCCCGAAGTACCAGAAGAACATCCAGACCAGCAGGGGGACATTGCGGAAGAACTCGACGTAGAAGGTGGCGGCCCAGCGCAGCGGCCGGAACGGCACCGTGCGGAGGGCGCCGGAGAGAATCCCGAGTGCGACCGCGATGAGCCAGGCGATCGCGGAGAGTTCGAGCGTGGTGATGAGCCCCTGGAGCAGCCAGCCTCCCGACTGGCCGCTCCAGAGCACCGACCACTTGAAGGTGTAGTGCACGCCCGCCCGGGTCGGAGCCTCGCTACTTGCCGATCTGCTTCATCAAGTAGGCCTTCACCTGGGGCGTCATCGGGTACGGCAGCTCGCCCTTGGGCCCGAACCACTTCTCGTAAATCTCGAAGTACTTGCCACCCTCCAGGCCGTTCTTGAGGCCCGCGTCGACGACCGCCTTGAACTTGGCGTCGCCCTTGCGCATCGCCATACCGTAGGGCTCCTCGGAGTAGAAGTCACCGACCACGTCCCAATCGTCCGGCTTCGGCGCCTTGGCCTTGAGGCCGTAGAGCTGGATGCCGTCGTTGGTGTAGGCGTCGACCTGGCCCTGCAGCAGCGCCTGGAACGCCGCCGGCTGGTCGGGGAACTCGCGCAACTGCGCCTGCGGATACTTCTCGCGGAGGATCTTGGCGTTGGTCGAGCCCTGCTGCGAAGCGATGCGCTTGCCGGCGATGTCGTTGACGCTCTTGATGGGGCTGCCCTTCTTCACCATGAACTGGGCCCCCGTGTAGAAGAACGTCAGGCTGAAGTCCACCGCCTCGCGGCGCTGCGGCGTATCGGTCATGGTGCCGGCGATGAGGTCGACCGAGTTGGAGCTGAGCAGCGGGATCCGGGTGGGCGGCGTCGACTCCTTCTTCTCGATCTTGATGGGCTTGCCCACCGCCTTCTCGACCTCAGGCTTGACGAGCATGTCGACCAGGTCGATCGAGAAGCCGACCCACTGGTTGTCCTTGTTGACGTAGGCGAAGGGCGGCGAGCCGGTACGCGTGCCGATGGTCATGGTGCCGGAGGACTTGATCTTCTCCAGGGTGTCCTGGGCCAGCACCGGGCCGGCGGCCATCAGCGTGATGGCCAGGGTGAGGGCGAACGAGAGCAAACGATTCATCGACGACCTCCTAGTGGGTGAGGATCTTGGACAGGAACTGCCGACCACGGTCGGACTTGGGAGCCGAGAAGAACGCCTCGGGCGTGGCCTGCTCCACCACCTGCCCCTCGTCCATGAAGACGACCCGGTGGGCGACCCGCCGGGCGAAGCCCATCTCGTGCGTGACGCACATCATCGTCATGCCCTCACGGGCCAGCGCGGTCATGACGTCGAGCACCTCGTTGATCATCTCGGGATCGAGCGCCGAGGTGGGCTCGTCGAACAGCATGATCTTGGGCTGCATGGCCAGCGCGCGGGCGATGGCCACCCGCTGCTGCTGGCCGCCCGACAGATTGGCCGGATAGTTGTCGGCCTTCTCACGCAGGCCGACCCGCTCGAGCAGCGCCCGGGCGGTCTTCTCGGCGTCCGCCGCCGACAAGCCTTTCACCTTCTGCGGCGCCAGCATGATGTTTTGCAGCGCCGTCATGTGCGGGAACAGGTTGAACGACTGAAACACCATCCCCACCCGCGAGCGCAGCGTGGGGAGATTCACGCCCCGGCGCGTGATCGAGTCGCCCAGCACCACGATGTCTCCCTGCTGCACGCGCTCCAGGCCGTTGACGGTGCGGATCAGCGTGGACTTGCCGGATCCCGACGGGCCGCACACCACGACGACCTCGCCGGTCTCCACCGCGAGCTCGATCCCACGCAAGACGTGCAGCTTGCCGAACCACTTGTTGACGCCGTGGAACTCGATCGCCGGCGCCATCTATTCGATAACCACGAGCGTGTCGCCCGGGTTCACGGCCTGGCCCGGCTGCACGCGGACCTCGACCACGGTGCCCGCTGCTGCGGCCTTGAACTCGTTTTCCATCTTCATCGCCTCGATGACGATCAGGGTGTCACCGGCCTGGACCTGCTCTCCCGGCCGCACCGCGATGTGAGTGATCTTACCCGGAAGGGGCGCCACCAGCGTCTGACCGCGGCCGGCGCCGACGCCCCCGCCGTGCGTGCGGATGATCCAGCGCGTCTGCTCCTCGACGAGCACCTCGTGGGTCTCACCTTCCACATCCACCACGCAGGTGCCGTCGCGGTCGACCACGGCGGCCACGTGCGACACGCCGCCGATCAGCAGCGAGAAGATGCCGGCGGCGGTGGCCTGGCCGTCGACCTCCCACTGACGGTCACCGATCGTGAGGCGGTAGTGGCCGTCGCCGCCGGTGATCTCCACGACCTCGCTGGTCCCGCCGATGGTCGCGACGTACTTCACGAGATGCCGGGCCGCTGCCAGCCGAGGCGGACGCCCGACCGCCAGGCCCCCGTCTCCACGCTCGGCTCGACGCGCACGGTGGTGTGGCGGGCGCGCTCGTACTCGGCCACCACGGCGGCGATGACGGCGATCGGAGCGTGACGCCCCTCCCGGGCCGCCGGGCCGGGGGGGAGGATGCGCTCGAGCAGCGCGGTCGAGAGCCGCCCGGCCCGGAAGTCCGGATGCGCGACGATGCGCTGCAGGGCGGGAATGGTGGTCCGCACGCCCACGACCGTGTACTCGCCCAGCGCCCGCATCATGCGGTCGAGGGCGGCAGGCCGGTCGGCGCCCCACACGATGAGCTTGGCCAGCAGCGTGTCGTACCAGCGCGGCACGGTGTAGCCCTCGTACGCGCCAGAGTCCTCGCGCACCCACGGGCCGGCGGCCGGTCGCAGCCCAGTGATCGTGCCCGGCGACGGGATCCAGCCGGCGAACGGATCCTCGGCGTTGATCCGGCACTCGATGGCCCAGCCCCGCCAGGTGACATCGGCCTGCGCGTACCCCAGCGGCTGCCCCGCCGCCACACGCAGCTGCTCGCGCACCAGGTCGATGCCGGTGACCATCTCGGTGACCGGGTGCTCGACCTGCAGCCGCGTGTTCATCTCCAGGAAGTAGAAGTTCCTCTCGGCGTCCAGCAGGAACTCGACGGTGCCGGCGTTGACGTAGCCGGCCGCGCGCGCCACGCGGCAGGCCGCCTCGCCCATACGCGCTCGCAGCTCGGCGTCCACGACGGGCGAGGGCGACTCCTCGATGAGCTTCTGGTGGCGGCGCTGGATCGAGCACTCGCGCTCGCCCAGATGCACGATGGTGCCGTGGGCGTCGGCCAGCACCTGGATCTCCACGTGCCGTGGCTCGATGACGGCGCGCTCGAGGTAGACGGAGGCGTCGCCGAACGCCGCGCCGGCCTCCGAGCGCGCGGCCCGCAGCGCGTCGGCCAGCTCCGATTCCTGCCGGACCAGCCGCATCCCCTTGCCGCCGCCGCCCATCGCGGCCTTGAGCATCACGGGGTAGCCGATCTGGCGGCTCAGGGTGCGCGCCTCGTCGTCGGAGCGGATGGGCTCCAGTGTCCCGGGCACCATCGGGACTTTCAGGTCGCGCGCGATCTTGCGCGCCGACGTCTTGTCGCCCATCGCGCGGATGGCGGCCGGCGGCGGCCCCACGAACGTGAGCCCGGCCTGGGTGCAGGCCTCGGCGAAGCGCGCGTTCTCCGCGAGGAACCCGTAGCCGGGATGGACCGCGTCGGCACCGGCCCGCCGGGCCACCCCCACGAGCTTGTCGATCACCAGGTAGCTCTCGACCGCCGGCGGAGGCCCGATCGGGTACGCCTCGTCGGCCAGCAGCACGTGCGGGGCCTCGCGGTCCGCCTCCGAGAAGACGGCGACGGTCGCGATCCCGAGCTCGCGGCAGGCCCGGATCACGCGCACGGCGATCTCGCCCCGGTTGGCGATGAGCAGCTTCTTGATGGTGGTGGTCACGGGTCGCCCTCGATGATACGGCAGTCGCCCGTCATTGCATTGCTCGTAACGCGTCGCGCAGAAAGCTCTCGTCCACGATCTCCTTCTCGGGCATCGGCGACTTGACGAGCTTCTGGCCGTGCCACCAGGCGATCTGCCGCGCGACGTCGCCCGGCATCAGGCGTCCGTCACGGTCCTGGTAGGGAAACCCCTTGCGGATGAGGTCGGGGCTGGCCCCCGTGTACTTCGCGGTGATCGCCACGACCTCGTCGAACTCCGGCCCGCTGCGGAGGGCCAGGACCGCGTCGAAGTAGTGGCGCGAGGCCTTGACGTAGCCCTTCATGAAGCTGACGGCGCGGGCCCGATCGCGCGCGAACTGGTCGGAGAACATCACGGTGGCGATCTGCCAGGGAAACGCATCGCCGGTCTGGACGATGGTCACGCCCGCCCCGGTGGCCTCCAGCCGCGAGACGAACGGCTCGGCGGTGGCCACCGCGTCGACGCGCTTGGCCGTGAGTGCGTCGTTCAGGGCCGGCAACGCCTGCAGCGGCACCAGCTCGACGTCGCCGGGCGCCAGTCCTTCCTTCTCGAGATAGCGGCCCACGTTGTAGTGGAAGGTCGAGCCGATCTGGGTGACGCCGATCTTCTTGCCCTTGAGGTCACGCATCGACCGGACGCCGCCGTCGTAGAGATCCTTGCGGACCACCAGCGCGGTCAGGTTGTGGTTGGGCCACTCGCGCCCCTTGTCGGCCACGATCCAGATCCGCACCCCGCCCGCCACGATGTTGAAGAGCCCGGCGGTAAGCCCGGTGGCCCCGACGGGAATGTCCCCCGAGGCCAGCGCCACCGCGATCGGCTGGGCCGCCTGGAAATACACCAGCTCGGGCTCGATCCCGAACTCCTTGAAGTACCCCTTCTCCACGCCCAGGAACAGCACCGCCGACGAGGTGAGCTTCAGCACGCCCAGCTTCACCTTCGCCGGAGCCTGCGCATCGACCGGCCCGACGGCGGCCAGCAGCGCCAGCACGAGCAGGACCACGACACCACGCCTCATTCGTTCCTCCCGACCATCAATGTGAGCGCCCGCGTCACGCGTCGGCCCGCCAGGGAATGGCGACGCGCTCGAGCCGCGTGAGCAGCCAGTGCGAGGCGAGACCGAGCAGCGACAGGAGCACGATGCCGACCATCAGCTTCGTCGTCTCCATGAGGTTCTGGGCGTTCAGCACGAGGAAGCCGATGCCCGAGCTGGCGGCGATCATCTCGGCGGCGACGAGCAGCAGCAGCGAGGTTCCGGCGCCCAGCTTGAGCCCGGCGAAGACCATCGGCAGCGCCGAAGGCAGCATGACCTTGCGGATGAGGCTCCACCGCCCGGCCCCGAAGCTCACCGCCGCCCGGATCAGCAGGGGGTCGGCGTGCCGGACGCCGGTGTAGGTGTTGATCGCCATCGGAAAGAACACGCCCAGCGTGATGACCGCGACCTTGGACGCCTCGCCGATGCCCAGCCACAGGATGAGCAGCGGCAGCAGCGCGATCTTCGGTACCGGGAAGGTGGCGGCGATCACCGGGTTGCCGATCGCGTCGAGCAGACTGAAGACGCCGATGGTCAGCCCCACCGTCACGCCGGCGAGCGCGCCCAGCCCGAAGCCGAGCGCGATCCGCTGGAGGCTCGTGATCACGTGCGTCATCAGTTCGCCGGAGCGCAGCATCTCGAGACCGGCGGCCAGCACCGCCAGCGGCGACGGCAGGAAGAGCGGCGGGATCCACCCAGTGCGCGTGAGCAGCTCCCACAGCACGATGAGGCCGGCGAGCCCGGCAATGCGCGCTACCGGGTGCTCGCGGCGCACCAGCAGACGGGCGCGATCGGGCGCGACCAGCCGGCTCACGCCGCCCCCTCGCGCAAGGCGTCGCGCGCCTGCGCCTTGATCGACGACCAGATCCGCTCGACGGCTCCGAGGAACGCCGCCTCGCCGAGCATCGACTCGGCGCGGGGCCGGGCCAGCGGCACCTGAACGATCTCGACTACCTGGCCCGGCCGTCGCGAGAGCACCACGACGCGATCGGCCATGAAGACAGCCTCGTGGATGTTGTGCGTCACGTAGAGAATCGTCTGGCGCGTCCGGGCCCAGATCGCCAGCAGCTCCTCCTGCATGAGCTGGCGCGTCTGGGCGTCGAGCGCGGAGAACGGCTCGTCCATCAGGAGCACGGCCGGATCGACGGCCAGCGCGCGGGCGATGCCCACGCGCTGGCGCATCCCGCCCGAGAGCTGATGCGGATAGCGGGTCTCGAAGCCGCCGAGACCGGTGAGGTCGATGAAGCGACGGGCGATGGCGTGCCGCTCGCTTGCTGGCACGCCGGCCTCTTCGAGGCCGAACTCCACGTTGGCCTGGGCGGTGCGCCACGGGAAGAGCGCGAACTCCTGGAACACCATCGCGGTGGCGGGCCGACCGCGGCGCAGGGGGCCGTCGAAGTCGATCGTGCCGGCGTCCGGCCGCAGCAGGCCGGCCAGCAGATTGAGAAGCGTCGACTTGCCACACCCCGAGGGGCCCACCACCGCGACCAGCTCGTCGGCCTCCACGGTGAACGTGACGCCGGCGAGCGCGTCCACGTGTCGTCCGCGCGCGTCGCCAAAGCGCTTGCTGACGTTGTCGACGCGGATTCTCACCGGCTCGCCGCGTCGCGCAGGCGGAAGCGCTGGATCTTGCCGGTGGCGGTCTTGGGCAGATCGGCCACGAAGTTGATCCGGGCCGGGGTCTTGAACGCCGCCGCCCGCGTGCGAACGAACTCGCGTAGCTCCGTCGCCAGCGCCGGCGAGGGCGCGCGATCGCCCTTGAGGACGACGTAGGCGCACGGCACGATCAGGCCGCGGCCGTCCGACTCCCCGACGACGCACGCCTCGAGCACCGCCGGGTGGGCGACGAGCTGCGCCTCGACCTCGGCCGGCGAGACCCACTGGCCGGCGACCTTCAGCATGTCGTCGGCGCGTCCCTCGAAGTAGAACCAGCCTTCGGCGTCCTGCCGGAACATGTCCCCGGTACGCAGCCACTCGCCGAGCATCGTGCTCCGCGTCCGCTCGCGCTGGTTCCAGTAGCCGCTCGCGGTCGTGTCGCCCTTGACGAGGAGATGACCGACCGTGCCCGCCGGGACCGTGGCGCCCTCGTCGTCCACCAGTCGCGTCTCGAAGCCGGGGATCACCTTCCCCGAGGTGCCGCCGCGGGATTGGCCCGGTCGGTTGGCGATGAAGTCGTGCAGCGCCTCGGTCGAGCCCACCACCTCGACCAGCTCGAGGCCGAAGCGGTCGGCCCAGGCCTCGAAGAGCGTGGCGGGCAGCGCCTCGCCCGACGAGACGCCGAAACGGAGCGAGGAGAGGTCCCAGCGGTGCTCGGCGTCGGGGACCTCGAGCATGCGCGCCCACAGCGTCGGCACGGTGAAAAAGACCGTCGGTCGCTCGGCGTCAATCGTCTCGAACGCGCGCTCGGCCGTGATCCGTTCGGGGACCAGGACGGCGGCGGCGCCCACGCGGGCGGGAAAGTACAGGCTGTTGCCCAGGCCGAAGGCAAAGAACATCTTCGACGCGGAGAACACCAGATCGTCGGCGCCGAGGCCGAAGATCCCCACGCCCACGAGATCGGCGGCCGCCACAAAGTCGGCGTGTGAGTGGACTGCGGCCTTCGGACGCCCCGTCGAGCCCGAGGTGTACCCCCAGTACACGACGTCATCGGGAGCTGTGCGCGCGGGCTCGACCAGGGGCTTGGCACGGGCGAGCGCGTCGTCCCAGTCGAGGGCCCCGGACTCCCGGCCCTCGGAAACCAGCACCGTCTGCAGCCACGGGCACCGGCTCCGGATCGCCGCCAGACGCGGGGCGACCTCGGGCGTCACGACGGCGACCCGGGCCCGGCTGTCGTTCAGGAGGAACGCGTAGTCCTCGGCCCCCATCAACGTGTTCACCGGCACGCTGACCGCGCCGAGCCGGGCCGCGCCCCAGAACGCCGCCGCAAAGGCGGGTGAATCGTCCAGGGCCAGCAAGACACGCTGTTCGATCTCGACACCGACCTCGGCCAGGGCCCCGGCGGCCCGCGACGCCTGGTCCGCGACGGCGGCGTAGGTGATGGAGCGGCCGGCGAAGCGGAAGGCCGTCCGGTCCCCTCGCCCGGCGGCGAGGTTGCGATCGACGAAGAACGACGCGATGTTCAGGTGCTCCCCGACCGGCTCCACCGGCGGAATACTACACTACGGGCCCGAGCCCGAGCCGGGAGGCCGGATCAGTGCTTCCTGGATTTCCATCACATTGGGTATTCTGAAAACTCATGCTCCATCCGGTGCTCCGCCGGTCCCTTCGGCAGGCTGGGCTACGAGTCTGGCGGAGCGTCATCGTCGTCGGGATGATCAGCCTCGGCGCGCTCGCCGCCTGGGTGGTCATCGTCCACCTCGAGGCCCGCCAGCTGGCCCTGCGTGACGCCGAGCGCAACGCCGCGGTCGTGGCCCACGCCATCGCCCGTGAGCAAGAGCGCCTGATCGACACCGCCAAGCAGCTGCTGGTGGGCCTGTCCCAGCGGCAGGAAGTACTCACGGCCAACGCGGGCCCATGCAACGTGCTCTTCGCCGGCGTGGTGAAGGGCTTCCCCGGCTATCTCGACCTGGTGGCGGTGAAGGCCGACGGCCAGGTGTTCTGCGCCGCCCGCCCCTCGGCGGCCCTGCCCGGCAGCACGGACCCGCGCGACATCGCGCGCACGATCGAGTCGGGCAGTCCCACGCTCGGGCGGTACGGCTTCGACCGCGGCCGGGGCCGCCCCACGATCACGCTCGCGGCCCCCGCGGTGGACGGCGCCGGCGTCGTGCGAGCCGTGATTATCGTCGCCCTCGACCTGGGTCAGCTGGTACGGGCCGTGCTGGAGACGCCCCTGCCGCGGGGCGCCTCGATGGTGCTGGTCGACGCCAACGGGGTGATCCTCGGCCGCGTCCCCGAGGGCGAGGGCTGGAGCGGCGAGCTGGTCGACGAGCCCCTCCGTCGGTTGCTGGCCGAGCGCCCGGCCGGGATGCACGAAGGCGTCGGACTCGACGGCGCACCCACGCTGTTCCTCGTGGAGCCCCTGCTCCGCGAGACGAGCCGGGCCTGGGACGCGGCGGTGGTGATCACCCTGCCCCGTCAGGCCGTGTTCCGAGCCGCCGACCGCCTGTTCATGCTGCAGCTGGCCGGGCTCGGGGTGCTCGCGCTCGGCGGCGTCATCGTGATCGGGATGCTGGTCGACCGCCTCTTCGGCGGGCCGGCCTACGGGCTGCTGCGCGTGGTGCGAAGCCTGAATGCGGGCGACGTGCGCGCCCGCATGCGACGCACCGATGGGACCGGCGTGATCGGGCGGCTCTCGCGCAGCGTGAACGCGCTGGCGCTCCGGATGGAAGAGCACCAGCACGCCGCCGCCGCCCTCGAGGATCAGCTCCGCAACGAGCGGGCGGCCCGCCTGGTTGAGACGCTGCCGCCGCCGCCCCCACCAACCGCGGCCGCCCGGCCGGAAGGGAGTCGGACCCCGACCCCGACCTACTCCGTCGAGCCGGTCCTGGAGGACCCCGTCGCCGAGACCGCGGACGGCGTGCCCAGCGAGGAGGAGGCGTACTGGGGGTTGCGGGAAACGGCCTTCGAGAACGCGCCGAACCCGCGCTTCCTGTGGCTGTCCCCCGCCCACTCCGACGCGCTGGTCCGGCTCTCGTACGCGCTGCGGCAGCGGCGCGGCTGCGCCGTGCTGACCGGCGAGCCCGGCTGCGGCAAGACGTTGCTGACCCGAGCGGTCGTACAGCGGCTGGAGCCGGATCGCTACGAGGTCGGGTTGCTGACGAACCCCCACGGCGGGCGCGTCGATCTGCTGCGTGAGGTCCTTTACGAGCTCGGCGTGGAAACCGGGGAGTCCGACCGCGCCGAGCTGCAGCACCAGCTGCACGACCTCATCGCGCGCAACTTCCAGGCGGGGCGCGAGACGGTCCTGATCGTGGACGACGCCCAGCAGGCTGACAATCCGGAGTGGTTCGAGGAGCTGAGCGCGCTGCTCAACATCCAGACCAACGAGCGCGCCCTCGTCACGATCCTACTGGCCGGCACTCCAGACCTGATCCCCAAGGTCCACGCCGTCCGTCACCTCGACCGTCGCGTCTCCATCCGCTGTCAGCTGGAGCCCCTCACCCAGGAGCAGACGGCCCAGTATCTGCGCTATCGCCTGAGCGTGGCCGGCTGCCGCGACGAGATCTTCACCCCCGACGCGGTGTCGGCCATCCACCAGGCCACGCAGGGCATCCCACGCCAGATCAACGATCTCGGCGACAGCGCGATGATGTGGGCGCGCCTGCACCAGGCCCGCCCCGTCGACGCCGAGGTCGTTCAGCGAGTTCTGAGCGCGCCTGTTCGTTAGGGGTTGAGCGACTCGACAAATCGGCGGCGGCGGGAAACAATGCGGCGCGATGAAGACGGTGTTCGAGGCGTTCATGGCGACGGCCGAGGCGGCGCCGAATCATGCGTTCCTCACGGTGCCGCCGGCGCCCGGGCGTGCCTATCATCCTGATGGCGTCGAGCTGACGTACGGGCAGGTCCGCGCCGACGTGTTGCGCTATCGAGAGCGCTACGCGGCAGCGGGGTACGGGCACGGTCATCGCGTCGCGCTACTCCTCGAGAATCGACCGGAGTTCTTCCTGCACTACCTCGCGTTGAACGCGCTTGGGACGAGCGTCGTGCCGATCAATCCCGACTACCGGCACGACGAGATGCTCTACCAGATGGACCACTCGGAGGCCGATCTGGTGGTATCGATCGCCGCACGGGTGGCCGATCTCGAGGCAGTGGGGCGTGATCGGGCTCGACCTCTCCCGGTGATCGATCACGAGGCGATGCCGGCCCTGTTGCCACGTCCGGGTCGGGCACCGCGCGTTGGCGTGCCCGATCTCGACACGGAGTGCAGCCTCCTCTACACCTCGGGCACCACCGGCCGTCCCAAGGGTTGCATCCTCACGAACCTTTACTATCTCAACTGCGGCGGCTGGTATCGCGACCTCGGCGGCCTGGTGCGCTTCGCGTGGGGGCGCGACCGCATCTACAATCCGCTGCCGCTCTTCCACATCAACTGTCAGGGCATCACGGCCATGGGCGCCATCCTCACCGCGAACTGCCTGATCCTACCCGAGCGCTTCAGTCCGGCACGCTGGTGGCGCGACGTCACGGCCACCCGGGCGACCGTGGTGCACTACCTGGGCGTGGTACCGCCGCTCTTGCTCAATCTGGCGCCGACACCCGAGGAGCGGGGCCACTCGGTGAAGTTCGGCATCGGCGCCGGCGTCGAGCCCCAGCTCCACGAGGCGTTCGAGAAGCGCTTCGGCTTTCCGCTGATCGAGGTGTGGGGCATGACCGAGACCGGACGCCTCTACGCCGACGCGGCCGAGCCGCGGCAGATCACCACGCGGGCGTTCGGGCGTCCGGCCGGCGGCTTCGAAGCGCGCGTGGTCGACGATGGCGATCGCGACGTGTCCCCGGGGACGGAGGGCGAGCTGCTGGTGCGCTGGGGCGGGCCCGAGGGACCGCGCCACGCCTTCTTCGCCGGCTATCTCAAGAACGCGGAGGCGACCGCCGAGGCGTGGCGGGGCGGCTGGTTCCACACCGGCGACGTCGTATGCCAGGCCGCCGACGGCATGCTGTACTTCGTCGACCGCAAGAAGAACATCATCCGGCGCGCCGGCGAGAACATCGCGGCGGCGGAGGTCGAGGCGACGCTGCAGGCGCACGAGGCGGTGGCCCAGGTCGCCGTCCTGGCCGTGCCCGACGAGATCCGGGAGGAGGAGGTCATGGCCTGCGTCGTGGTCATGGCCGGCGTGACGTCGGACCGCCGACTGGCCGAGGAGCTGTTCGAGTGGTGCCGGACGCGGCTGGCCTACTTCAAGGCGCCGGGCTGGGTGCTGTTCGTGCCGTCACTGCCGACGACGGGAACCCAGAAGGTGCAGAAGTCGCAGATCTTCCCGCGCGGTGCGGATCCGCGTCAGCGGGCGGGGGCCGTCGACCTGCGGGATCGAAAGAGGCGCGGGTGATAGTGCGGGCGGCGCCGGTGCCTGACCGGGCCGCCCGCGTCTTCGAAGCGCTCTAGCGGGCCTTCATCATGAAGTGGGCGCGCCGGTTCTTGGCCCAGCAGTCCGCGTCGTGCTGCGCACAAACCGGACGCTCCTCGCCGTAGCTGATCAGGGAGATCCGCGACACCGGCACGCCGTGCGCGACGAGGTAGTTCATCGTCGCCTTCGCCCGTCGATCGCCGAGCGCCGTGTTGTACTCGTTGGTGCCGCGCTCGTCGCAGTGGCCTTCGATCAGCAGATGGTGATCGGCGTGCGCCTTGAGCCACTTGGCGTGGCTGTCGAGCGTCTTGGCGTCGGATTCACGGATGTCCGCCCGGTCGAAGTCGAAGTGGATGTCGGCCAGGTCGGGCGCCGCCACGAAATCCTTGATCGCCGGACGATTGGCGCCCGTGAGCCCGGACCCGCCCGCGCCACCCGGGGTCGAGCCGAACGTGCTGCCGCCGGGAGCACCGGCGCCGTCCACGCGCGCGCCTCCGGGCGCCGGAGCCGACGTCTGGCTGCCGGAGGAGACCGGCTGTTTCGCGCAGCCCGTCAGGACAACGACGAGCATCAGTCCAGCGAGGGCCAGGGACTTGAACATGACCACCCTCCGTTTCCGTGACTGCCGGCGGCTCCCCCGCCGCGACCCAAACACCTTTAGCTGTTATACGGTTGGGGGATGCGGGTTCCCTCGCGTTTTCCCGGGACCCCGAACCTCCATCTACGGTAGTTGGTGATGGCAGGGCCCCCTAGCGGCAGCGCTTACAACGTGCTGGGGGCAGGGCCGGTCACGGAGAGCGACATCCCGCCGTCGCCCCGGTCCTACCGGCTTCCAGCCACTCCGACCCGGCCGTCGATGCCGGGTGCGAACCCCCGGGGGCAGCGGGCAGTCCTGGCCCTGAGTGACGCGGTGCGCGGCGTACTCTGAAGCGGTGGACCAGAGCAAGGCACCGATGGTGTGGACGATCGGATACTCGACGCGCTCCCTGGCCGACCTGGTCGCCCTGCTGCAGGAGCACCGGGTGACCAGGCTTGTCGACGTCCGCCGCATGCCTCAGTCGCGCCGGCATCCCCAGTTCGATACCGCAGCGCTGGCTCGCGACCTGCCGGCCGCGGGTATCGGCTACCGTCACTCCCCGGGGCTGGGCGGGTTCCGGACACCGCGTGAGAATTCGGTCAACACGGCCTGGCGGACGCCGGCCTTCCGCGGCTACGCCGACTACATGCAGACGACGGACTTCGCCGCGCACCTCGAGGCATTGCGTATCGAAGCGGCGATCGCGGCGACCGCGGTCATGTGCGCCGAAGCGCACCCCGTGCGTTGCCACCGCTCCCTGCTGGCCGACGCGCTGCTCGTGCGGGGGGTCGACGTGCGTCACATTCTGGGGCCGGCGCACGACGAGGCACACACGCTGACGCGGGAAGCCCGCGTGGTCGACGGCCTCCTGAGCTATCCGGGCCAGCTGCCCCTCTTCGGGGCGGGCTAGCGCAGCCGCCGGGTGAGGACGCCAGCGGCTAGCGCGGGCAGAGATCGAGGCTGCTGAAGAAGTACGGAATCTCGAACGCCGCCGTTTGCGGAGCGTCGGACCCGTGGACGGCGTTGGCCTCGATCGACTCCGCGAAGTCCTTGCGGATCGTGCCGGCGGCCGCCTTGGCGGGATCGGTCGCGCCCATCAGGTCGCGCCAGCGCTGGATCGCGTTGTCCGCCTCCAGCACCATCGGGATGCAGGGCCCCTGAGTCATGAACGTGCAGAGACTTTTGAAGAAGGGGCGCGCGCGATGCACGGCGTAGAAGCCCGCGGCGTCCTCCTCGGTCATGCGGATCATCCGGGCTGCGATGACCGTGAAGCCGGCCTTCTCGATGCGGGCGAAGATCTGGCCGGCCGCGCCCTTGGCGACGGCGTCCGGCTTGATGATGGCAAGCGTGCGTTCGCTCATGATCCGATCACCTTGGCCACGGTGGCGCCCATGTCGGCGGGGCTGCGCACGAGCGTGGCCCCGGCCGCTCCGAGCGCTTTCATCTTTTCCGCCGCCGTTCCCTTGCCGCCCGCGATGATGGCCCCGGCGTGGCCCATCCGACGGCCGGGCGGGGCCGTCTGTCCGCAGATGAATGCCACCACCGGCTTCTTCACGTGCGCCTTGATGTACGCCGCCGCGTCCTCCTCGGCGGTACCGCCGATCTCACCGATCATCATGATCGCGCGCGTCTCCGGATCGTCGTTGAACAGCTTCAGGACGTCCACGAACGAGGTGCCGTTGACCGGATCGCCGCCGATGCCCACGCAGCTGGACTGGCCGATGCCGCGCGCGGTGAGCTGCCCCACGACCTCGTAGGTCAGGGTTCCGCTGCGGGACACGACACCGACCGCGCCGGCCTTGTGGATGTGTCCCGGCATGATGCCGATCTTGGCCTGATCCGGCGTGATGACGCCCGGGCAGTTCGGTCCGATGAGACGGCTCTTCGTCCCATTGACGAAGTGCTTGGCCCGCACCATGTCGGTGACGGGAATCCCCTCGGTGATGCAGATCACCAGCGGCACCCCGGCGGCCGCGGCTTCCGTGATGGCGTCGGCGGCGGCCGGCGGCGGCACGAAGATCAGCGCGCAGTCGGCGCCTTCCTTCTGCACCGCCTCCTCCACCGTGTTCCACACGGGGAAGCTCTCGTGGGTGGTGCCACCCTTGCCGGGCGTCACGCCGCCGACCACCTGCGTGCCGTACTCCTTGCAGCGGGCGGCGTGGAACGCGCCCTCCTTGCCGGTGATGCCCTGGACGACCACGCGCGTGGACTTGTCGACGAGAACGCTCACCGCTTCTGTCCCTTGGCCAGCGATCTCACAGCTTCTGTCCTTTCGCCAGCGCCACGGCCTTGCGCGCGCCGTCGCCCATGTCGTCGGCCATGATCAGGGGCAGTCCGGAGTCGGCGAGCATCTTCTTGCCCTGCTCGACGTTGGTGCCCTCGGCGCGCAGGACCACGGGGAGCGTGAGTCCGAGCTTGCGCACCGCGCCGATGATGCCCTCGGCCAGGCGATCGACACGCAGGATGCCGCCGAACACGTTGATGAAGACGGCCTTCACGCTGGGGTCGGAGGACAGGATGCGGAAGGCGTTCTCGATCTGCTCGGGCGAGGCGCCGCCGCCGACGTCCAGGAAGTTCGCCGGCTCGCCGCCCGACAGCTTGACGATGTCCATGGTGGCCATGGCCAGGCCGGCGCCGTTGACCATGCAGGCCACGTCGCCGTCGAGCTTGATGTAGTTCAGGCTGTACTTCGAGGCCTCGACGTCCAGCGGGTCCTCCTCGTGGATGTCCCGCAGCTCGACGATGTCCTTGTGGCGATAGAGCGCGTTGTCGTCGAAGTTCAGCTTGGCGTCGAGCGCCAGCACGCGGCCGTCCTTGGTGACGACCAGCGGATTGATCTCCGCCAGCGAACAGTCCTTGGCCAGGTACAGCCGGAAGAGGTTGCGGATCAGCGCGGTCCCCTGCTTGAACGACTCGCCGGTGAGACCGAGGCCGAAGGCCAGCCGCCGCGCCTGGAAGTCGGCCAGACCGAGCGCCGGATGCGTCCACTCGCGCAGGATCTTGTCCGGCGTCCGCTCCGCGACCTCCTCGATGTCCATTCCGCCGGCCTGCGAGGCCATCACCACGTGGGTGGAGCTCACGCGGTCGAGCGTCATCGAGAGATAGAGCTCGCGATCGATGGCCGAGGCTTCCTCCACCCAGACATGGCGCACCAGGATGCCCTCGGGCGGCGTCTGCAGAGTCTTGAGCTTCATGCCGAGGATCTGTTTCGCGGCGTCCTCGGCCCCGGCCGGATCGTCGGCCAGCTTGATGCCGCCCCCCTTGCCACGCCCGCCGGCGTGCACCTGCGCCTTCACGACGACTCGGCCGCCCAGCCGCTGGGCGATCTCGCGGGCCCAGGCCGGCGTGTCCGCCACGTCGCCGTTCGGTACCGGCACGGCAAACTCGCGCAGCATCGCCTTGGCCTGGTACTCGTGAATTTTCATTGGAGCGAGAGCCGCCTGCTCGGATAGAGGCGTGGGTGGCCTGGCCTAGGAGCGGCGTGGCTCCGACATGCCCGATCGAACCGTCTCATGCGGGCTCTTTCCGTCCACCCCTGAATTTCCGCAGCAGCCACACGATCGGGTCGAAGTTGTCGGCCATCCGTTCCTTCATGGGGATGATGCCGTTGTCGGTGATGTGGATGTGCTCGGGGCACACTTCGGTGCAGCACTTGGTGATGTTGCACAGCCCGATGCCGGCCTGGTTGCGGACGAACTCCGTGCGGTCGACCGTGTCGAGCGGATGCATGTCGAGGCCGGCGGCCTTGATGAAGAAGCGGGGACCGGAGAACGAGGTCTTCAGCTCCTCGTGGTCGCGGATGACGTGGCAGACGTCCTGGCACAGGAAGCACTCGATGCACTTGTGGAATTCCTGGGCCCGGTCGACGTCCTCCTGCATCATGCGGTACTTGCCGTCGGGGTCCGGCGGCTTCAGGCGCAGCGGCGGCACCTGCTTGGCCTTGACGTAGTTGTAGGAGACGTCGCATACCAGGTCGCGGATGATCGGGAACGTCCGGATCGGCGCCACGCTGACGGTGGCGCCGACCTCGAAGGTATCCATGCGGGTCATGCACATGAGCCGCGGCTTGCCGTCGATCTCCGCGCTGCACGAGCCGCACTTGCCGGCCTTGCAGTTCCAGCGACAGGCCAGGTCCGACGCCTGGGTGGCCTGGATCCGGTGGATGACGTCGAGCACCACCATGCCCTCCTCGGCCTCCACCTTGTAGTCACGAAAGTCCCCGCCGCTGGGCCCACCGCGGAACACCTTCATCGTGAAGGTCGGCATCTACTTCCTCTCCTGGAACAGCGCCTTGAGCTCGGCCGGCATCTCCGGCAGCGGCTCGCGGGAGACCTGGACGCGCCCGTCGCGCAGTCGCAGGACCACGTTGATCTTGCCCCACGTGTCGTCGGTGTA
>Ga0111538_10004798_pt1 | contig 18630 bp, 14 predicted proteins | sample SoiMethybrSBSTD1_FD_79669 | JGI IMG/M metagenome (GOLD analysis project Ga0111538, IMG submission 79669) | Bulk soil microbial communities from a Populus tree surrounding site in Tennessee, USA - Soil MetaG P. TD hybrid SBSTD1 (version 2)... | ecosystem: Environmental > Terrestrial > Soil >...
ATGATGGCGCAGCCGATGATGATCCACTCGTAGTTCTGGTCGAGGTGGAGGGTCCGGATCGACTGGCGGATGAGCACGATCAGCAGCGCGCCCAGCATCGCGCTCATGGCGCTGCCCTTGCCCCCGGAGAGGCTGGCCCCGCCCACCACCGCGGACGCGATCACGTACAGCTCGTAGCCGGTGGCGTCGGCGCAGGAGGCCGATCCGTAGTAGCCGGCGCCCAGGAAGGCGGCCAGTCCGGCGGTGAGGCCGGAGAGCGCGAAGACGCCGATCTGGATGCGGCCCAGGCGCAGGCCGGAGAAGCGGCTGGCCTCGGCGTTGCCGCCCACCGCGAACACGTGGCGGCCCATGACCGTGCGCTCCAGGTAGACGGCGCCGCAGACGGCGGTCAGCAGCATGGCCAGCAGCGGCACCGGGTAGAGGGCGGCGCCCAGGCCGAAGGTGGCCTTGGCCAGGGCGGTCAGCGAGGAGGGGAGGAGGATGCTCTCCGCCTTGCTGGCCACGAAGGCGATGCCGCGCAGGATCCACATGGTGCCCAGCGTGATGATGAAGGGGTGCACGCGCAGGCCCACCACCAGCGCCCCGTTGACCAGGCCGCAGAGGAGGCCCACGCCCAGGCAGAGGACGATGGCCAGCAGCACGGTGCCGGGGCCGCCCTGCTCGACGCCCCGCGCGCGCAGGACGAGGGCGGTGGTGACGCCGGCCAGGGCGTAGATCGAGCCCACCGAGAGGTCGATGCCTCCGGAGATGATCACCACCGTGGCTCCCACGGCCATGATGGCGAAGAAGCTGGCGTCGGTGGCCGTCTGCAGCAGGGTGTGCGAGTTCAGGAAGTTGTTGACCGGCAGGCCGGTCACGCGGTCGGGGTGGGTGCCGGCGAAGGCCGTGAGCACGGCGCCCAGCAGCAGGACCACCATCACCAGGCCGGCCTGGGGGGAGGCGACGAGGCGGCGCAGCACGGGCAGAGTCATATCACGCGGGACGCCGCCATGGGCGCCCCGGGCCTCCTTTGGCCAGGCGGCGGTCGTGAAAGCGGTATCACGTCCTACAGAGTTGTCACCCGCCGCCCAGAGCGGCTAAGTTGTCCGTTCCCTTGGAGGGCTCGATGATGAGACGGTCCACCTTCGCCGCCGCCGCCGTTCTCGCGTTGACCACGAGCGCGGCCTGGTCCGCCCCGGCCAGGAAGCTCTCTTCCTTCGACCCCGAGGTGAACGCCCTGCTCGGCACCATGACCCTGGCCGAGAAGGTGGGCCAGATGACGCAGGCCGAGCTGAGCGTCCTCAAGGACGAGAGCGACGTGGAGACGCTGAGCCTGGGCTCCGTCTTCTCCGGCGGCGACTCCGACCCCAAGACCAACAGCCTCCAGGACTGGCGCGAGATGTACGAGCGGCTGCAGGCCCACACGGCCAAGTCGCGGCTGAAGATCCCCATCATCTACGGCCTGGACGCCGTACACGGCCACAGCAACGTGCTGGGCGCGGTGCTCTTCCCCCACAACGTGGGCCTGGGCGCCACCCGCGACGCGGCCCTGGTGGAGGAGATCGGACGCATCACCGCCCGCGAGGTGCGCGCCAGCGGCACGCAGTGGACCTTCGCCCCCTGCATCGCCACCGTGCGCGACATCCGCTGGGGCCGCAGCTACGAGAGCTTCGGCGAGGACCCGGCCCTGGTGGGCGAGCTGGGCGCGGCGGCGGTGCGCGGCCTGCAGGGCGACGACCTGAAGGACCCCTTCCGCGTGCTGGCCTGCGCCAAGCACTACGCGGGCGACGGCGGCACGGCGTTCGGCAGCGGCTTCGTGGCCAACCCGGCCACGCCGGGCAAGAACTACCCGCTGGACCAGGGCGACGTGAAGCTGACCGAGGCCGAGTTCCGCAAGATCCACCTGCCGCAGTACGTGAAGGCGGTGGAGGCCGGGGCCGGCTCCATCATGCCCTCCTACAACAGCTTCAACGGCCTCAAGATGTCCGGCCACAAGTACCTGCTCACCGACGTGCTGAAGAAGGAGATGGGCTTCGAGGGCTTCCTCATCTCGGACTACAACGCCATCGACGCCCTGGCCCCCAATGACTACCGCACGGCGGTGAAGCTCTCCATCAACGCCGGCATGGACATGGTGATGGTGACGGACAAGTACCGCACCTTCATCACCCACCTCACGGACCTGGCCGAGAAGGGCGAGGTGCCGATGGAGCGCATCGACGACGCGGTGCGCCGCATCCTGCGCGTGAAGTTCGCCATGGGCCTCATGGACGAGAAGACGCGCGTGCTCACCGCCGACCGCAAGCTGGAGGCGGAGTTCGGCTCGGCCGAGCACCGCGCGGTGGCCCGGCGGGCGGTGCGCCAGTCGCTGGTGCTGCTGAAGAACGACAAGAAGGCGCTGCCCCTCTCCAAGGCGGCCAAGCGCATCGTGGTGGCGGGCAGCAACGCCGACGACGTGGGCGCCCAGTGCGGCGGCTGGACCATCACCTGGCAGGGTAAGAGCGGCACGCCCACGCCGGGCGGGACCACCATCCTGGCCGCGCTGAAGGCGGCCGCGCCCAAGGCCCAGATCACCTACTCCGCCGATGGCAGCGGCGCCGCCGGCGCCGACGTGGCGGTGGTGGTGGTGGGCGAGAAGCCCTACGCCGAGTTCCAGGGCGACCGCACCGACCTCTCGCTCGACAAGGCCGACCAGGACGCGATCGCCAACGCCAAGAAGGCCGGCGTGCCGGTGGTGGTGGTCGTGGTCTCCGGCCGCCCGCTGGTGCTGGGCGAAGCGCTCGGCAACGCGGACGCCCTGGTGGCGGCCTGGCTGCCGGGCACCGAGGGCGCGGGCGTGGCCGACGTGCTCTTCGGCGACTACAAGCCCACGGGCAAGCTCTCGTTCTCCTGGCCCCGCAGCTCCGACGCGACGACGCTCCACCCGGGCGATACGGGATATGATCCGCAATTCCCGTTCGGGTTCGGCCTGACGTACTAGAGACGAGCGTCGGTCGCCCCGCGCCGGCTGCCACCACGAATGGCGGCCGGCACGGGCGGTATCACCACCCATGCAACCGGGCCGCGAAGCCGCTGGCTTCCCGGAGGCGTCCGGTCACGCGCCGCCTCCGTCTCCGCCCGAGCCTTGCCGCTCGCCCGGAGGGGCCGGCCCCGGCGCACTCGAGGGCAGCCCGGTGCTCCTCACGGGCGGCGCCGGCTTCATCGGCTCGCGCCTGCTCCGCTGCCTGCTGGCCTCGGGCGCCCGCGTCACGGTGCTCGACGACTTCTCCACCGGCGACCGGCGCCTGCTGGGCGGGGGAGAGTTCCGCCTGATCCGCGGCTCGGTGGCCGACCTGGAGGCGCTGCGCGCGGCGGCCCAGGGGGCCCGGTGGATCGTGCACGCGGCCGCTCGCAACATCATCGCCAGCACCGCCGACCCCTATGACGACTTCGAGACCAACGTGCGGGGCACGCTCAACGTGATGACGGTGGCCCGCGAGGTGCGGCCGGTGCGCACGCTCTACTGCTCGTCGGCCTCGGTGTACGGCAACCCGGTGCACCTGCCCATCGACGAAGACGACGGGGTGAGCACCCTTTCGCCCTACTCGGTGAGCAAGCTGGCCGGCGAGAACTACACCCGCGCCTTCTACGAATCCTACGACCTGCCCACCACGGCCCTGCGCTACTCGAACGTGTACGGGCCCCACCAGTCGCCCTTCAATCCCTACTGCGGCGTGGTGGCGCGCTTCGTGGCCGCCGCGCTGGAGGGCCGGCCCCTCACCATCCACGGCGACGGCGAGCAGACGCGCGACTTCACCTACGTGGACGACGTGGTGGACGTCACCCTGCGCGCCCTCACCTCGCCCCGCGCCGAAGGCCTGGTCTTCAACGTGGCCACCGGCATCGAGACCAGCGTGCGGCGGCTGGCCGACCTGGTGCTGGCGGCCACCGGCAGCGCCAGCCCGGTGGAGTCGATCGACCGGCGGGACATCGACAACATCCGCCGGCGGGTGCTGTCCATCGAGCGCGCCCGCCGCCTCCTGCGCTGGTCGCCTTCGACGACGCTGGTGGAGGGCTTGCGCCGCACGGTGGACTGGGTCCGGGCCGGCGGGCCGGTGTGATGGAGCCGCTGGAAGGTGGACTGTCGCTGGTGGTGCCGGCCTTCGACGAGGCCCACGGCCTGCCGGCCGCGCTCGAGGAGCTGGCCGCGGCGGCCTCCGGGCTCGGCCGGCCGTGGGAGATCCTGGTGGTCGACGACGGCAGCCGCGACGGCACGGCGGAGGCGGCGCGGGAGGCGGCGCGGCGGCGGCCCGGCATCCGCGTCCTGCAGAACGGCACCAACCTCGGCATCGGCGGCGCCATGCGCCGGGGCGTCGATCACGCCCGCGGCGAGCTGGTGACGGTGGTGCCGGCCGACATCGCCTTCGACCTGGCCCGGCTTCCCGACATGATCGCCGCCGTCGGGGACGCCGATGTCCTCGTCTGCCTGCGCTCGGACCGGTGCGATTCCTCGTCCTTCCGCAAGCTGGTCTCGGCGGTCTACATCGCGCTGGTCCGGCGGCTCTTCGCGCTGCCGCTGCGCCAGTTCAACTTCATCCATCTCTATCGGCGCCGCATCTTCCGCACGGTGGCCTGGGAGTCGAACGGCGTGTTCTTCCACGCCGAGGTGCTGATCCGGGCCCGCGACGAGGGCTACGCGATCCGCGAGTTCCCCCTGGGCTACCGGCCCCGGCGGGCGGGACGGGCCAAGGGCGCGCGCCTCCGGACCATCGCCCGCACTGCCCACGACCTCGCGCGCTTCTGGTGGCGCTGGCGCCGCCGCCGGCCGGCCCGCTAGGCGGATGCACCCGGCCGGGGAGGGCGCCGCCGTCCCCGGCACCGGGGCGGCTCACCAGCGGCTCGCGCTCCTGTGCGGCCTGGCCGCGATGCTGCTGGCCGGCCGCCCGCTCCTGGACACGGCCTACACCGTGCCCTGGGACGCCGTCCACTCCTGGCTGCTGGCCCTGCGCTGGATGGGAAGCGGCCTCCATACCGGGCGCTTCACCGAATCGTTCCCGCACGTCTTCTCCGGCTTCACCATCGCCTCCCAGCCGGAGTTCGGCTGCTACAACCTGGTCTACCTGCTGGTGGCCTTCCTGTTCACCGATTCCGTGCTGGCCATCAACGTGCTGGCGCTGGTCCTGCAAACCCTGCAGCTGGTGCTCTGCTTCCGCCTCGGCCGCGGCCTGGGGCTGGGCCCGCTCGGGAACCTGTGCTTCGGGCTGGCGGTGCTGGCCAGCGGCTTCTGGGTGGGCCATGCCGAACACTTCAGCTTCCAGTCCTCGGCCGTGGGCGCGACGGCGCTCCTGGCCGGCGTGGTGGACGTGGCCGCCGGCCGGCGCCGGGCCGGGATCCTGCTCTTCGCGGGCGGCTGCTACATGCTCGGCACGGCCGGCTATCCGGCGCTGATGCTGTCGGTGCCCCTGGTGCTGGCCGCGATCGCCGGCCACGAGCTGCGCCGCGTGGCCCGGCCCCTGCGGACGGCGGCGCTCCTGCTGTGCGCGGCCGGGCTGGGACTGCTGGCCGCCGCCCCCGCCCTCGTCCACTTCGCGACCGCGCTGGCCCGCAGCCACCGCGTGCAGGGCCAGGACGTGTCCATGGTGCTGCGCGGCTCGCTGCCCCTCTACTCGCTGGCCAACTTCTTCTGCCCCGGGTGGTGCTGGCCGCAGTGGCAGTCGGCGAACGACATCTCGATGGACCGTTTCCACCTGCTCAGCAGCACTCCCTGGGTGATCCTCATCCTGGCCGCGATGCTCTGGCGGCGCGCCGTCCGCCTCCCGCCGGCCCTGGCCGCGCGGCTGCCGTTCTGGTCGGGCCTGGCCGCCGTGCTCCTCGTGCTCAGCCTGGGCAAGAACTTCCCCCTCCCGCTGCGCGCCTTCCTGGCCCAGCACTTCGTGCTCTTCCGCCTGGGCCGCTGGCCCGGGGCCGAGTACATCTTCTTCGTGGAGCTGGTCCTGGCCCTGGCCGCCGCGGCGGGCGTCGAGGCGCTGGCCGGCCGCAGCCGCCTGCGCACGGCCCTCCTGGCCGCGGCGGTGGTGGGCGACTTCCTGCTGGTGATGGCGCACACCGACGGCCTCCGCTTCCAGCTGACGCCGCCCGCCCTGGCCGGCACGCTCCCCCGCTTCAAGGTGGTCTACACGGGGCCGGCCCAGGCCCTCCTCGATCAGCCGCGGCTGTGCCCGGACACGGCGCACGCGATGCTCGACCATTCGGCCCTGGCGCCGAGCGGCTTCTCGTGGTGGGGCTACATGGAGCTCGTCCCCGACGCCTACGTGCGCGAGATGGAGTCGATGCGCTGGGCGCTCTGCTCGGGGCCGCGCCTCTGGGACGCGGACTCGCGCCAGCCGATCCCGTACACGCTCCTGGCCTACACGCCCACGCGGCTGGCCATCCGCTTCCCGGCTCCCGCCGAGGGGCGTCGCGTGTTGTGGGCCGAGACCGTGGATCCCTACTGGGGCCTCCTCGTGCGCGGCCGCCCGGAGCCGTTCGAGACCGGACCGGCGGCGCTGCGCTACTTTCGCGTGCCTCCGGCGCCGGTAGCCGGAGAGCTGCAGGTGGACATGATGTACCGTGGGCCCATCAGCTGGATGTGGCGCCGGCGCACTCCCCTCATCGCGATTCCGCGGGACTAGACGGCTGAACCCGTGGCCCCGGGCTATCCTGGGATCGCCGATCCAAGGAGGCCCTCCCATGTCGACCAACGTCCGCGGCCGGGCCGCGCTCCTGGGCGGCGCCCTCGCGCTGGCCGCGGGGGCCTGCAGCGGCGTGGCGCTGGAGATCCCCAGCGACCCGCCGGCCAGCGTGCGGCGGGAGTTCCGTGTGTCCGCGGAAGCCACCGCCAGCGAGGGGCCGGCCACGGTGGTTGCGGCCGACAACGGCGACTTCGTGGTCGCCTGGCGCACGGCGGCGCCGCTCGTGCCGAGCATGGCCCAGGAGACGCTGCGCCTGCGGCGCTTCGCCGCCGCCGGCGTGCCGCTGGGCGACGAGCTGCTGGTGCGCCCGCCCTCACTGAGCCACATCGCCGGCATCCGCCTGGCCTTCGACCGCAGCAGCGGGGGCGTGGTCGTGGTGTGGGACCAGGACGAAGGCGTGTTCGGCCAGCGCTTCGACGCGGTGGGCACGGCCCTCACCGGCCCCTTCGCGGTGAGCGCCGGCAGCCTGGGCGACGTGGCCGTGGCCGACGCGGCCGGCAACTTCATGGTGGTCTGGGTGGAGCCGGTGCCGCTGCCCGCCGGCGATTCCGACGTCATGGGCCAGCGGTTCTCCCCGGCCGGCGTGGCCATCACCCCGCCCTTCCGCGTCAACGCCGTGCGCAGCGGTTCCAACCTGCGGCCGCTCATCGCGCCCCGCCCCGGCGGCGGCTTCCTGGTCGCCTGGACGAGCTTCCCGCCCGGAGCGGGCCGGACCGCGCGCGTGATGGGCCAGTTCCTCACGGACGCCGGCGAGGCGGCTGGCGGACCGCTGACCATCAGCCCCGACCTCACCCGCCGTGACGACGTGACCAGCCTCTTTCCCCAGGCCGGCAGCGGCTTCGTGGTGGTGTGGACCACGACACCCCCCGACGCCCGCAGCTACAGCGTGGCCTTCCGGCGCTTCGACGCCTCCGGGGCGCCCCTGGGCGCGCCCGCCACCGCCCACTCGTTCCCTCCCAACGTCGTCTCGGGCGGTGTGGGATCCGGGCGCGACGACTTCATCGTCGTATGGGCGGGGGCCGACGCGGCGGGCCCGCAGGCGCAGCGCTACGCTGCCGCGGGCACGCCGCAGGAGGCGCCCTTCGCCGTGAGCAGCACCACCAGCGGCGAGCAGTTCGGGCCCGCGGTGGACGTCGATCCGTCCGGCGCCGCCGTGGTGGTCTGGACGAAGACGGAGCCGGGCTCCCTGTCCGGCACCGTCTGGGCCCGCCGCTTCCCGCGCTAGCCGAAGCGCTTGTCGTCCGCGGTCGGCCCGTAGATCGACGGCACCGGGATGTTGTTCAGGCGCAGGTAGACCGTGAGCTGGCCGCGGTGGTGGGCCAGGTGGGTGAAGGTGTCGCCGACCACCTCCAGCCGGGGGGACTCCTGCACCACCTGGCCGCCCACCAGCAGGCGCCAGGGCGTGAGCAGGAACTCGTCGTTCGTGCCCTTGAGGGCGGCCCGCGCCTTGGCCACCGACTCGTCGTGCAGCTTGAGCAGGTCGGCCACGGTGGGCGTGGCCGTGGGCTTGAACTTGCCCTTCCCCGCGGGCGGGTTGAGGTCGAGCTCGTCCTCCTTGATGGCCAGCTCGATCCAGGCCGGCATGTTGGCCACCAGGTTGGAGAGGTAGCCGAGCGGCATCGACTTCTCGTGCGGCTTGTAGTCGGCCTTGCCCTCGGGGACCCTCTCCAGGGCCCGGCGCGAGAGGGGGGCCTCGCGCTCGAGCTGGGCCAGGAACAGTTCGGTGGTCTTCATCAGGGCCTCCAGGTTGGAAGGTACTTCTAGCCTGCGAACGCCTGCGTCCAGAGGCGGCGCACGTCGTCGGCCGTGCAGGGCCGCGGGTTGTTGAGGTGGCAGGAGTCGGCGAAGGCCAGCGCGCTCAGCCGGTCGATCTCGCCCGCGTCCACGCCGGCCTGCGCCGGGCCGGGCGGGATGCCGATGCGCCGCTTGAGGTCGTGCAGCCAGTTGAGGAACGCCTCACCGCTGCCGTCGGCCAGGCCGATCGTCTGCGCCATCACGCGGAACTTCGCGGGCACCGCGTCCAGGTTGAAGCGCAGGGCGTGCTCGATCATCAGGCCGTTGGCCAGGCCGTGGTGCAGGTCGGCCACGGCCGAGAGCGCGTGGGCGAAGGAGTGGGTGAGGCCCAGGCCCTTCTGGAAGGCGATGGCGCCCATCATCGACGCCATCATCATGTCCGAGCGCGCCTGCAGGTCGCGCGGCGCCTCCAGGCAGCGGGGCAGGGCGGGCGCGGCCAGGCGCAGGCCCTCGAGCGCGATGCCGTCGCAGATGGGGTGGTAGTCGCGGGCCAGGTAGGCCTCGATGCAGTGGGTGAGCGCGTCCATGCCCGTGGCGGCCGTGATCCTGGGCGGCAGGTCGAGCGTGACCTCGGGATCGGCGAACACGGCCCGGGCCAGCAGCCGCGGCGAGAACACGATCTTCTTCACGTGCGTGCGCTCGTCGGAGATGACCGCGCTGCGCCCCACCTCGCTGCCGGTGCCCGAGGTGGTGGGCGCCAGCACCAGGTAGGGGATGGCCCCGTCGATGGCGCGCGCGTCGCTCCTGCCGTCCTCGTAGTCGAACAGCTCGCCCGGGTGGTGGGCCATGAGCGCCACCGCCTTGGCCACGTCGAGCGCGGCCCCGCCGCCGATGCCCAGGATGGAATCGGCGCGGTGGCGCCGGAAGGCCTCGGCCCCGGCCGTGACCTGCGAGACGACGGGGTTGCCGCCCAGGTCGGCGAAGGGGGCCGCCTCCAGGCCGTCGAGTGAGGCCAGCAGGTCGGCGAACACGGGCAGGGCGGCCAGGCCGCGGTCGGTGATCACGAGCGGGCGGCGCAGGCCCTGCGCGCGCAGGTGCTCGCCGGCCTGACGCCGCGCCCCCGGCCCGAAGTGGATCGCGGTGGGGAACGAGAAGACGCTGATGGCCACGGGTTTTCGTCCTCCGTCTCAGATGATCTCGAGGTAGCGCTTCAGCTCCCAGTCGGTCACCGCCTTCTGGGCCTCGCGCCATTCCCACTCGCGCGTGCGCACGAAGTGCTCCACCAGCTCCCTCCCTAGCAACTCGCGGGCCAGCTCCGAGCGGTCGAGCCGCTCCGCGGCCTCCTGCAGCGTGCGCGGCAGGCGCACCGCCTCCTGGTCGGCATAGCCGTTGCCGCTGACGGGCGCCTGCTCCAGCGGCAGCTTCTGCTCCACGCCCCACAGCCCCGCCGCCACCGAGGCGGCCACGGCCAGGTGGGCGTTCACGTCCGCGCCCGGCACGCGCACCTCCACCCGCGTGGCCCTGGCCCCGCCCGGGATCACGCGGAAGGCCACCGTGCGGTTGTCCAGGCCCCAGGTCACGCGGGTGGGCGCCCAGTAGCCCTCCACCAGCCGCTTGTAGCTGTTGACCGTGGGCGCGAAGAAGGGCAGCAGCTCCGGCAGCGCGCGCATCATGCCGGCCAGGTAGCTCTTGAAGGTGGCGCTCATGCCCAGCGGGTCGGCCGGGTCGTGGAAGAGGTTGCGCTCGCCCTCCCACAGGCTCTGGTGCAGGTGGCAGCCGCAGCCGGGGAGCTGCGCGTTCCAGCGGGCCATGAACGTGGGGGTGATCCCGAAGCGCCCCGCGATCTCCTTGACCGCGGTCTTGAACAGCACGCCGCGGTCGCCGGCGGTGAGGGCGTCGGCGTGGAGGATGGCGGCCTCGAAGACGCCCGGCCCCGTCTCCGTGTGCAGGCCCTCCAGGGGCACGCCGAAGGCGGCCAGCTCCTCGAAGAGGGCCGCGAAGTAGGGCCGGTTCTGCGCCAGGCGCAGCAGCGAGTAGCCGAACATCCCGGGCGTGAGCGGCTCGGGCGCGGCATGGCCCTTTTCGGCCAGGCTGCGCGGCGTCTCCTTGAAGTTGAACCACTCGTATTCCACGCCCACGCGCGGCGTGAGCCCGCGGGCGGCGGCGCCGGCGACTACGCGCTTCAGGAGCTGGCGCGGGCAGACGCCCAGCGGCGCGCCCCGGCCGTCCACGAAGTCGGCCAGGAAGAAGGGCACGCCCTCGTCCCAGGGCACGCGGCGGAAGGTGGAGAGGTCGATGCGGGCCTGGGCGTCGGGATAGCCGGTGTGCCAGCCGGTGTAGGCCGCGTTGTCGTAGCAGGCGTCGCCGGAGTCCCAGCCGAAGACGACGTGGCAGAGGCCGAAGCCGCCCTCCACCGCGGAGAGGAACTTGTCCTTGTGGACGTACTTGCCCCGCAGCACGCCGTCCACGTCGGCGATGGCCACCTTGATCTTCTGCCCCGGTGCGCCCCGGATCTCGTCGACGACCTGGGCCTCGGTCGGGCTGCGGGCGTCCGCCATGCGGCCTCCTTCCCGCGATGATGACACCGCGGGATGGCGGAAGGGGGCCGGCGGCCGCTACTCGTCCAGGCCGTGCTTGCGCAGGTAGTAGGCCAGGTTGCGCGGATCGATTCCCAGCAGGCGGGCCGTCTCCTTGCGCACGCCGTGGGCCCGCTTGTCGGCCTCGACGAGGAGCGCGCGCTCGTGGCGCGTGAGCACCTCGCGCAGGTTGAGGTCGGCGTCGGGCGCCGGGTCGCCCGGCGCGTCCGCCGCCGCCGGGCGCGGGGCGGGCGTGGGCAGGCCGGCCTCCGGCGCCAGGTCGAGGCCGCGCAGGCCCTCGCGGGGGTTCAGGATCAGGGCGCGCTCGATCACGTTCTGCAGCTCGCGCACGTTGCCCGGGAAGGAGTAGGCCTGCAGGCGCGACACCACGTCGGGCGTGAGCGTGGGCGCCGGGCGGCCCAGGCGCGCCGCCACCTGGGCCGCGAAGAAGCCGGCCAGCAGCGGGATGTCCTCCGGCCGCTCGCGCAGCGGAGGCACCATCACCTGCAGCACGGCCAGGCGGTAGAAGAGGTCCTGGCGGAAGTGGCCGGCCTTGATGTCGGCCTCCAGGTCGGCGTTGGTGGCGGCCACGATGCGCACGTCCACGCGCGTGGGCTGCGTGTCGCCCAGGCGGTCGAACTCGCCGTCCTGGGTCGCCCGCAGCAGCTTGGCCTGGGCCGCGGGCGGCATGGCCCCGATCTCGTCCAGGAAGAGCGTCCCCCCGTCGGCCAGGTGGAAGCGGCCCTCGCGGTCGGAGGCGGCCCCGGTGAAGGAGCCCTTGCGGTGGCCGAAGAACTCGCTCTCCCAGATCTCCACCGGCACCGCCGCGCAGTTCACGCGGACGTAGGGGCCGCCGGCGCGCGCGCTGCGGCGGTGGATGAGGCGGGCCAGCAGCTCCTTGCCCGTGCCCGACTCGCCGCGCAGCAGGACGGTGGAGCCGCTGGCCGCGGCCGCCTCCACCATCTGCATCGTGCGCGTCCAGGCCGGGCTGCGGCCCAGCGGCTCTCCCTCCGCGTCGGCCGCCCCGCGCAGGTAGCGCACCTCGCGCTGCAGGGCCCGCGTGGCCAGGGCGCGCGTGAGCGCCACCTCCAGCGCGGCCGGGTCGGCCGGCTTCAGGATGAAGTCGCTGGCCCCGGCCTGGAGGCACTCCACGGCCGAGGCCACGTTGCCGTGGCCGGTGAGCACCACCACCGGCACCTCGGGCGAGGAGGCGTGCAGGCTGCGCACCAGGTCGAGGCCGCTGGCGCCGGGCATGCGGTAGTCGGTGAGCACCACGTCCACCGGCGCGCGCTCCAGCGTGGCCAGCGCCTCGGGCACGCCCGCCACCGCGCGGGGGGCGAAGCCGCGGGCGCGCAGCAGCTCCACCAGCGAGTCGCGCACGTACTCCTCGTCCTCGACCACCAGGACGGTGGCCCGCGGGCGGGGGTCGCTCATGCGGGCGCGCCCTCCAGCGCGGGCAGGGTGAGGCGGAAGACGGCGCCGCCGCCCTCGCGCTCCTGCACCGAGAGGTCGCCCTCGTGCTGGCGCACGATGGCGTGGCACACGGAGAGGCCGAGGCCGGTGGAGTTCTTGGTGGAGAAGAAGGGCTCGAAGATGCGCTCCCGGTCGGCGGCCGGCACGCCCGGCCCGCGGTCGGCCACGTCCACGATCACCTTGCCTCCTTCGCGCCGCGAGCGGACGTTCACCTCGCCCCCCTGGGGCTGGGCCTGGCAGGCGTTGATCACCAGGTTCGACGCCACCTGGCCCAGCATGGTGGGGCTGGCCCGGGCCAGCAGCGGCCCCTCGGCCAGCTCCAGTGCGAAGGCGATCCCGGCGAACTCGCGCCGCGTGCGGATGAAGTCTACCGTCTCCGCCACCACGCGGTTCACGTCCACCGGCGCCAGGCCGGCGCTGCCCGGCACGGCGTGGGCCAGCACCTGCCGCACGGTGGAGGCCGCGCGCTCGAGGCCGGTGCGCACGCCCTGCAGGCGGGCCCGCGCCTTCTCCGCGTCGCCGCGGGCCAGGTCCTCCTCGGCCAGCGTGAGGTAGTTGGACATGCCCTCCAGCGGGTTGTTGATCTCGTGGGCGATGCCCGCCGCCAGCTGGCCCAGGCGCGTGAGCCGCTCGGCATGGAAGAGCTGGCGCTCCACCTCCCGCACGCGCGCCTCCTCGTGGGCCTCGGCCTCCAGCCGCTCGCGCCGCGCGGCCTCGCGGAAGGCCAGCACGCCCAGGAGCGCGGCCAGCACCATGGCCGCCAGGTTGAGCGCCAGCGTGGTGCGCGAGCGCGCGGCCAGGGGTTCCATGAAGGCCGTGACCATCGTGGGCGGGGCCGCACATTCGAGCGCCCAGGGCGCGGGCGCCGACCAGCCCTGGGCGTCGACGGCGTTGCGGGCCTTGAGCAGGCGCTGCCCGCCGGCCGGCGCCGGGCGGGGAGGGCGGCGGGCCAGGAGCGCGCCCTGGGCGTCGTTCAGCGTGCACTGGCGGTCCTGGAACTCGGCTGGGTCGAGCAGCGCGGCGGGCGCGATCTCCGCCTCCAGCGCGAGCGGCCCGCCGCCGAACGAGCCGTGCAGGCGGGGCGTGTCCGGGGCCACGGCCGCGCCCTCGTCGCCGGTGGGCGCGTCCGCCACCCACAGCACGGCGATGCCGCCGCGCCGGCCCATGAGCAGCAGGGGCGCACCACCTCCCGAGCGCACGGCCAGGCGGGTGACTACCGGGTGGCTGCGCAGGAACACGAGCAGCAGGCTCTCGGCCGCCTGGCGGCGGGCGCGGCCCTCGGGGCCGCCGGCGTCCTGGGCCAGGGCCTGCACGGGGCCCGACCCGGCCAGGAAGGCCAGGTCGTCGCGCATGCCCGACATCAGCCGCTCCACCGAGCGGGCGCGGCCGGCCGTCTCGGCCGCGAACAGGCGCGAGGCCTCCTCGCCGGCCCCCCGGCGGGCCAGGGCGATGCTCCAGATGCCGGCCACGTTCACCGCCGCCGCGGCGGCGATGGGAACCAGGCTGAGCCAGCCGGCCCGGGCCCGCCGCCGAGGGGGCGTCTCCTCCATCGCCGGGCAATATAGCCGGGATAGCGGCCCCGAGCGCGCGCAGGCGACACCACACCCCCTGAATCAACGAAACCGCGTAGAATCCGAACGGGATGACCGGGACCAGGCCCTACGTCGTGGTCGGCCTCCTTTCCGCCGACCAGGAGTTCCAGCGCCTGCAGGCCGACGACGCCCGGACGGCCGCCGAGCAGGCCGGCCTCGAGGCCCAGGTCGTCTTCGCCGAGAACACGGCCGTCGTCCAGATCCAGCAGCTCTTCAAGTTCATCCACCGCCCGCCCGCGGAGCGGCCGCGGGCCATGGTCGTGGAGACGGTGGTGGGCGAGGGCCTGGAGCGGGTGGCCCGCGCCGCGGCCGAAGCCGGCATCGGCTGGATCCTGCTCAACCGCAAGGTCAGCTACCTCGACGCCCTGCGCCGCCAGTACCCGGCCCTGCCCATCGCGGCGGTCAGCACGGAGCAGGAGGAGGTGGGCCGCATCCAGGCCCGCCAGTTCAGGGCCCTGGTGCCCATCGGCCGCGGCGAGGTGTTGTACCTGCAGGGGCCGCCCGACACCTCGGCCGCCCAGGACCGCCTCAACGGCGCGCTCGACGGACTGAAGGGCACCGAGCTGGAGCTGCGCCTGCTCGACGGTCGCTGGACGGAGGACAGCGGCGAGCAGGCCATCCAGCGCTGGCTTTCGCTCAAGACCTCGGCCAACCTGCTGCCGGCCATCGTGGGCTGCCAGAACGACGCCATGGCCGTGGGCGCGGCGCGCGCGCTGGCCTCCTGCCGCACGCGGCCCGAGCTGGCCCGGGTGCCCATCACGGGCTGCGACGGCCTGCTGGAGGGGGGCCGCCGGCTGGTGGACGCCGGGCTGCTGGCGGCGACCGTGGTGGCCCCGTCGAACACGGGCCCCGCCATCAAGCTGCTGGCCCAGGCCCTGGCCACCGCCCGCCAGCCGCCGCCCCAGGTCATGCTGGCTCCCGAGTCGTACCCCAACGAAAGCGCGCTGCGCGCCTACGGCCAGAAGCTGGCCGCCCGGCGCCAGGGCTGAAGGAGGCGCGTCCTGCTATGCGCGTCCGATTGAATCGGCCCGTGGTGTTTCTCGTGCTGGGCCTGCTCGCGCCGGCTGTCGCCTCCGCCGCGGCGGGCGTGCGGCCCAGCTGGTTCCCGGGCGACCTCGACGTGACCGTGGCCGACCAGACGCTCCTGGAGCGCCTCGGCATCGACATCCGGCCCGCCGGCGCCGCGCAGTCGGTCCGCTGCGTGCCCCAGGCCTTCGCCTCCACCGGCGGCCCGTTCGGCTGCCAGGCGGGGGACGTGGCCGCGCGGGTGTGGGCGCGCGAGATGGAGCCGGGCGTGGTGGCGCTGCGCCTGGAGCTGGGCCGCGACACGCCGCTGGCCGCCGAAGACGGCGTGCGCGTCACGGCCGGCGTGGCCGGCTTCGAGGCGGCCATGGTCCTGGTGCGCTCCGAGCCGTGGTGGATGCGGCCGGTGTTCGTGCGCCAGCAGAACTTCGTGCCCGACGAGACCCAGCTGGTGCTGGTCAAGAGGGCCAGGGACTACGTGGCGCTGCTGCCCCTGGCCGCCGGCGGCGCCATCGGCTGGGCGCGCGGCGCCAACCTCTCGGTGGCCGCCGGCGGCATCACCGTGGCCCTGCAGGCCCGCGCCCCCTGGTCGCTGCGGGAGGGATCGGTGCTGGTGGCGGCCGTGAACGCCTCGCCCTACGAGGCCGTGGCCGCCGCCTACCGGCAGGGCCTGGCCGCCATGGGCAACCCGGGCCGCCTGCGCACGGAGAAGCCGTATCCCGACGTCTTCAACCGCATCGGCTTCTGCACCTGGAACACGCTCTACGAGGAGCAGACCAGCGAGAAGCTGCTGGGCGTGGGCCGGGCCCTGAAGGCGGGCGGCGTGCCGCTCGGCTTCTTCATCATCGACGCCGGCTGGCAGTCCTCCGACGGCAAGATGATCTTCTTCCAGAAGCTGCGCGGCTTCGAGCCGGACGCCAAGAAGATCCCGGGGGGCCTGAAGCAGCTGGTGGCCGACCTGCGCACGGCCTCGGGCGCGCGCGCGATCGGCGTGTGGCACGCGCTGCAGGGGGTGCCCGGCGGCGTGGACCCGGCCTCGCCGCTGGCCGCGCAGCAGAAGGCGCACCTGTGGCAGGGCGCCGGCGGCGTGCTGGTGCCCGATCCCACCAGCGCCCAGGGCGCCGGCTTCTACCGCGACTTCTACGCCGGGCTCGCGGACGCCGGCGTGGACCTGGTGAAGGTGGACTTCCAGAACTGGCTGGAGTCGGCCCTGGCCGGGCGGGTGCCCGTCTTCCAGGGCCTGCAGCAGGGCCAGTACAACCTGCAGGCGGCGGTGAAGCCGGTGTTCGGCGACAACCTCATCGATTGCATGTCGATGGGCAACAACGTGCTCTTCAACCTGCGCGAGGGCAACGTGGTGCGCAACAGCCTCGACTACCTGCTGCCCGAGGGCCCGCTGGGCCACCGCCGCCACGTGCTCAACAACATGTTCAACTCCATGGCCGTGCAGCAGGTGGCCTGGCCCGACTTCGACATGTGGGAGGCCCACGGCGACTTCGCCGTCTTCCACAGCGTGCTGCGCGCGCTCTCCGGCGGGCCCGTCTACTTCACCGGCGACCCGGCCAAGCAGGACTGGGCGCTGCTGCGCCGGCTGGTGCTGGGCGACGGCACCGTGCTGCGCACGGACGCCCCGGTGATGCCCACGCGCGACTCGCTGTTCGTGGACCCGAGCGCGGCCCCGGTGCCGCTCAAGGGCTTCGCCCGCGTGGGCGCGGCCGGCCTGCTGGGCGCCTTCAACGTGAACGAGGCCGGCGCGGCCGTGAACGGCGTGGCCCGCGTGTCCGACGTGGAGGGGATGGCGGGCGCGCGCTTCGCGGTGCAGGAGTACTTCTCGCGCGAGGTGGCGGTGGTGGGGCCGTCCGATCCGCTGCCCGTCGGCCTCGGCCCCAACCAGGCCGCGCTCTTCCGCATGGTGCCGGTGGCGCAGGGGGCGGCCGTGTTCGGCCTGCTCGAGAAGTACGTGGCCCCGCGCACGGTCCTGGCCCAGAGCGACGACGGCGCCACCCTGCGCGTGCGCGTGGCCGAGGGCGGCACGCTGGGCGTGTGGCTGGAGAAGGCGCCCAAGGCGGTGAAGGTGGACGGCGTGGCGGTCACGCCCGTGCCCGCGGCACCCTTGGGCCTGCTCAGCGTGGCGCTCGCGGAAACGCCCGCCCAGCCGCACGAGGTCGAGATCGTGCGCTGAGCGCGCGCTCAGTCGCCGACGAACGTGATGCGGGTGCCGAACGCCTGCTTCACGGAGGGCCGCTGCAGCACGATCATGGTGATCACGCCCAGCCCGGTTCCCAGCGGGATGCAGGTCACCGTCATCAGGCCCGCCATGACCATGCAGAAGACGTAGCGGCGGCGCTGCGCCAGCGAGCGGCCCGCGAACAGGATGCAGAGGGCCATCGTCCAGCCGAGCAGGATGGCGCCCGCGCCGATTCCGACGAAGATGGCCCCGATGAGCCCCGGGGGCGCCTCGCCGGGCCTCGGCGGACCGAACCGGCCCGACATCATGGCCAGGCCGACGGCCAGGTGGATGATCGGGAAGCACGCGCCCAGTGCCATCAACCCGCCGAGCACGTAGTGGAAGATGGCCAGCAGCCGGAGCTGCTGCTCGTCCTGGCTGGGCTGGGGCTCCATGGCGCCGGAGTCTATCCCGCGCGGTCTCGGCCCGGCGGACGGCTAGTAGTCGAAGAAGTAGGCGGCCCTGAGCTTCGGGTCGGCGCGGAGGCGGTCGCGCCATTTCTCCAGCCGGCGGATGTCGGCGGTTGACATGATCTGCACGTCGTCCGCGTGCGCGCGCAGCGAGGCCAGCATCTGGTCGAGGTGTTCGGCGTTGAGGAGCAGGAAGCGCTCCTCCTCCTGGTGCGGCAGGTAGTCGCGGCTCGAGATCGAGCCGGAGGGCTCTCCCTCTGAGAAGACCTCTGCGAAGCAGGCCCAATAGTCGAGCGCGATCTCCTCCTCGCTGGTGGCGGCCTGCTCGGCGACCCAGGCGGCGACGTCTGCGTGGATTGCTCCCTCGAAAGGCGGCTCGGCATCGAGTCCGGGGCGGCTGGCCACGAACTTCTTCAGGGCCGCGGGGCTCATGGCCATCACCCGGTCGGCCAGCGCCTTGTCGAACAGGTTCAGGCGGTCGGTTCCCGCGGCCGCCGGCGCCGCCGGCGCGAAGAGGGCGAGGCCGAGCGCGGCGGCGAGCCTCCCTCGGTGTCTCATCTGGCCGCGGGCAGGCGGAAGGCGGCCATCTCCTCGCCGTTGCGGGCCAGGAGGACGTCGCCCACCACCACCGGGTGGCCCCACGTCTTGCCCGTCAGCGCGGGCACGCGGGCCAGCTCCGTGTGCTTGTCCGGCGTGGCCTTCACCAGGGCCAGGTCGCCCTCCTCGGCCAGGATCAGCAGCAGGTCCTGGTCGGGCAGCAGCACGAGCTGGCCGTTGCCGTAACGCCCGCCCTTCCACTTGCGCGCGCCGTCGGCCAGGTCGATGCAGGCCACGATGCTGCCGTCGAAGCCGTAGGCGTGGCCCTTGTGCACGACGAAGTCGTTGAAGTAGGGCTTCAGGCCGTTC
>Ga0111538_10004803_pt1 | contig 18625 bp, 18 predicted proteins | sample SoiMethybrSBSTD1_FD_79669 | JGI IMG/M metagenome (GOLD analysis project Ga0111538, IMG submission 79669) | Bulk soil microbial communities from a Populus tree surrounding site in Tennessee, USA - Soil MetaG P. TD hybrid SBSTD1 (version 2)... | ecosystem: Environmental > Terrestrial > Soil >...
CAGCATCGCACACCCCTAGCGGTATGGCTAAACATAGCAGAACCCCCATATATTTGCAAGCGGGCGCGCCCAGGATCATCACTGCGGACCTTTTGACAGCACCCCCCCCCAGAGGGATAATTCCGTCGGAAGGGACACGGTATCTCGGCCAAGGAGGCTGGTACAGCAGCACAGGTAAGCGGGAAGAACATATGGCAGACAACATCACGCATGGCCTGGCGGCGGCTCTGCTCGCCCAGGCAGGGTTGCGGCAACGCTATGGTGCGTTAGCGACGGTAGCGCTACTCGTGGGTTCAGAACTCCCGGATTTCGATGCTCTCTTTGAGCTTGGAGGGCCCGTCTCCGCCTTTGTGCACCATCGTGGCATCACGCATTCGCTGCTGGGCGGCGCCGGACTCGCGTTTTTTGGTGCCGCGCTGCTGTGGAGCGTGTGGCGCTCGCACCCCTATTGGCGCATGGCGTGGCTGATGTATCTTGGCGTGCTCCTACATATCGGGATGGATTACCTTACGTCCTACGGCACGCAGATCTTCCTGCCATTTTCCACCGGCCATTATACGATCGACGCCGTGTACATCGTTGACTTCACGTATTCGGCACTCATGATCACAGGGTTGCTACTCGTCCGTATGATACGCTGGCAGCGTCAGGAGTGTTACGGGAGGGCAAGCCTCGCCTGGGTGGGGCTGGGAGGCATCGTCTGGTTCGCTGCTCCCGCACTGGCAGAACGCCCCCTGACGTTGCTGGCCCTGCAGACTGCTGGACTGCATGTGATAGCCTTTGCGCTCGTCGTCGCCCTCGTAGCCTGGAGCTGCCGGCACTGGAAGGAACACCGGGCCGTGGTGCTTGGCCGGGTTGGAGTAGGCCTGGTGCTGGGGTATATTGCTCTGTGTGTGATGACCCATGCTATAGCGCAGCAACAGATGGCATACGCTTTAGGACCACAGATGGCGCATGTGCGGCGTTTGGCCGCCCTCCCTCTGCCTGGGGGCGGGCCGTTGCAATGGCGCGTTATCGCTGTAACGGATGCGACCTATCTCGTCAGCCGTGTCTCTATTTTTCCACGGACTGTGACAGCCCCCCAGAGCATTGCGAAAGGTCCAGGCTTAGATAACAGGGTCATCCAGGCTGCCAGCCAGTATCGTCTGGTGCGTGTGTTTTGGGATTTTGCTCGATTTCCAGTCATCGACTCCTATGTCCAGGAGGCCGAGACCGTCGTCCGGTACACCGACTTGCGCTTCAGCGGTGATGGCCGTAACCGTAGCTGGTTTGACCTTACCATACACTTCGATCCGACTGGGCAGGTGCGGGTCATCGAGTTTCTCAACCGCCTTTTTCACCCGTCTCATCCTGAGTTCTGAGCGCTGTCCAACGGCTTGTAGCCAGTAAAAAGGCCGCAAAAAACCCCACAAAGACTCCCGCCCCAAGAATGGTCAGATACCCTGCCGCTACGGTATCCATACGCGGAGCGTATAACGCCGTGACCAGATACCCAACGCTGACGCCGGCAGCGAGTGACCATCCGCTAAGACGCACCAGGGTCCCGAAGAGTTGGGTCAGCACGCCTGGTCCAACCTGGCAGTGCCACAGATATGCCACACACTGGTTTCCATCGAGCAAGGCCAGAAGCGTGAGACCTGCACTCAGACCAACCCAGAGATTCGGCGCAGCGGCGGTGAGGAGCAAGGCCAGGGTGAGGTTGAGCAGCCCCACCGCACCACTCCAGACGACGAGCAGGCGTACACCTGTGAGACCACCGAGCCCTGCCAGAACGCCGGCAAAGAGGGCCAGCACCACAATGCCGCGCGCCTGGGATACCAGGAAGGGATGGCAGGACCAGAGCAGAGTGAGCAACCCTAACCAGAGGCTTAAGATAACCCGTTTGAACAGCGTCGTACCGCTTATCTTCGCAGCCATTAGGAGAGCCTTTGACGCCAGCGTGGCCCAGAGGCCATGGCTGGGTGGAGACCGCGCAAGGGGTCGGCAGAGTCCTGGAGGACAACCGGCACACCGGCACGGCGGAACTGCTGCAGACGCAGATCCATCTCTAGGCGCCACAGGCGTGCAATGGCTTCGGCCTGGCGTGGCTGGTGCAGGTGCGGCATCACATACACCGGCGATAGAACCACCAGTACCATTTGAAAGGCCCGTGCCAGGAGATCGTGCAAGGCGGTTTCAAGGCGCGGTTCGAGGAGCGTGGTCAGGACAAAGATGAGAGCTCCCGGCGGCATCACCCGTGGCGGAATAAGCGTCACATCTTTGGTCAGATAGCTAAAGTGGGTGCGCGTCTCCAGCAAGGCATCCAGGAGGCGATACAATTGTAACTGGCCCACCGCCGGTGGTACCCAGGTACAGACACCCCCGTAATTGATCAGGCCCACACGATCCTTGCAGTACAGATAATGTGCCGCTAGGGACGCCGCCGCACGCACTGCCACGTCCAACGTATTGACACGCTCGGTGCCGATGGACACGAGTGTGTCCAGGAGGATGACTACATCAGCGTTGCGCTCACAGTAGTACTCGTTCACGTAGAGCTGCTGCCGGGCTAGGGAGGTACGCCAGTGTACACGCCGGAGCCGATCGCCACTGCTATATTGGCGTACCCCGGCAAACTCCAAGCCCTCACCGGCACTGGGGGAGACATAGTGGCCAAAGGAGGCATAGGTGTGCAGCGGTGGCAGATGCCGCGGCAACGGTACGATGCGCGGGTACACGCTACAGACCTGCTCCTGAGGGGACTCAAACAACCAGGGCTGAAGATCAGTCGCCGGATGGACCCGGCCATACAACCGTCCCAGGGTATACTGGCCACGTTGGGCAAACATTATGGTATGCTGAAACGTGCGCACCTCACTAGGACGCAGCGTACAGACGACCCGATTATTGCCGGCCACACAGGTGGCTTCGCGTGGTAGCACATGCCACAGCTCTATAAGTGGCAGGGCGGTTTCCGCCTTGACCGTCATCTCCACTGTGATGGGGTCGCCTTCAAAGGCACGTTGTGGGGTGACCTGGCAGTGCACGGTGAACACTGGCGTGGTCCGTACTACACGGCTATACAGCAGCACGACGGCGAGCGGTAAGACGGCGCAGAGGGGTTCAAGGCGCCGGCTTACCGTGCTCAGCAGGACACCGATTAGCAGCAGAATGAAGTAGTAATAATTGAGGGCGGCATTGCGCCGCTGCATGTTCACACGTCGACCTTTGGGATAGGGGTGCGCTCCAGGATGTCCCGTATGACATGCTCGGCCTGGATGCCCCGTACCCAGAGTTCAGGTTTTAACAGCAGACGGTGCGCCAACGCCGCTGAGGCCATGGCTTTCACATCATCGGGCAAGACAAAATCCCGCTCCTGTACCATGGCATGCGCGCGTGCCAGCTGATACAACGCCAGCGACCCCCGTGGCGATGCCCCGATCTGCACATGCGCGTGCTGACGCGTGGCTGTGGTCAGGCTGACGATATACCGTTCGATCGGGTCGCTGGCATGGACGTGCTCGACCGCGGCCTGTATAGAGAGCAACTGCTCAGCGTTCAGGACCGAGTGCAGGTCAATGCGTTCCTGTCGTCTGGCCCCACGCCTTGCTAAAATCTGTTGTTCTTCCTCCGGGTTCGGATAGCCTATGTGCAGGCGCATAATAAAGCGATCAAGCTGGGCTTCAGGGAGTGGATAGGTCCCCTCGAGCTCGATCGGATTCTGGGTCGCCAGCACCACAAACGGCTGTGGCACAGGGTACGTTGTCCCCTCAATGGTGACCTGACGCTCCTGCATCACTTCCAGGAGCGCTGCCTGGGTTTTGGGTGGCGCCCGATTCACCTCATCAGCGAGGACCAAGTTGGTAAACAGTGGACCAGGACGAAACTCAAACTCGCTCAATTTCTGGTTGTAAATGAGTCCCCCAGTAATATCTCCCGGCAGGAGATCAGGGGTAAACTGGATGCGTTTAAAGTCCAGGCCCGCCACCTGGGCCAGCAAACGGGCTGTGAGAGTTTTCGCCAGACCCGGGAAATCCTCAATGAGGATGTTCCCACCACTGTACAGCCCCAGTAACAGGTGCTGGAGCACCTGCTCTTTCCCGACAATGACCTGTTGTAAAGCCTCCAGCACCGTACGTGACAACTGCGCGGCTTCGACAATCTGCATCACAGTGCCTCTACGCGTTGTAACATCTCGATCACAGTGTCCACCCGCTGCTGCCGCTGCGCGTAGCGCGCCCAGAGCCCAGTGGCTTCTGGACGCTGCAGAAAGTCCAGGAGGATTGGGTCAAGATGCGCTAGTTGCGACGCGGTGAGCGCTTCCATCGCCATATCGGGCACACCACTGACACGGAAGGTAATCAGGTGTCGGAGGCGTGGCTTGAGTACCTCCTGCACATAGTATGGGTCTTTCCGTACACTCTGGATCGCGTCAGCCGTACTAAAATGCCTCTCCAGTCCTGGAGGCGATGGCGCGACCGTCGGGAGGGTGTGCCACGGTGGGATGTCGGCTGGCAGGCGCCGCATGACACGACGGGTATGCCGGCCCAGGCGAGTGCAGAAGAAACACAGCAACCCATAGAACATCACGAGCAGGATAAGGCTCTGCAAGTAATGGTTCAGCAGCAAATACAGGGGGATGAGCACCAGAGCGAGGAGCGCCAGGGTCCCGGCGTCGTGCAGGAAGCGCGCCGCGGGCGTGAGAGGCTCAGACATGTGCCGCATGCGTGCCGTCCTGTTGCAGGTGTGCCTGCAGTTGTTCGAGATAGGTCATCGCGGCACGTCTGGCGGTGTCATCTAACGGATGTAAGCTATAGCGTGCCAATTCAAACAAGCCTACCAATCCAGCAAAAGCGTTCGTGGGTAGATCGAGGTCTTGCAACGCTGTCCCCATGTACTCTTGCGGGGTGAGATGCTCATAAGCGGGGACCCCGTAGTCTGTCAAGATATATTCGAGACGGGCATAACAGGCAATAATGGCCTGGCGTGGATCAGTATGCGTTCGCAGTTCCTGCAAGCCTGCCGCGACTGCACGCTGTAGCTGGCGTGGACGTGGGTCATCTGTGGCGCCCTGGAAGCGTGTCTTGCCCCAGCCTTCATAGAGTATCCAGAGACCGAGCAGTCCGAGCCCCCCATACACCAGGACGACCATCGTAAACATCGCATAGCCGGTAGCCGGAGACTGAACCTGCTGCACCAACGAGTGCGTGCCCGCTAAGAGTTCCTGCGCCATGCTCATCTGCTGGCGCAAGCGTTCGAGTAATTGGGACACCTCTGCTCCATGGCGCATAAGCCAGACGAGCCCCAGGAGTACCAGGGTCAGCGTTCCCAGGGTACTGATCAGCGCTTGCCAGGGGGTTTTAACGGCCTCGGGTTCCCGCTCCTGGTCGCGCGACAGCCGCCGCCGACGCTGGCGGAAAGACGCCAGGAGCGTGCAGCCGACACCGAGTGCAACAACGACTGCCATGACGATATAGAGCGGTGCGGGTAAGGCCGGCACCAGCAGCACACCTGGCAGGTCGGCATCGCCGAGTTGCAACGTCGCAGACAGACCACTCAGGTACAGTATGACACCCAAAACGGCTGCCCCCAGGAGCAATCCTGGCATCACTTGACGTTGTCGAAGCGGGGTCATGCTGTCGTACGCCTCCTGGAGAAGAGTGCATTGCTAAGGGGACGACGAGGGGGACTGTACACGAAGCACACTGGCGAAGCAAGGGCAGGATGCAAGGGATAGCATCCATGCCCTGCCACTACTTTAGGCGGGCGCACTATCTCCACCCCGGAGACAACCTTCTGCCTTGACAATCCGTTCCGTCGCTGCGGGATACCGTAGGAGCTTGTCCTGCGGCCGCACCGGTCGTCTGACCAGTTCCCCGCCACAATTCGGGCACACGCCATGCAGCACATGGGTGGCACAATCTCTACAAAACGTGCACTCGAAAGAGCAGATCATGGCTTCTGTTGCATGCGGAGGCAAATCTTTGTTACAACACTCACAGTTCGGGCGTAGCTGGAGCATGAGTTTCCTCCTTATAACACGTCTGACGGGGGCACGCCGGTACAGAGCGGACACAGGACAATGCCGGTGGCAAGACCTTTGGGACAAGCGGCCCCATGATATAGCTGAAAAGTGGCACTTTGAAAGTGCCACTTTTTCGCCTACGATTTGGTAGAGCATCACCAGAGTATTGCCGCTGCCGCAGATCACCTGCAAGGGGAGAGAATAAATGGGGACCTATGGCTGCGTGAGTTCCTATGACACGCCCCCCTCTCACCTGAGGGCCGGCGATACGGAGGAGAGACATGCTGCGACTGCAGAGATTCGCTAGGGGTATGGCCTACCAGCACCCGTCCGGACTCGCCAGGGGCGCGCCGAGGTTCCATTACGCCTGGGTCATCGTCGGGGTCGCCTCGATGATATGCATGATCACCTCTCCTGTGCGGTTTGCCATCAGTATGCTGGTGCCTTACCTGCAGAGCCCCGAGGGGTTCGGCTGGAGTTACTTTGCGATCTCTATCGCCTTTGCCATCCAGTGGCTGGCCACGGCGCTCATCAGCCCCCTGGTGGGCTGGCTCGGTGAGCGGTATGGGGTCCGTCGCACTATGTTCCTGGGGGCCTACTTATTCATCCTGGGTATGGTACTCACCGGCAGCATGACCCGCCTCTGGCATTTCTATCTGTACTTCGGTGTCCTCCTGGCTGTTCCACTGACGATCTATCAGGTACCGCTGGTCGCCGGGGTCGCCGTCTGGTTCAGGACACACATGGGTGTGGCGATGGGCCTCCTGCAGGCCTTGCAGGGTTTGGGAACTGTAGTGGCTATTCCCCTGGTCTCTATGCTGTTCACCCACTTCGGTCTGGCCTGGACGTTTTGGGGCCCTGGTCTGGTGAGCGGCGCCCTTCTGCTCTTACTGATACGGCTGTTTCACAACGAACCCGCGCAGCTCGGGCTACGGCCACTCGGAGCCTCACCTGATGACCCCATCCAGCGATTGCATGAGGGGGCCGTAGGGCAGATCCGGGCCAGGCTCTTTCTCCGGCAAGCCCGGCGCACCGGCGCCTTCTGGAATCTGATTGGCATCCACTTCTGGGGGTGCGTCGGCCACAACAGCCTCCTATTATTTTTACCGACAATCGCCATGGCACATGGCCTCACACCGGGTCTGGCCGCCAGTGTCTATGCCACCCTCAATGCCAGTAGTCTTTTTACACGGTTTGCGGTGCCGGTGGTGGCAGACTACATTGGGAGCAAAAAGGTCATGGCGTGCTGTTTCAGTATGCAGACCTTCCCGATACTCCTCCTCTTCTTTGCGCAAGATGCCTGGACCTTCTTCCTCTTTGCCATCCTCTTCGGTATTGGTGTGGGGGGGGAGGTACCTATCTTCCCCGTGATTAGCCGCCAGTACTATGGCCACGCCCCCATGGGGGGCCTGTACGGTTGGCAGAATATCGGGAATGGGGTGGGCATGGCACTTGGGCCGGCCCTGGGGGGCCTTATCTGGACCCAGACAGGTGACTACACAGGAGTGCTGGCCCTCTCGTTTGGGGCCAGCCTGGCAGGGGTGCTGTCCATCCTGCTCCTGCCAGGCACCTCCTGCTGTCTGCTCCCGCACTGGGAGGCACAGCTCCCGCCTGAGGCTCGCTCGGGTGCGATGCGGCATGCGGAAAAAGAGGCAGAGTCACATGGCACTTCTTGAGTTGTACGCGGCTTTCGCCACCGAAGGTTCTCGGGCTCTCTCACGCAGCCTCCGGAGGGCCTGACAGGGGCTCGACCAGGAAAGCTCGGCCATGCGCTTGCAGAGCAGTGACCGCCTGCTCTGCGGCTATACGGTGGCGAAATATCCCGAACACTGAGGAGCCGCTGCCCGACATGAGTACTCCTTCCGCACCAAGGCGCAGCAGAGCTTCCTTGAGCGCGGCAATCAGTGGATAGGCCGGGAGGACAGCGCGTTCCAAATCGTTGATCAACCACTCACGTGAGGGCCACTGAGCGGGGGTGAACTGCCAGGGTGGCACCGACGCTGGGGCAACGGATGATAATTCATCGAAACGCCGGTAGGCCCAGGGGGTGGACACACTGAAAGGTGGCACGACAAGCACCACAGAGCGCGCCGGGAGCGGCGGAACTGTCGTGACAATATCGCCAATGCCGCCGATGCGCGCTGGGCGACACGGGATGAAGAACGGTACATCGGCGCCCAGACGCGCGCCGAGCTGACAGAGGCGTGCTTCGGTCCATCCCAAGGCCAACAGGGTATTCAGGCTTTTCAAGACCGTCGCGGCATTACTACTACCGCCTCCCAGGCCAGCCCCAGCGGGAATATGTTTGCGCAGATGAATACCAATGCGCGCCTGGAGTCCTGCCTCTTGACATACCAAGGCTGCCGCCTTGTACGCCAGGTTCGTCTCGCCACCAGGCACCGTAGGATCATCACAGCTCACCGCTAGGGTCACCCCGGGGCTCGTCGCTCGCTGCTCCCCAAGGGCCACGGCAATGTGGATTTCATCGTACAGACTGATCGGCACCATCAAGGAATCGAGGAGGTGGTAGCCGTCGGGTCGTCGACCGACGATACGCAAATACACGTTGATTTTTGCCGAGGCGAGGCTCTGCATAGTCCGCATACGTTGGCCTTGGCTCATCCTGCGACACGTTCAGAGCGATCAGCAAGTATAGCAAATGGCAGAGCACGTGTCCTCCCTCATCGCTACAGCTGTCCCTCGCCCTGCATGATGAGTTGTGGTAAGATGAACCGTTCGGCGTTCTTTGCTGGCCCGCCTATACTGCGGCAGAAGACAGTAGGAGCACGATGGACATCGTCACGCTGGGTAATGGCACTGGGCAGGCCACCCTCCTGCAGGGGCTACGTGAGTATGCCTGCGGGGTGACTGCCATCGTTGGCGTGACTGACAACGGTGGACATAGTGGCCAACTGCGTCGCCTCTTACACTTGCCACAGGTTGGGGATACGCGCCAGTGCTTGAGCGCGCTCCTCGACGTTGAGTCCGTATGGGGGTATCTGCTGCGCCACCGCTTCACCGACGGGGAACTGCGCGGCATGAGCTTGGGGAATCTGCTGCTGGCGGCTCTGGCACAGCGCCACGGGAGCTTGCACGCGGCAGTGGAGGACGTGCGCCAAGCGGTAGGTCTCAGGCAGCGGGTTTTCCCTGTCGCTGATGGTGATACCCACATTGGCGCGGAGTTGGAGGATGGACGCTGCGTCGTTGGGGAATGGGAGATCATGCAGCGTCAGCGGCAGATGCCGATTGTGCGGCTGTTTCTCGACCCGCCTGTGGCGGCTCATCCTGCTGTGCTCGAGGCGATTGCGAGGGCGGACCTGTTAGTCATCTGTCCTGGCTCGCTGCTCACGGGGACCATCGGAGTACTCTTGCATCCTGGCGTCCGAGAGGCGCTAACTGTTAGCCAGGCCCCATGTATTTATGTGTGTAATCTCATGACCCAACCTGGACAAACGGACGGCTATACGGCACGGCAGCATGTCGCGGTGCTTACCGCCTATCTGGGACGCCAGATCGAGGCTGTCGTGTTCAACAATGGACCCTTACCCGACGCTATCTGTGCCATCTATGCCGACCAGGGTTCATACCCTGTGGTGCAGGACTTGACGGCGGCTGATGTGCCACTCTATTGTGCTGACTTGGTGGCACGGCCTGACGCCACCACGCTGGACACTTATGCGCGCCCTCGGGGGCCTGGCATGGATGTTGGCTTGCATCTGATGCGGCATGACCCAGGACGACTGGCAGCCCAAATTATGGCGATTGCTGCCCAGCCTCCGGCGCGCTTCGGGAAAGGCCAAGGATAATGGAGAAGGGGGACAAAACACGACTTTTCGTGAGGGCTCTGCTTTTTCGTTGACAGGCATTGTACCTGCTAGGTATGATGCAGCGGCTTAGCGTATTGATGCGCTAAGTTATTGATACATAGCATGTCTGGTATGCAAGGACGAGGAGATTAGGGAATGCTCTCTGACAGCACGCTCGGGGAGTTCTTTCGAGCGGCCATCGACATTCCAGAGATCCCCTTTGGCGAAATGCTGTGGGAGTCGGCGCAGCGCTTTCCTGAGAAAATCGCGTTAGTGTTTCAGGGACAGAAGATGTCCTACCGCGAACTCGATGGGTTAGCCAACAGCTGTGCCAATGCGCTTGCCAAATTGGGGGTAAAGAAGGGGGACAGGGTGGCGTTGTACATGACCAACCGTCCCGAGTACATTATCAGCCTGTATGGCATTGCCCGTCTGGGAGCGGTGTTCACACCGATGAATCCCACCTATAAAGAGGGGGAAATCGAGCACCAGCTCAACGATGCCGAAGCCAGTGTACTGGTAGTCCAAGAATCACTCTATCCCCTGGTACGTAACGTCCGACCACAGCTCCCGAGTCTGCGTGAGATTGTTATGGTTGGTCAGCGTGCTGAAGCGGGGGCACATCTCTTCCGTGACCTCATCCGGCAATCTGCCCCGAAACACCCACCGCAGCCCACGCTCAACTGGGCTGAGGATCTGGTAGCTTTGCCCTATTCCAGCGGCACGACAGGTCTCCCAAAAGGTGTCATGCTGACGCAGCAGAATTTAGTGGCGAATAACCTCCAATTCATGTCGAGCGGGCGCATCACCGAGCAGGATACCCTGCTGATCTTTCTGCCGTTCTATCACATTTACGGTGTTATGCTGCTGGGAGGAGGTCTGTATGCGGGGGCCACATTGGTGATCATGGAGGCCTTTGACCTGGAGCGCTCGCTGATGCTAGCGCAGCAGCACGGGGTGACCCTGTACTTCGCGGTGCCGCCTATCCTGGTGGCGCTGGACAATTCGGCACGCGTCACGCAGTACACCTTTCCGCGTATGCGCTGCATCATCGTGGGAGCCGCACCGTTGGCGCCTGACGTGGCGCAGCGGGTGCAGGAGAAAATGCAGGTCCCCGTATTGCAGTGGTACGGATTGACGGAAGCGTCGCCGGTGACGCACCTGAATCCTGTGGATCAGGGGCGCATCAAACTGGACTCTGTAGGTGTGGCAGTGCCCAATCAGGAACAGAAGATCGTTGATCTCGAGACCGGGGAACGGGAGCTAGAGGTGGGCGAGATTGGTGAGCTCTACGTCAGAGGGCCCCATATCATGAAAGGCTACTGGAAGGCGCCTGAGGAAACGGCCCGGGTCTTGCGTGATGGTTGGCTGGCAACGGGCGATATTGCCCGCATGGACCGCGAAGGTTATGTCTACATCGTCGACCGCAAGAAAGAGATGATTAAATACAAAGGTTTTTCTGTCGCACCGGCCGAAGTAGAGGCGGTGCTCTTCCAGCATGCTGCTGTAGCGGATTGTGCGGTGATTGGCAAGCCGGATGCAGAGGCCGGCGAGATTCCCAAGGCGTTAGTGATTCTGCGGCCAGGTGAAGAGGTGGCGCCAGAGGTACTGATGGAATTTGTCGAGAGCCGTGTGGCCGGCTATAAGAAGATTCGCGAAGTAGAATTTGTTGCCTCTATTCCCAAAACGGCCTCAGGCAAGGTCTTACGGCGGGTATTGATCGAAGCCGAGCGTTTGAAGGTGAACGCTCTCGAAGAAGAGGTGTAGTATGCCCCTGGCCTTGCGTCTTGGTGACAAGGGAGGGGCAGGATGAAACCTCGGGTGCTGATTACGCGCGTGTTGCCAGAGCCAGCCCTGGAAGTCGTGCGCCAGGCGTGTGAGGTCCAGCTCGATCCTCTGGATCAACCGTTGACGCCCGCAGCGCTTCAGAAGGCGGTTGTTGACAAGCAAGGCGTGTTGTGTCTCGTGACCGACCGTATTGATGCGCCAGTGCTGGACGCGGCTACGGGCCTCAAAGTGGTGTCGAATGTCGCTGTGGGATATGACAATATTGATGTGGCAGCGGCGACGCAACGCGGCATCCTGGTGACCAACACACCAGGAGTGGTGACAGAATCAACCGCTGACCTCACTTGGTCTTTACTCTGTAGCGTCGCCCGCCGTATTGCCGAAGGCGACCGCTATATCCGGGCTGGGAAGTGGCGCGACTGGACCCTGTTGCTCATGGCCGGGAGCGATATCCACGGCAGAACGCTTGGGATCTGCGGGATGGGGCGGATTGGGCAGGCCGTCGCCCGCCGCGCCCAAGGCTTTCACATGCGGATTCTGTATCACAATCGCCAACGTCTGGATAGCTCCATCGAAGCTAACCTCAATGCCACCTGGGTCGAGAAGCACACGCTCTTGCAGCAGGCTGATTTTGTCAGCCTGCATGTTCCTCTGTCGCCGGCTACGACGCACTTCATCGGGGCAGCAGAACTCCGCATGATGCGGCCCACAGCCTATCTGATCAATGCGGCACGTGGTCCAGTCGTGGACGAAATGGCGCTGATTCAGGCGTTGCAGCACGGCTGGATTGCCGGAGCCGCACTGGACGTCTTCGAGCACGAGCCGCACGTGCCACAAGCGCTGCACGAACTTGAAAACGTGGTCCTGGTGCCACACATTGGGAGCGCCTCAGTAGCTACTCGTACGCGTATGGCGGTGATGGCTGCCGAGAACCTCGTGGCTGTCCTCCGCGGTGAGGATACGCCATATATTGTCAATCCAGCCGTACTGGCGCAGGGTGCGTCGTTGCCTCGACCTTAAGGGCACCCTTGCGACGCTGTTATGTAAAGCTACTTAAAAGGCTTGCAATCGCGTGGGGCTTTCAGTATAGTGTCCGCGCCTTTAGGCTGTGAAGGGATGAACGTCACAGGCTGTCAGGTCTTCGTCTTAGCCTACGTCATCGGGGTGCCGCAATGGATCTGGATGCTTTTGATGCAAACGAGCTCATCCATAGCGTGTGGGAACTCCGCCAGACTGCTCTGCAACTTGGCGAATCATCCGGCACGAAGTTCCTCTGTCCCAACTGTGAGCAACTCAAACCCTTTGCTGGGGATAAGGCGCTCGAATATTACAACAACGCCTGTGGGATGGTGCTTGTGTGTAATGACTGTTTACTGGATTTTCACATTCGCCGTGGCGTTGAACGTGTAAAGCAGATGTAATTGTGAACCGTCTCCAGCGTTGTGCCACATCCTGGTTTGCATGCTTTCTAGTCCTCTTGATAGTGCTTCTCGCAGGTTGTGATGCACTGTATCATTCCTATTCCTTCACTGAGTCACTGCCAACGACGCTCCCTGTGCAAGTGACGGAAGATGAAGTCTGGGTCACGTCCATACCCGCTGGGGCCGAGGTGTATATCCAGCCTTATACGCCAGATCAGGTGCCGTCCCATGCCACTGACCCGGCGGCCTTGCGCGGCAAAACACCTGTGCGTTTCGCTCTCCCTCCTGGAAGTTATTGGCTGGAGCTGGCTTTAGAGGCCGAGGTTTTCGAGGGCTATTTCTCCCCACCATACGATGATGCGCAGTTTGAGCAAGAAGGAGCTGCTTCGGAAGCTCTGCTCTTCCGCCCCTTTGCGCCTGGGGAGAAGCGCCGTGTCTTACGGTACTATCGCCTGGAGAAGCAAGCCCAGCAGGGCCAGACGCTCATTGCCCTGTTTCACCCACGTGGGTCACCCATGGAACGTGTCGTCGCCCTCTATCCTCAGGGCGAGCAGTACCGTGTTGCGTCCGATGCCTTGCTCGACCTCTTGCAGCGGGCACAGGTCCCGCGCAACATCCAGGAGACGTTTCTCACGCTCCTCAAGCGCGGGGGCAAAGCCTTCTGGAGCGTGCGTGACGAATATTCTGTGGCCCTCGAATTACGGCAGGATACGGTCGAAGGACGGATTGTGGCACTCTACACCGGGACTCCGCTGCCTGACCCGCTCATCCCTGATGGCGGTGCATTTTAGAGTCAGTGTGGAACGATCGTTTGCAGGCCGCCCATATAGGGCTGCAAGACCTCGGGAATCGCTACACTGCCATCGGCACGTTGGTTTAGCTCCAGCAGAGGGATAAGAATGCGGGGCGAGGCAATGACCGTATTGTTCAGGGTATGGACAAAGCGCGCATTGCCGTCCTGATCACGATAGCGCAGCCGCAAACGACGCGCCTGAAAGTCGTGAAACTTTGAGGCAGAATGGGTTTCCCCATAGGCCTGTCGGCTCGGCATCCACGTCTCGATATCATACTTCTTCACTTGCGGCAGTCCCAGATCACCTCCACACACTACGACCACGCGATAGGGCAGGTGCAGTGCCTGCAGAATCTCCTCGGCGTTCCGCAGGATGTGTTCGTGTTCCCGGGCCGAGACCTCTGGATCGTTGACGCACAAAACGACCTGTTCGACTTTCTGAAACTGGTGGATGCGGTAGAGCCCCCGCGTGTCTTTGCCATAGGTCCCCGCTTCGCGCCGGTAGCAATTTGACAGCCCGACATAGTATTTGGGCAGCTCGTCAGCGCGGAGAATCTCGTCAGCATGGTAGGCTGTCACGGGCACCTCGGCTGTGCCGATGAGATTCACCTGGTCTTCAGGAAGACGATACGTTTGCTCCTGTCCCCCTGGGAAATAGGCCGTGCCCATCATAGCCTCGTCTTTCACCAGATGCGGCACGACCAGAGGCGTGAATCCCTTGCGCACCATATGGTGCAAGGCAAACTGCAAGACGGCCAGCTCCAGCAAGGCGCCAGCATTTTTCAGGAAATACGTGCGTGACCCGGCCAGTTTGACCCCTCGTGGGATGTCAATGATGTCAAGGCGTTCACCCAGCTCCACATGATCGCGCAGGGCAAAGTCGAACTGCGGTATCTCGCCCCACGTCTTGATCTCGACATTGTCCGCCTCGGTCAGTCCCTCCGGTACATCGTCCGCCGGGACGTTCGGCACGCGCAACATGAGGTCATCAAAGGCCGCTTCTGCTTCACGCAGAGGACCTTCTAAGGCTCGATTCTCTGCCGCCACCTGCTGCATCTGTGTAATGGCTTCCTGACGCGCTGCGCCCTGGAGCGTGGGGATCTCCTTGGACATCTTATTACGCAGCGCTTTCAGGCTTTCCACCTGGCTAATCAGCCTGCGGCGCCGTTCATCCAACTCCAGGAGCTGGTGGATGTCAATGTCGATCCGCTTTTTACGCGCTCCTGCCTGCACCAGGTCAGGATGCTCACGAATGAATCGAATATCGAGCATGCGACTTCCTACATTACACGTGTGTCTCGACCGTGACGCCAAACAGTGCCTGGTAGCGTTCCTGCAAGGGGCGGTAGACGGTGTCCAGAAATTCGTCTACCTGCTGCACGGCGCGACCAAGGTACGCTTCTGGTGCTGGCTTCTCAGGAATCTGGTCACAGACCGGGGCAAAAGCCGGATCCGCGTGCAAGCGCTGCAAGAGATCGTTCTCGCCACCCTCGACACGCATATGATGCCAGGTCTCCATGGCATGCTCACGGATCTTTTCGTGCAATGCCTGACGATCTCCCGCCGCTTTCACACCTTCCATCATCAGGTTTTCTGTCGCTAAAAACGGCAAGTATTCCGCCACCCGCCGTGCCATAATTGCCGGGTAGACCACCAGACCACGGGCCACTTCCTGGTAGAGAATCAGGATGGCATCGGTAGCGAGAAACGCTTCAGGAATGCTTAAGCGCTTATTGGCCGAATCGTCGATGGTGCGCTCGAACCACTGCCCGGCAGCCGTAAACGCTGGGTTCAGACTGGTGCAGATGACGTGACGCGCCAGGGCTGCCATACGCTCACTACGCGTGGGGTTGCGCTTATACGCCATGGTCGACGAACCGACCTGGCTTTTGCCAAAGGGCTCTTCCATCTCTCCAACGCTCTGAAGGAGGCGAATATCGTTGCTGAATTTGTGCGCTGATTGCGCCACTCCCGATAGTATACCCAGGACCCGACTATCGTACTTGCGTGGATAGGTCTGGCCAGTCACCAGCAGCGTGCGCTCAAACCCCATCTTCTCAGCGACGCGGCGGTCGATGTATTTAACTTTATCCTCATCCCCGTTACACAACTGGAGGAAGCTGGCCTGCGTGCCTGTGGCGCCTTTGGAGCCGTGGAATTGCAGTGTGGCCAGACAGTGCTCCAGATCTTCCAGGTCAAAGACCAGGTCTTGTAACCACAGCACGGCTCGCCGTCCCACGGTGGTGAGCTGCGCTGGCTGGAAGTGCGTGTATCCCAGCGTCACCAGGGCCCGGTGTTGCGCGGCAAACTGCGCTAGGGCCTGCATGGTGTTCACCAATCGGATACGCACCAGACGCAGTCCCTCACGCATCTGGATGAGGTCTGTGTTGTCACCAACGAAAGCACTCGTCGCGCCCAGGTGGATAATGCCCCGGGCTTTGGGACATTGCTCGCCATAGGCGTAGATGTGCGCCATGACATCGTGGCGAAGCTTCTTTTCCTGCGCTTCAGCCACGTCAAAATTAATATTATCAACGTGGGCCCGGAGTTCAGCAATCTGTGCCTCGGTGATGCCGAGCCCGGCTTCGGCCTCGGCCTCAGCCAGGGCTACCCAGAGGCGACGCCAGGTTTGGAATTTGTACTGCGGTGAAAAGAGCCAGCGCATCTCCTTGCTGGCATAGCGTTCCACGAGTGGGTTGACATAGTCGTGGTAGCGATCGGCTGCCTCAGTCACAGGGCTTCCTTTTCATACAAGATGCATACGCGCATAAGCTGCAGCATTCCGGAAGAGCTGCACGCCCATACCTTCCTCTGGCAGTGCCTCACGCGTCCAGCGTGGGTGATGCGTATAGTGTACATAGGCTTCTGGATGCGGCATCAAGCCAAATACCCGGCCACTCGGATCACACACCGCGGCAATATCATCCACCGAGCCATTGGGGTTCCACGGGTAAGCAGCCGGCGTGCCATCGGGACCACAATAGCGTGCCGCAATTTGTCCATGGGCCTGCATCGTGTGCAGTACTGCTGCATCACGCGGGACGAATTTCCCCTCGCCGTGGCGCACCGGTAAATACAGCTGCTCTATCCCCTGCACCACAGGTGCAGGACAGAGCGGATTGATGCGTAGATGCACCCAGCGGTCCTCGAATTTGCCCGAATCATTGGCGGTGAGTGTCGCTTCCTGCTGCCATTGGACGCCGGTCACTGCCGGGAGGATACCAAGACGCACCAGGACTTGAAAACCGTTGCAGATCCCGAGGACCAGTTTACCATCGCTCAGGAACTTGCTCAAGGGACGCTCCAGGCGGTAGCGCAGCTTCGTAGCCAGGACAATCCCTGCCGCGATGTCATCGCCAAACGCAAACCCGCCGGGAATGGCCAGGATGTGAAAACGCTCGAGCTGCTGAGGCTGGGCAATGAGGTCGCTCACGTGCACACACGCGGCTTCCCCACCAACAGAGGGAAGGTTGAAGGCATGGGCAGTCTCATACTCGCAGTTGATACCATATCCAGCCAATACGAGGATCAGGGGACATTTCATAAGTGTTCCTACACAAAGACTAATACATCAAACGGCTAGGAAAAATAAAGCACATTTTTCCCCCAGTGTCACATATACCCCTCGACGTGACCAAGTCGCTTGAACCCCTTGCGGAAAATGCCGATGCAGACCTCGGCACTTGTCCTCCCATGACGTCACTAGCGCCTTGACAACATTTAATAACCCATGTATAACCACGTATAGGCTTGGGCAATAATATGAAGGGAAAACACATGGGTGCGTATATAACTGTTGAGCAAGCGGCAACACTGTTGCACGTAAGCCCTACTACCGTGCGACGGTGGATTTATCAGGGCAGTCTGAAGGCGAAAAAACCTCCCACAGGACGCAACGCCAGAGTGTTGATCGACAAGGACGATCTGGAAGCATTTCTGACTCCCGCAGGTACGACAGCCCTATCTTGTCCCCCTACCAGCCGCCAGACAGCCGTTGAAACCATCCTAGTCCTCCAACAGCATTTGGCAGGGCGCGGGATCGACGTAGCAGCCATCCTCGAGGCGCATCAGCAGGAGCGGGAGCGTGCATAAGCTCGCTATCGATGCTAGTACAGCGGCGCAGTGGCAACTATCAGGGGAGCCTGAGGCAGAGCGGGCGCGCCACATGCTCCGCGACTACGCAGCGGAAACAGTGGCCTTTGTCGCTCCGACAATCTGGCACTACGAGGTTGCCAACATTATCAACAAAGCGGTCGGGACGCGACGGCTCACTGAAGAGGAAGGTTACATGGCCTTTCAGGCACTCCAATCGCTGGACATCGAGTTTGTGCCCTTTCCTGCCCCAGCCGAAGCGTACAGACTCACACGCACATACCGACGTAGTGTCTATGACAGCCTCTATCTTGCCGCAGCACAGAGCCATCAGATTGATCTCTGGACAGGCGATCGCAGACTGTACAACGCTGTGAGACAGTCTCTCCCTTTTGTCAAGTGGATCGGTGATTATACATCACCCAAGCCTCAATGAGCAGCCCGCAAAGCATACATATCCATGGCGGGCAGAAATGCTTTTTGAAATTCCTACCCGTCCGGTAGGAGTGCTCTACCACCGAAGTGGACGCTGCCATGCCTCCTTCAATGCTGTGATATCGCTAGCAATAACGACTTCCTCCCTGAGACCGATCACCACAAACCGTGTTGTGTCGAGTACGTAACCTGCCTCCCCAATAGCACAGCCATGTAGAGCCTCGCAGAATGCCTGGCGATGCTGCGGCGGCACGGTGACGACGAAGCGGCTGGCCGTCTCGGCGTA
>Ga0111538_10004804_pt1 | contig 18624 bp, 17 predicted proteins | sample SoiMethybrSBSTD1_FD_79669 | JGI IMG/M metagenome (GOLD analysis project Ga0111538, IMG submission 79669) | Bulk soil microbial communities from a Populus tree surrounding site in Tennessee, USA - Soil MetaG P. TD hybrid SBSTD1 (version 2)... | ecosystem: Environmental > Terrestrial > Soil >...
GGCTTCGAAGTGGACACGTTTCATTCGGCGTCAGAGTTCCTGAAGCACCCGCCGAGCGACGTGCCGTCCTGTCTCGTGCTCGATCTGAGGCTCCCCGATATCGACGGACTGCAGTTGCAGCAGTTGATGCGAAACGGGCGCGTCGACATCCCCATCATCTTCGTCAGCGGGTATGGCGACGTCCCATCCACGGCGTCCGCGATGCGCTATGGCGCGGTGGATTTTCTCGAGAAACCGGTCGAGGGGGCACGCCTGCTGGATGCCGTCTCCAATGCGGTTGCGCTGGACGAGGTGCGCCGTGGCCGCCGCCGCGACAGCGACAATGCGAAACAATTACTTGCGCAGTTGACGCCACGCGAGCGTCAAGTGTGCGATCTCCTCGCGCGCGGTCTCCTCAACAAGCAGATCGCCGATGAGATCGGCGCCAGCGAACGCACGGTCAAGATTCACCGCGCCCGTGCGGTGCAGAAGCTGGGCATCACGTCTATCACCGACCTGGTCCGTCTGCTGTCGCGCGTCGGCGAGTAATCCCGTCACTGGCGACAGCGGCGAGCCCTGCCGCGGGGTATGGCAGCAGGCACTGAAACGTCGCGCCTCTCCGGGCATTGTTCTCCTGTCGATCGCCGACCGCGTTGTTGCGCATCGCCTCGCCGGCATTGAGGACCAGGTCAACACCAGTTGTTGAAGTTGCACGCGGTCGCCGCGCATCAACTTCAGGACGTCCTCGACGACGTCGTTGAGAATCTCCTGAAGTTCGGGCACGCCATTCCCGCGACAGGCCGCGGGGGAATCGCCTACACCCGCGGAAGTCAGCGTTTTCACGCGACACGCCGCGGCGCGGGGATTGCTCGATCGTTCAACGATGACCCGGTCTCGCCGACACACGGGCATGCGTCGGGTGTGGCTGGCGATCGGCGTATCGCTGGCGCTCGCGAACACTGTGGACGCTCAGCCGGCCCCAGCTCCGGCACCGCCAGAGCTGGTCGAGACCCTGCCGGCCAGTCAGAGCGTTGTCTTCACCTATATGAACCGGCCGATCACCACGCTGCGCGCGCGGGTGCTCACTGACACGCCTGCCGATCGTGCCAGTGCCGCGACGGCGATCCTCGATCGCCTGGTGGACGACGACAAGATCGGCCCGGTGTCGGCGCCCGTTGTCAACGGCGTGCTCTTCCTTCGAGTCGGCACGGCGGACGTCCTGCACCTCACCCCCGCAGACCTGAATCGCCAGGCGAGTGAGACGCTCGAGCAGCGCGGCGTCGATGCCCGCGCGCGGTTGACCGTGGCGCTCGACGAAGCGCGCGAGCTCCGCCGCGGCAACCGGCTGCTCACCGGCAGTCTGCGGGCTGCCGCCGTCACCCTCCTCTTCGTGGCGGCGATTGTCATGCTGGCCCGCGCGAACCGTCGTGCCGTGAACCGTGTGCACTCGGTCGCGGAACGGAATCTGGACCGGGTGGGAGGAGGCCGATGGCTGACCACTCGCGATGCGTGGATCACACGATTCGCCCGCGTCATTGTCACGACGACGTTCATCGCCCTCGCGGTGCTGCTCACGTACTGGTGGGTGTCGTTCGTGCTCCGCCAGTTTCCGTATTCGCGGCCATGGGGCGAAACGCTGCGCGAGCAACTGCTGACGATGCTCGCCGGCATCGCGCTGGCCGTCGCTCGCGCCGTTCCCAACCTGTTGCTCGTGGTGCTCATCATCATCGCGACCAGGGTCGTGATCGCGGTGACGAATGCCTTCTTCGACGCGGTCGAGCGCGGCACGATTGTCACGACGTGGACGTCCGCCGATACCGCCCGCGCCAGCCGCCGCCTCATCGCGGCCGCCCTGTGGCTGTTCGCTGCTGTCATCGCCTATCCGTACATCCCGGGGAGCGGCACCGATGCGTTCAAGGGTGTCAGTGTGTTCGTTGGCGTCATCGTGTCGCTTGGCTCGGCCGGACTGGTCAATCAGTTGATGAGCGGGTTGACGCTGACCTACTCGAGAGGGCTGCGCGTCGGGGACGCGGTGCAAGCCGGTGAGGTCCACGGCCGCGTCACGCGCATGGGGATGTTCTCGCTGCAGCTGCGCACGTTCCGCGGCGAGCTCATCACCGTTCCGAACGCTGTGGTCGTCGGCCAGAGCATGATCAATTACACACGCACCGAAGGGACGCCTCACGTGAACCTCCATACCGAGGTCACGATCGGCTATACGGTCCCGTGGCGACAGGTACGCGCGATGCTGACGCACGCGGCAGAACGAACGGACCTGGTGCTCCGCGACCCTCCGCCACGAGTGCTGCAGCGCGCGCTGGAGGATTTCTACGTCCGTTATCAGCTGATCGTCGCGCTCGATAGCCAGGCGAACCCCGCCGAGACTCTGGATGCCCTGCTCTCGAACATCCAGGATGCCTTCAACGAACAGGGCGTTCAGATCATGTCGCCGCACTATGAAATCGATCCTGAACGGCCGGCCATCGTTCCCCGCGATCAGTGGTACGCCGCTCCGGCCACTCCTCCGCGGCATATAGCGGCGGTTCGCGAACGGCCGTGACGGAAGGGCTTTGATCGGCGGACAAACGACTGGCAACCGAGGCACCCGCCGTCAGCTCGTGTGATGGCAATGCGTCTGCTTCGACACCCTTGATAGGAGAGGAGTCATGGCCCGTACTTCGGCTGCGGCCACTCGACGTGATGACACACCTGTCGAGCGTATCCAACGGCAGCGATAGCACACCCGCGAGGCGCATCGCCGGGCACTGGCGCACGATCATTCCAACGGCCCTCCTGCTGGGTGTCGCGGCCACACAGATGGTGCTCGTCAAAGTCGCCGATCTCAGTCCGTGGAAGGGCGGCGGCTTCGGGATGTTCGCCACGACAGACGGCACCGCGTTTCGCTATGTCCGCCTGTTCGTTGACGCCCCGGAACGATCCGAGGAGCTGAACATCACCGAATCGCTCGAGTTCGACGCCGTTCGCGCACAGCTCTTTCCGTCCCGTCGCTTCCTCACACGACTCGGCGAAGCCGCAGGCGCGCGTGAACGACGACACGGGCGTGAGGCGGCGACGGTTCGCGTCGAAGTGTGGAGAGTCGAATTCTCCGATCAGCCGCTCAGAGCGACCGGGCGGCGCCTTCGCAGCCTCACCATTCCGATCGTTCGGCAGCCGCAGGCGAACTGACGTGGGCGTCGAGCTGATCCTGAGACTGACGGCGGTGGAGTTGCTGTTGCGGCCGATGGGGCCGTGGGGCGTGCGTCCGCTGATTCTCGCCGCGGCAGGATTGGCGCTCCTCTCACCGCGCACGCTGTCCTCGTCTCTGACGTGGTATGCGCTGACGGGGCTCGTGACCGCGCGAATCGTCGCGGATTGGCCGCTGCCGGACAATCACATTTATCTGTTGACGTACTGGTGCCTGGCACTTGCGTTGTCGCTTGGCGCAACCGACCCGGTCCGCACGCTCGCAACCAGCGCTCGCCTGCTGATCGGGACGGCCTTTCTGATGGCGGTGATCTGGAAAGCGTTACTGTCGCCGGACTATCTCGACGGACGCTTCTTTCGTGTGACCTGGTTGACCGATCCTCGCTTCACTGACGCCGTGCAGTTGCTCGGGGGGATGAGCGCCGCACAGCTCACCGACAACCGCGAGAATCTCGCCCCACTCCCCGAAGGCGCTGAGCCCCTGAACCACGTCGCGCCGTCAGACCCGCCGGCGTTCCGGTATCTCGTGCTGATGTCGACCTGGGGCGTGCTGATCCTCGAGGCGATGGTCGCATTCGCGTTTCTCTTTCCGGCTGGTGCACGCGCGGGCCCGTTCCATCATCTCAGTCTGTTGCTCTTCTGCGGCGTGACGTACGCCATCGCCCCGGTGGCCGGTTTCGGGTGGCTGCTGCTGACGATGGGCGTGGCGCTGTGCCGCGCCGACCAGCGAGCGCTCCGCGCGGCGTATGTCGTCACCTGGTTTCTCGTGCTGTTCTACTCAGAAATCCCGTGGGCGAACCTGATGGTCAGCTGGCTGACCTGACGGTCAACTGGCTCTCGACGCGCTCACGCGCATAGCCTCTCCGGCCTCGCGCACGGATGCGTCGAGATCCTTTTCCAGAAAGTAATTCAAGAAGGTGCGAATCACCGCGATCGCGCCGAGCTGCGCGATGTCGATCCATTCAGGTGAGATCACCGTCTCGATGATATCGGCCGCCAGCTCGAACTCGAGGCCCAGCAGCAGCCAGACGCCGAACCGCCTCCACACGACCTTGCGCGCACCATGACCCGTTTGCCGTCTGGCGACAAGGGCAATGCATCCGACCGCCGCCTCGATCGACCCCCACGCGACGACTACGATCGCGACTCCTCCGATCGCCCGTGACGCGCCTTCGGCCGCGGCCAGCAGCGCGCCCTCGATCATGGCGCAGGCGCCGCCGCCCGGATGATGCAGCGAAAACCGACGTGACAGGTGGACGTATCGATCGGTTCAGGAAATCGGGCGGCTGGACGATAGCGCCGACAGTAGTTCGGCGCACAGAGGTGCGACCCGCCTTTCAGAACCTTGCGCGGAATCCGTCCCTCCGGCTGACACGGATCGTAGCTGGCGTCCTCGCGGCCAGGGCGTGGATTACGCGGGATGCAGCAGGCCTTCAGCGCTTCCTCTGGATGGCGAGGCTCATACCAGTCCGTCGTCCATTCCCAGACGTTGCCGATCATGTCGTACAGACCGTAGCCGTTCGGGTCGTACACGCCGACCGGCGACGTACCGTCGTAGCCGTCGCTCGACGTGTTGCGCCACGGGAATTCGCCCTGCCACGTGTTGGCCATATGCCGATCGTGCGGGAGGAATTCGTCACCCCACGCGTAGTCCGCGCCATCGAGGCCACCACGTGCGGCAAACTCCCACTCGGCTTCTGTCGGCAGCGCCTTCCCTTCCCACCGCGCGAACGCTTCGGCGTCACAATACGCGACGTGCACGACGGGATGGTTCTGCTTTCCGTCGATCGAACTGTCCGGTCCCTGTGGATGGCGCCAGTCCGCGCCGCGCATGAACTGCCACCAATGGCCGATGTTCCGGCGATCGACTGGCCCGTCCGGCTTCACGAACACCAGTGAGCCGGCGTACAGCATGTGTGGCAACGCGCCGGGATAGTCGCGTGGATCAGGCGGAATCTCGGCAAACGTCACGTGGTTCTCGGCGGCGATGAATTGCTCGAAGCGGGCGTTCGTCACCGGGTAGCGGTCTATCCAGAAACCGTCCACTGAGACGCGGTGCACGGGCCGCTCTTCCGGATAGTGCTTGCTCGACCCCATCTGGAACGTCCCGCCCGGTATCCACACCATGCCCGGAAATAGCGCCGGCGTTGATGTGGCTGTTGCCTCTGTCTCAGTTGCCTCGCCTACCGCGAAGCGAGCGTGATCTGTGCATGCCATACGCAGCTCTCCGACCTGCGCCGTTCGCAAGAGTCGGGCCGGGGTGGTGCGCGTCATGCCAGTCGCCTCACAGGCCAACTGCCTCCGCGACACCTCGCGGAGGCGCCGCGAGACAGCGCGGCAAATGGAGAGACGGCGCTCGAGTCACTCCTCGGAGCTGAACGCCTCGTGGGGCAGTCATCCGTGCAGCCGACGCTGGTACTTGGATTGCGAGCCCCGAGCCGAGAACTTATGTCTCCGAAGCGGCGGCGCACAGTCATCAGTGTTGCGGTGATCATCTGTCTCGTCATTGCGGCGTCCCACGACGCCGCTCCTGTGCAGGCTCAGGCGGCTGCCACACTCGCCGGCACGCCAGTGTTCCGCGGTACAGTCGACCTCGTCTCGCTCAACGTCACCTTGACGAATGGGCACAATCAACCGGTCGGTGGATTGACAGCAGGCGATTTCGCCATCTTCGAGGACGGTGTGCAGCAGGATTTGTCGTTCTTCTCGTCAGCGCGCCTGCCGATGGACGTGGCCATTCTGCTCGACACGTCTTCGAGCATGTCGCCAGTGCTCTCCGTCGCGCAGGACGCGGCGATTGGACTCGTCGAGGCGGCGCAGCACGCCGATCGAGTGTCGGTGACGGAGTTCAACGACCGGGCGTACATCCTTCATTCTCTCAGCAGCGACATGGACGGCGCCATCCGGGCCATCCGCGCCACATCGCCTCGGGGCTCGACTGCCCTCTACAACGGCCTGTACATGGCGATGACCGAGATGGTCCGCAGCCGGCGAAACACTCAAGACATCCGCAAGCAAGCCGTCGTCGTGCTCTCGGATGGCCAGGACACATCGAGCCTGGTGCAATACGAGGACGTCATGGAGCTGGCGAACCAGTCTGGCATCGTGCTCTATACGATCCTGCTGTTGTCGCCATTCGACGCGCGTCAACTCAACGACCTCAAGACGAGCAAGTTCTCGCAGTCGCTCTTTGTGATGCGTTCGTTCGCCGAGGCGACCGGCGGCGTGACGTTCCTGACCTCGAACGTCCGTGATTTGCAGGGGATCTACAGCAAGATCGCTACGGAACTGGCGCAACAGTACACGCTTGGCTACACGTCGACGAACGCGAGGAGGGACGGCCAGTTTCGCCGCATCGTCGTGAGAGTCATCGGTCACCCGGACGTGCGCACACGAACGCGCAGCGGATACCAGGCGCCCAAACCGTCGGTCTCCATCAGCCCATCACGCTGACCGCGTCCGCCCCGATGGTCACTGCCGCAGCAACACCAGGACGAATCCGAGGACGCCGAGTCCAGCGACCATCGTCGCCACGGCCAGCACAATCGAACCGGGCAAGGCACCGTAGGCTTCATAGTCCCGACGTAGCACGTTCATCTGATGCCGGTAATCGATAGTCGCCAGCACCAGACCACCCACGCCGATCAGAATCATCACTAACGCGACACCGCGCGGCTCGAGGAGCGTTTCCGCGTGCTGTGCGGACCGATCGTTCTGGACGAACTGGAAGAACTTGTAGATCGTGAATCCGAACGAGATCATCGACGTGCTCGTCCGGATCCAGGCCATCAGGGTCCTGTCGTGAGCCAGGATCGTTCGCGACAGCGCGAGGCGCGTGGCATCGTTGGTCGTGTGCGGCGGACCGCCGAGCACGTCGTCCATAGGCCCGTGCCTATGGAGCAGCAAGGAGCCTGCCCGCGGCGGATCAGGACATGCCCAGTCCCATTGATGTCGCGTACCGGACCAGGTCTGCGGATTTCCGGAATCCGAGCGCGCGCATGATCTCGTATTTGTGCGTCTCGACCGTGCGCGGAGACAAGTCGAGCGCGGCCGCAATCTCTTTCGCGCTGTGACCCTTGGCAATGAACTGAAGGATCTCGCGCTGCCGCGGCGTCAGCGTCGCGAGCGGCCGTTCGGTGGCAGCCGTACTCGCCATGCGCTCGGCAATATGTGGGCTGATGTACGAGCCGCCCTTGAGCACCACACGAATGGCGGTCAGCAGTTCCTCGCCGGCGCCCTGTTTGGCCACGAACCCAGACGCCCCGGCGGCGATGGCCTGCTTGGCGACCCTGGGATCACCGTACATCGAGACGATGATGATCTTTGCCGTCACGCCGGCACGGCGAAGCTCACCGACAGCTTCGACACCACTCAGCCCTGGCATCGACAGGTCTGCAATGATCAAGTCGGGGCGTCGCTCGAGCGCGACCGAGAGGAGGCTAGAGCCGTCGAGTACGGTTCCGACCATTTCGCAGTGCTCGGCAAGCAGCTCGTTCAATGCGTCCGCGACGAGCCGATGGTCATCTGCGATGAGTGTCCGAGGCACTGAATCCATGGTGAGTGCCAGACGGCACTATTCCCCGTGCCCTGAATTTACGCCAGAAGTGAGGCGCCTGTTGCACGTTTTTCGTGAATGCGGCAAGACAATCCGAGCTATTGGCGCGCGCGCACGCCGATCCCACGACGGAGCGTGGGCACCGCGAAGGACGAGTTGCAAAGGATGGCGAATGTCTGGTTGCTAGCGGACCTTTGTTCCCAGAGACATCCTCGAACGGAGCAGAATCTCGTCCAGGATGACCTGCGGGTCGTCGCGGAGGACCATCCGCATACCCTGCAGAATGAGGAACTCGCGCGAGGCGATGAATCCATCGAGCCCTTCTCGGCTGTCCCACTCGGACACGAGAGTCAGCATCTCACCATCGCTGGCATCAGCCAGCAGGCGGCAAGTCAGACAGCCGGGCCACGATCGCATTCGACGAATGAACCCGTCGATCGCACTGAGCGCTTCCGACCGTTTGTCGTCGCGCACCCGCAGGTTCATGGTTGCTATGTGCATCGAAGCAAGCGCCCCAGCCGCGAAGTGCGAGCCGCTGGCCGCGGCATGCCGCGGTATTCCGCCCGGTAACCAGCGATCGTGTGAGTCGTTCACGGGCCGCTGTCTTTGCACAGCACATTGCGGGCCGTACCGGGTGAGCCCTGTGGGGGCTCGCCCGGTCTCAGGTGGGACCGCTCGCACACCGAACGTGCGAGCGGATTGGTCATGCGGAGAGGGTGTGGGTAGGGTGGAAGGTGTCTACGCGCCGCGACGGATTCCCAGCTTTCGCAGCCGGCTGCGCAACGTGCTTGGCTTCATGCCAAGCAGCTCGGCGGCGCCTCGGCGGCCCTCAATCCGCCAGAGCGTCGTGCTGAGCATGCGCTGAATGTGATTGCGTTCGATCTCTTCGAGCGTCGTCCCAACGGATGCCGTGACCCGAACCGCCGACAGCGCGATGTCGTTGAGGGAAATCACGCCGTCCGCTGAAAGGATGGTGGCCCGGTGTATGACGTTTTCGAGCTCGCGGACATTGCCTGGCCAGTCGTATTGCTGCAAGGCCCGCGAGACGGTGTCGGAGATCGGCTTGATCGGTTTGTGCATGACACGCGCAAAACGGTTCGCCAGGTGCTGAGCCAGCAGCGGGATGTCATCACGCCTTTCGCGCAGCGACGGCAACGTGATCGGAAACACGTTCAGCCGGTAGTACAGGTCGTCGCGAAAGCGGTTCTGCCGGACTTCCTCTGCGAGATCGCGATTGGTCGCCGCCACCACACGCACGTCAACATCGACGGTGCGCGCGCTGCCCAGTCGCTCGAGTTGCCCTTCCTGGAGCACCCGCAGGAGTTTTGGCTGCAGCTCGCTCGGCAGATCGCCGACCTCGTCGAGAAAGAGCGTTCCTCGATGCGCGTGCTCGAATCGGCCTACCTGGCTCGAATGGGCACCCGTGAAGGCCCCACGCTCACGCCCGAACAGCTCGCTCTCCACCAGAGTCGGGGGGAGTGCGGCGCAATTGAGGGCGACGAACTTGGCGTTGGCTCTGGCGCTGCGACGATGAATCTCACGGGCGACGAGTTCCTTGCCCGTGCCCGTCTCACCGAGCAGCAGGACCGTCGCCGTGGTCGCTGCGACCTGCTCGAGACGAAACACGACATAGCGCCAGGCCGCACTCTCGCCAATCAGCGTTTCGTCGTGCGCGCCCTGGTGATCCGCGTCGTCGGCAGACGTGGACGCACGCCGTGGGGCAGCGTCTGGGGCATCAACGCCCGGGCCGTCACCGTTGCGGGCGCCGTGCACGGACTCGATGGCCGTCCGCACCGCCTCGGCAACGGCGGTCAGGGGCGCCAGCATCGGCCCAGCCAGCTGAGGCTGTGCGCGCTGCGAATACAAGGCGATAGCCCCGCGGCTGAAGCCCTGCCGATACAGCGGAACCAGAATCAGCGTGCGAATACCCAGCGCCCACAGGTGCAGGTGATCGTCCGCAGGGAAAGCGCTCGTCTGTCCGTGATGCGGCGGTTCGGCCACCACCAGCACGTCAGGAAAACTCGCAACGTTCTGCAGGCGAGAGCCAGCAAGACATTCAGCAACAGCCCGGCCGGACGCCGGCAGGCTGCCAATCGCGATGCTTGCGATCTGTGATTCGAGCGGCACGAAGAACAGACCGCCCTCGAGCACCAGCTCCTCAACCATTCGTGACAGCACGTCACGCAGGCGCTCGTTGATCGATTCTCGTGTGGCGAGGGCAAGTCGAGAACACGCGTCCCGAGCTACCCGTTCCACATTCGGGACGAGATTCTCACGTCCAGGAAATACCGAGACTCCCATGGCCCTTCCCTCCGATACTCGCAAACGGCTAAAACTCGGCTCACCACCATCGCGTCGCGCGGTGGCGAGCAAACCTTGTGGGGAGGCCGTCAAAGTATCCGGTGCTGCCCCAATGGGGCAATAGGCCAATGGATCTACGTAGATCTGCTGACGTGAGGAAAGGACCTCAGCGTTTCGCTGCGCTGAGTGCCGGAAGATGAATGTGGACGCTGGTTCCTGTCGTGTCGCTCTCGATGTCGACCCACCCGCGAAAGCGCCGAACAATCAGCGACACGCTGGTCAATCCGAATCCTGGACGGCCCTCCCGCGTGCTGACGAAAGGCTCGAACGCGCGTGCGCGCACATCCTCAGACATTCCAGGTCCGCTATCCGTGACGGTGACACGAATGTAGGCAACACCGTCGGACCGGCGCGTCACCGACGCGGTCTGGATCTCGAGCAGGCCGCCATCCGGCATGGCGTCGCGGCTGTTTGCCGCAAGGTTCAGCAGCACCCACTCCAGCTGCACCGCCTCGGCTTCGACCATTCCGTCTACGGCATCCAGCCGCAGGTTCACGCGAATCTGGTCCCCCACCATGCGGACCAGCACGCCTTCGAGCTGCACGATGAGTTCGTTGACGTCGGCCACGGCGGCCGGGCCGCTTCGTGGATCGTCCATCGCGATCAGTTCGTGCGCGATGTGGAAGGCGCTGTCGATCGCGCCGTCGAGTTCGACGAGATCGCGCTCGGCAGCCGCATCCGTCGCTGATCGCTCGCGCAGGGACTGCGCGGTTACGGACATCAATCGCAGGAGAGCCCGCAGGTCATTGCCCAGCCGAATGGTGACGAGTCTACTCACGGAGAGTCGTGCGCTTGCGGCCGCGCGAGTGCGCATCCGCGGTGCTACCGGACGAACAGTCAGGCCCACGTCCATGCTACGTGACGACCCCGCCCTGACCCATTGATCGGGATCAATCGTGACGGGTTGCGAACGGGCTAGAGGGCTTTCGCCAGGCGATCGAACTGCGCGCGATCGAGGATTTTCGCCAGGTGGCGATTGGGGAAGGCCACGATGCCACGGCGTTGGAGCTTGGCGGTTGCGCGGCTGACGGATTCGAGCGACAGACCGAGGTAGCTGGCGATGTCCGAGCGGCTCATTGGCAGCTCGATGTCGCGAACATTGTGACGATCGCACGGCGTGCATTCGAGTTGCTGAATGAACATGGCCATCCGCCCGACGGCGTCACGGCGGCCCACGACGATGGTCTGGCGTTGCGACTCGCGAAGTTCGTGCGTCACCTTGCTGAGGAACTGATACTGGAGCTCGCCATCACGTCGCAAGAGCTCGATCAACACGTGTGATTCGATGCGATAGAGCGTCGCCGCGGTAATGGCCTGGGCCGTGCGGATGTACAGACCGTTTTTGGCGAGCCCGAAGACATCTTTCGGAAACAGAAATGCCGTCACCCAGCGCCGCCCGCTCCGCAGGTCCTTGAATGTCTTCAAGACGCCTTCGGTGTTGATGTAGATCCAATTGGCGGCAGTCTGTTCCCGATAGACCACCGATCGCGCAGGGACCCGAACCCGGGTCGCGATCTCGAGAAGCTGCTGGCGCTGGTGCTCCGTCAACACCGGCGCCCCACCCACGCTTCCCGGCTCGAGAAACGACGCGCCACGCAGGCTCGGTTCGGCGTGCGACGATTCCGAGACTTTCCGATCCGAGTGTTTTCCGGCGGTCCGATCCGAGTGTTTTCCGGCGGCCACGGCGCTCCTCTGCACAGTGATGTCTCCCTTCCGCCGACGCTCAAGATCTGTACCGCGCCGCCGGCTTCAGATCTGGACCGCCGCCGGCTGCCTCTGAGGCTCTCAACGGCGGTCGCTTCTGACGCCGGTCGCCCAAATGTCGCGGGCGTTCACGAAACGTCGTGAGCGTTTTTGCAGAACTGCCAGAGAGATGACAGCGAGCCTCGGCACGTGAGTTGCGTCCGTGCGCCGCCTATTGCCCGCCTGGAGGACCGATGCACACTCTACCGCGCACCTCGTTCGACGCGATTGTCACGCCCGATAACTTCAACCGCGCAGAGACCGACATGTACTTCCGCTGGATGATCAGACTGGCAGGCGGCATCGGCTGCTTCCACCATCGTCGCGAGGTCATGCCGATCGAGTGGCAGACGGTAGTCCGACCGAATCGGGACACGCTGTACTCGTCAGCAGTCTTCGATCTGGATGCCGCGCCAGTGACGATCACACTCCCGGACAGCGGCGCCCGATTCATGTCAATGCTGATCCTCGATCAAGATCAATTCGCGCCGGCGGTCGTTCATGGCACAGGCCGCCATGTGCTGAGCCGCTCGCAGATCGGGACGCGATACGCGATGGCCGAAGTGCGGACACTCGTTGATCCGCGCAACCCGCACGACCTGCAGGAAGCGCATCGTCTCCAGGATGCGATCGCCGTCGAGCAGGAGCGCCAGGGGTGGTTTCAGGTCCCGGCATGGGACAGAACCAGTCAGCGCATGGTCCGCAACGCGCTCGTCGCATTGGGCCGAACGGTACACGATTCGCGCGGCATGTTCGGGAGCCGCGCGCAAGTGGATCCAATCCGTCACCTCATCGGCACAGCGATGCACTGGGGCGGGAATCCGGAGGAGGAGGCAACGTATCTCAACGTGACGCCGCGCCTGAACGACGGCACGACAGTGCACCGGCTCACCGTCAGAGATGTGCCCGTGGACGGGTTCTGGTCGATCAGCGTCTACGACGCAGACGGCTACTTCGAGCCGAGCACGCGCCACGCCTACAGCGTCAACAGCCTCACCGCGACGCGCGGCCATGACGGCTCCGTCACCGTACAGTTCGGCGGCTGTGACAGCCAGTCCCCCAACTGCCTCTCGATCATGCCGGGGTGGAACTACATGGTGCGCCTCTATAGCCCGCGCGCCGAGATCCTCAACGGAAGCTGGGTCTTCCCACAGGCGACGCCCGTCGTCGCCAAGCCACAGGCGCGCGCGTTTCGCCTGCTCGGACGTCCGACCGAGAGGAGCATCGCGGCGGACCAGTATGTGCGCGCGTAGGCGTCACGCGAGCGGGACGCCCACGGCACACATGGAGTCCGTCAGTTCGCAGGCGAGACGCTCGTGACCAACGCCCGCGTGTAAGTGATGTCGATCTTGTCGCCCGGCTTGAGATTCTCGAGATTCTTCTTGTTCTCGATCTTCCGGGTCGCGACTCGTCCGTCATCCGTGGCCACCGTGACAGAGGGCACCGTCGGGTCGATGGACTTGACCGTCACCGTCATCTTTTCCTGTGTCGCGATGGTCGCGGCAGGCTGCGCGCCGGCCCCGCGACTCACGGCGGCATCGGAGCTCGTGCCGCTGCCTTTTTCGCCGGCCTTGACCAACTGGTACACGACGGACTCGTAGTAGGTCAGGTTCACCTTCTGCCCCACCTTCAACTCGTTGAACCGCTGAACGTCCTGGCTGACGTTGAAGGTGTCCTCGTTGCCCGCGTCGTCGCGCAGCGTCAGCATTCGCGTCGCCGGGTCGACCGCCGTGATCGTCGCGCTGATCATCACCACGTTGGCTTTCGCCACGGGTGGCTGCGCCTGTGCTGACGCGGTCGCCGCCCACACCATTGCCGCCAGCAGCATCGTCTTCGTTGCAGTCATGGTTTTCCCCCTCTACCGTCACCGCCGTTGGTGCCGTCACCGCGTCATAGAAGCAAATGCGGGTCCGGGCATCGGCGCCGCACACGACAATTTCTCCAAGGAGCCAGCCCTGGCGACGCTTCGGCGCCGCGACATGACGCGGGCTGCGCGAGACCTCGTGACGGCAGGGTGAGGCGCGGTCGAGCCCGCGGACCCGGCGCGCTCGTGGATTCTGTGTTGCAGAGTGTCCCCTCCACCTCCGCGCGGCGTCAGTGCCGCCATGCCCTCGTCATCCAGGCGCATCCTGGTCGCACTCGTCAGCGGAATCGCCCTCGGCATCTTTCTGGGCGACCTCGTCGCCCCGCTTCACTGGGTCGCCGAGGCCTACATCAAGCTCCTGCAGATGACTGTGCTGCCGTACGTCACGGTCTCAATCATTGGCGGGCTGGGACGGCTGCGCCTGGGTGAGGCGCGCGTCCTGGGTACACGAACCGTGGCCGTACTTGCCACGCTGTGGGGACTCGCCATCCTCTTCATGTTTCTGATTCCGCTGGCGTTTCCCTCGACACAGAACGCGAGTTTCTTCAGCACGACGCTGGTCGAAAAGCCGCCGCCGTTTGACTTCATCGATCTCTACATTCCGTCCAATCCCTTCCGTTCACTCGCTGACAACATCGTTCCTGCCGTGGTCCTCTTTTCGGTGCTCCTAGGCATCGCGTTGATCACCGTCGAACGGAAACACGTGGTGCTCGATGTGCTCCAGGTCTGTGGCGAGGCCCTCGCGCGCGTCGCACGGATGATCATTCGGCTCACCCCGTACGGGCTGTTCGCCATCGCGGCGACTGCGGCCGGAACGATGACCGTGGACCAGTTCGGGAGACTGCAGATCTACATCGTCATTTACGTGCTGGTGACGCTGCTGATCGCCCTCTGGGTCTTGCCGGGACTCATCGCGGCGTTGACGCAGATTCCGATGCGCACCGTGTTTGCCGCGAGCCACAACGCGTTGTTGACGGCCTTTGCCGCAGGCGACCTGTTCATCGTCCTGCCGGGCCTGATCGACGCGTGCCGCACACTCGTTGCGGAGCGGGCGTCGGCCGACAGTGAGGCGAGCCGGTTGCCTGATGTGATCGTGCCCGCGTCGTTCAACTTCCCGCACACGGCCAAGCTCGTGTCACTCAGCTTCGTGCTGTTTGCCGCCTGGTTCTCGGACGCCGCGATTCGTTGGTCCGATTATCCGCGCCTGGCCGTCACGGCGTTCCTGGTCTCGTTCGGCAGCCTGAACATCTCCGTACCCTTTCTGCTCGATCTGTTCCGCATTCCCGCCGATACGTTTCAACTGTTCCTGGCGAGCGCGGTGATCAATGCGCACTTCGGGACGCTGCTGGCCGCGATGCACACGCTCGCCGTTGGCGTGCTTGGCGCCTGTGCGACGGCCGGCCTCCTTCACATTCGCCGCCGTGCGCTGGTGCGATATCTCGCGGTGACGATTGCGCTCACAGCCGGTCTCGTCGTCGGCGCACGTGTCGTGTTCGCGTACGCATTCGAGTCGCCGTACACGAAGGATCAAGTCCTTCGGCAGATGCACCTGCTGCAACAGGCCGACGACGTCGTCGTGCACCGTTCGCGGCCGGCCCAGTCACCCGCCGTTGACGGCGACGTCCTGGAGACCATTCGTGCCCGCGGACGGCTTCGCGTTGGCTATGTTTCGAATGCGCTGCCATTTGCGTTTTTCAACCAGCGCGGCGACCTGGTTGGCTACGACATCGAACTGGCTTACCAACTGGCCAGCGAACTGCGCGTGGACCTCGAATTCGTGCCGGTGGGGCGCGAGCAGTTGACCGATGATCTCGCACGCGGCTACTGCGACATCGTCATGTCTGGATTGCCGGTCACGACGGACCTTGCCGGTGGCGCACTGCTGTCCAACTCGTATCTGGATGAGACGCTGGCGTTCGTCGTCCCCGATTCGGCGCGCGATCAGTTCGCGACGTGGGAGGCCATCCGCTCGCGACCGTCGATCACGATCGCGGTGCCGGACGTGCCGTACTACGTGGAAAAGCTTCGCTCACTCGTCCCGAACGCGACGATTCGGCCCGTAGACGACGTGACGACCGTCTTCGAGTCGGCGTCGACCGACGTCGACGGCGTCGCCCTGCCGGCCGAGCGCGGCTCGGCCTGGACGCTGATCTATCCGGCGTATTCCGTGGTCGTCCCCGAGCCCGGTACGTTGAAAGTGCCGTTGGCGTATCCGATCGCACGCCGCGATCACCGCTTCGGCGAATTCGTGAACGCGTGGATCGAGCTGAAGCGGAAGGACGGGACGCTGGACGCGCTGTTTCGCTACTGGATTCTCGGCCAGGACCGCGGGGGCCGTCGCCCCCGCTGGTCAATCATTCGCGACGTCCTGCACTGGGTTCGGTAGCACGAGGACGTGCCCGTTACGGCGTCTTCTTGAACGTGATGGATAGCCCCGCGAAGTCAGTGCTGCTCGTCGGCACGTCAGGGCCGCCGCCCAACAGCCAGGCCTTGGCGAGATTCAAATGGAGATATGCGAGACGAGAGGTGCCGGGCAGAGTGAACTGCACAAGGCGATACGCGATGCCGTAGTTGGTCGCGATTCTCCATGCACGGTTGCCATCCGCGGTGGGCACGTTCATCAGCATGGCGCCAGGCGCGACAAAGATCTGAAAGCGCCCTTTGACCGTCGTTGTCGCGTGCATGCCAAGCACGCCGTAGATGCTGACACCTGATTGCATGGCCGGCCATCCGCCATCCAGGTGCACATGCTCCCACCAGGTGATTTTGTCTGTGTCTTCAGAACCGGCAGTGGCGGTACGGTTCAGAATTGGCTGCGTCGCGGCTGCGGCCCCACCGCTCCATTCCGACAGCAATTGACAAGGCTCGGTCGGCGCATCCGGATCGAGGGCCACGCCCTCACACGCCTGGAACAACCACAGCGGTGGATCGGGCTTGGGCCGTCGCGAACGAGCGCTGCGGAACCAGCCTGGCTCCCGTCGATTGCCCCATGTCGCCGCCCACGCCTGCCACTGCGAAAAGTCCTCGATCCACGCGTCGAGTTCCTCTTGGCGTGAGGCCGTATCCCACATCGGCAGGGCTGGAGGCTGAAGCGCCCGTTCCGCGAGAGGGATGGTTCGTCCAGGGAGTGACCGATCACCCGTGTCCGGTGTCTGCGCCGATGCAGACGAGGTGGCCGTCAGAACGATGGCCGTCAGAACCGCGAGAATGACGGCTGCCGCGCGTAACGCGTTAGCGAACGGTGTAGTTCGCATCAAGGGTCCCCCACCGAAATGGTCCGCGAGTTGTCGTGCCGGTCGCGACCGGTCGCGGTCAGGACATCGGCGATTGAATGACCGCGCGGCGCCGGCACGGTCGGGCCGCCTGCGGCATCGCGAATTCTCGCACACCTTCGTCGATCCAGCGCATCAGGCAATTAAGAAAAGGAGGGCAGGCTTCTTGCCCTCGGTAATGCGCTCCGCGAGAGTGAAGAGGTCAACTGAAGTCAGACCTGAGGACAATCATGCGCTACACAGCATTGCTGGTCGCCTTTGCATTTGTTATGGGAGTCACTCCGGCCCGCGCACAGGACCCCGACAAGCCGGTGACTGTGCAGATCGGCGGAGGCTACACGTGGACGCTTTCAGACGTCGGTGACTACCTTGGCGACGGCTACAACTTCAACATCGGCGTCACGTGGGAGGCGAGCAAGGCGATCGGCGTCGAGGGGCTATACAGCTTCAACGGCCTCGGCACCAAAGATTTCTCATTGCCCGTCGCATCCGTACCCGGTGCGCAGGGCGTGCCCACACCGTTCACGGCCGACATGAACATGCAGTACGGCACGGCCAGTCTGGTGTTCAAGAGTACGTCGGCCAGAGTCAGGCCGTATGGCCTCACCGGCGTTGGCATCTACCACCGCCCGGTGACGGTCACCACACCCGGTATCGGTTATGTGCCCGGGTTCTGCAGCCCGTGGTGGTACTACTGTGTTCCCGGCGGATTCGTCCCCGTTGACAGCGTCGTCGGAGATCGCAGCTCCACGGACTTCGGCATGGTGTTCGGCGCTGGCGTGAACATCGCTGCCTCGGACGCCGCCAGCGTCTATCTCGAGTTCCGTTATCACTACATCTGGGGGCCGGAGATCAACCCGAGTGAGGCCGCATCGCTCACGGGTACGACCGGGAAACGGGCCAATGGGCAGTTCCTGCCGATCACCGTGGGGATTCGCTTCTAGCTGACCTGCGTCCCGCCGACGCTCGAATCCAAGAACCAGCTCGCACGAGCTCAGAAAGGACAGTGTTTATGAAATCGCAAAAACAAAGCGGGGCGGGCGGGCAGGACGCCGAGGAGGGACGCCTGATTGAGGCCCGTGAGCAGCACACGCCGTGGAGGAAGTGGGGGCCCTATCTTAGCGAGCGGCAATGGGGAACTGTTCGCGAGGACTACAGCAAGGACGGCAACGCCTGGAACTACTTCTCGCACGACCACTCGCGATCGCGTGCCTATCGCTGGGGCGAAGACGGCCTCGCAGGATTCAGCGACGACAAACAGCGTCTGTGCTTCGCCGTCGCGCTCTGGAATGAGCGCGACCCGATCCTCAAGGAGCGGCTGTTCGGTCTCACCAACTCCGAGGGGAATCACGGCGAGGACGTCAAGGAGTACTACTTCTATGTCGACAGCACGCCCACTCACTCGTACATGAAGTATCTCTACAAGTACCCGCAGGCGACGTATCCGTATTTGGATCTTGTCGAGAAGAATAGACGGCGGTCTCGCGACGAGATGGAGTACGAGCTCCTCGATACGGGAGTCTTCGACGAGGACCGTTACTTCGACGTGTTCGTCGAGTATGCCAAAGCGTCCGCTGAAGATGTCCTGGTCAAGATCTCGATACACAACCGCGGACCGGAAGCGGCGCCGATCCACCTTCTGCCTA
>Ga0111538_10004805_pt1 | contig 18624 bp, 19 predicted proteins | sample SoiMethybrSBSTD1_FD_79669 | JGI IMG/M metagenome (GOLD analysis project Ga0111538, IMG submission 79669) | Bulk soil microbial communities from a Populus tree surrounding site in Tennessee, USA - Soil MetaG P. TD hybrid SBSTD1 (version 2)... | ecosystem: Environmental > Terrestrial > Soil >...
CCTCTCGGTCTTCGAGAACGTCGCCTTCGGCCCCCGCCGGCGGAGGGTGCCGAAGGGCGAGCTCGACGGCCGCGTGCGCGACATCCTCCGCGTCGTCGGGCTCGAGGGGATGGAGCAGCGCAAGCCGCGCCAGCTCTCCGGCGGCCAGCAGCAGCGCGTCGCCCTCGCCCGTGCGCTCGTGAACAGCCCGAAGGTGCTCCTCCTCGACGAGCCGCTCGGCGCGCTCGACCTCAAGCTCCGCAAGCAGATGCAGCTCGAGCTGAAGCGCATCCAGCACGAGCTCGGGCTCACGTTCGTCCACGTCACGCACGACCAGGAAGAGGCGATGACGATGGCGGACACGATCGCCGTCATGAACGGCGGGAGGATCGAGCAGCTCGGCACGCCGAGCGAGCTCTACGAGCGGCCGCGCACCGCGTTCGTCGCCGGGTTCCTCGGCGTCTCGAACCTGCTCGACGGCACCGTCACGACTGACGGTGCCGTACGGGTCGACGGTGCCGGGGAGATCCGCGTCGGGGCGCGGCTCCCCACGGCCGGGACACGGGTGCAGATCGGCGTGCGTCCCGAGCAGCTGCGGCTCGACGGCTCGGGCGCCAACTCGATCGCAGGGACGGTCGAAGAGCGCGCGTACACGGGTGTCGCAACGCAATACGTCGTGAACACGACCGCTGGCAAGCTCCAGGTCTTCGTCCAGTCGTCCGGAGCTGCGGCCGAGGGCGATCCGGTCACCCTGAGCTGGGAGCCGGACAACACATTCGTCGTCGAGGAGGCGTCATGACCCAGTCGTTCACGAGGATCGAGCTGTTGCGGCGCGGGGCGGCAGCGGGGATCGTCATCAGCATCCCGGGCGTGCTGGCCGCGTGCGGCGGCGACGACACCGAGGCCGCGGGCACGACGACGGGCGGGCCCAAGCAGCTCGCGAAGACGCTCCGCTTCTCGAACTGGACGCTCTACATCGACGTCGACGAGAAGACCAAGAAGCACCCGACGCTCGATCAGTTCAAGCAGAAGACCGGGACGACGGTGCAGTACACGGAGGACATCAACGACAACGCCTCCTACTTCGGGAAGATCCAGGGGCCGCTCTCGCAGGGCCAGTCGATCGACCGCGACATCGTCGTCCTGACCGACAACTCGCGCTTCCCGGGCCTTCTGATCGACAAGGGCTGGGCCGAGAAGCTCGACAAGAGCGCGATCCCGAACATCAAGAACCTCCAGCCCGCGCTCCAGCACCCGAGCTTCGACCCGAATCGCGAGTACTCGCTTCCGTGGCAGTCCGGCATGACCGGCATCGCGACGAACACGAAGCTGACCGGCGGCAAGCCCGTCACGTCGATGGACACGCTGCTCGAGGATCCGAAGTTCAAGGGCAAGGTCACCCTCCTCACCGAGATGGCCGACACGATGTCGCTCGTCATGCTCGCGAACGGCGATGACCCGACGAAGGTCACGGACCAGTCGTTCAACGCGGCCTACGACCGGATCAAGAAGGCCGTCGACAGCGGTCAGGTGCGGCAGTTCACGGGCAACGACTACGCCGCGCCGCTCTCCAAGGGCGACCTGATGGCCGCGATGTCGTGGTCGGGCGACGTCGTGCAGCTGTCGGCCGACAACGCGAACCTCGTCTGGAACCTCCCCGAGTCGGGCGGCGACATCTGGACGGACAACATGCTGATCCCGAAGGGCGGCGACGTCTTCACCGCATCGACGTACATGAACTTCGTCTACGACCCGAAGATCGCGGCGCAGATCGCGGCCTACGTGAACTACGTGACGCCGGTCAAGGGCGCGAAGGAGGAAGCGGCGAAGATCGATCCGAAGCTCGCGGACAACCCGCTCATCTTCCCGGACGACGAGACGCTCTCGAAGGTCGTCATCTTCGACAGCAAGGCGCTCTCGAACCAGGACTACCTCGAGAAGTGGCAAACGCTCCTCGGAGGCTGATGAGCACGGGTGAACCCATGGTTCCCCCGTGGGCCCCCTCCTTCTTCGCGTGCCACGGAACGGGCGCGGCGTGGCCTCCCGGCCGGCAAAGCCGGCCTCCGGCCGCTACCCGCAACACATGGGAGATCTGACAACGACTTGAGCTTCCTGCATCGACATCGAGGCGCCGTCCCGTACCTGCTGCTGGCACCGGGGCTCGCGTGGCTCGCGATCTTCTTCCTCGCGCCGCTCGGGTTCCTTCTCTACCAGTCGCTGCAGTCGGGCTCGTTCGACTTCGGCTACCAGTTCACGTGGGAGTTCTCGAACTACGTCGACGCGATCTCGAAGTACCACGAGCAGCTGATCCGCTCGTTCGTCTACGCGGGCCTCGCGACGCTCCTCGCGCTCGTGATCAGCTATCCGCTCGTCTACTGGATCGCGTTCCGCGGCGGGCAGTGGAAGAACCTGCTCCTGCTCGCGATCATCGCGCCGTTCTTCGTCACGTACCTGATCCGAACGCTCGCCTGGCAGACGATCCTCGCCGACAACGGGTTCGTCGCAAACACGCTGCGGAGCCTCCACCTGCTCGGTGAAGACGGGCGCCTGCTCGCGACGTCGACGGCGGTCGTCGCGGGGCTCACCTACAACTTCCTGCCGTTCATGGCGCTCCCGCTCTACGTCGCGCTCGAGCAGATCGACCCGCGGCTGATCGAGGCGTCGAAGGACCTCTACGCGAGCAGCACGCAGGCGTTCCTCCGCGTGACGCTCCCGCTGTCGCTCCCCGGCGTCTTCGCGGGGACGCTGCTGACGTTCATCCCGGCCGCGGGCGACTTCATCAACGCGCAGCTGCTCGGGACGCCGAAGCAGCACATGATCGGGAACGTCATCCAGTCGAAGTTCCTCGAGCTGATCGACTACCCGGCCGCGGCGGCGCTCAGCTTCGTCCTGATGGCGACGATCCTCGCCGGGGTGCTGATCTATGCGCGCGCGCTCGGCTCGGAGCGGCTGACCGGATGACGACGTACGCGGCAGAGCGGCCGGCGACCTCGACCATGAGCCGCGCCTGGGCGGCCGTGAAGTACCACGTGCTCACGGTCTACGCGGCGTGCGCGTTCATCTACCTCCTGCTTCCGATCGCCGTCGTGATCGCGTTCTCGTTCAACGACCCGGCCGGACGCTTCAACTACACATGGCAGGGCTTCACGCTCGACAACTGGAAGAACTGGGACGCGGTGCCGGGGCTCGTCGACGCGATGGGCCTCTCGCTCCAGATCGCGGCGCTCTCGAGCATCGTCGCGACGTCCCTGGGCACGCTGATCGGGCTCGCGCTCGTGCGCCACGACTTCCGCGGCCGCGGCTCGACCAACCTGCTCATCTTTCTGCCGATGTCGACGCCGGAGATCGTGCTCGGCGCCTCGCTCCTGACCCTCTTCTTGACGATGAACGTCGCGACGGGGTTCATCACGATCCTGATCGCGCACATCATGTTCAACATCTCCTACGTCGTCGTCACGGTGAAGGCCCGCCTCGTCGGCTTCGACCGGCATCTCGAGGAGGCTGCCGCGGACCTCGGCGCGAACGAGTGGGCGACGTTCCGCAAGGTGACGCTGCCGCTGATCGCCCCCGCGATCCTCGCGGCGCTGCTGCTCACGTTCGCGCTCTCGGTCGACGACTTCGTGATCACGTACTTCAACTCGGGCTCGGAGATCACGTTCCCCTTGTTCGTCTGGGGTGCCGCGCGGGTCGGCGTGCCCCCGCAGGTGAACGTGATCGGGACGCTGATCTTCGCCGTCGCCCTCGTCTTGATGCTCGTCAACATCCTGCTCCAGCGACGAAGGGGGACTGCATGAGCCTTCCCGAGACCGGCCTCTCGCACGACGAGCTCCAGCAGGCCGCCCGCGAGCACCTGTGGCTCCACTTCACGCGCATGGGCGCCTACCAGGACGCCGCGCTCGTGTCGAAGTCGAGCTCGGCGAGCGCGGCGGAGGTGCCGATCATCGTCCGGGGCGACGGCTGCTATCTGGAGGACTCGAAGGGCAAGCGGTACCTCGACGCGCTCGCTGGCCTCTTCTCGGTCAACATCGGCTACGGCTTCGGCGAAGAGGTCGGACAGGCGGCGCTCGAGCAGATGCGCGAGCTGCCGTTCTACACGAACTGGTCGTATGCGCATCCCCGCGCGATCGAGCTGGCGTCGACCGTCGCGGAGCTCGCTCCGGGAGATCTCAACCGGGTCTTCTTCGTCTCCGGCGGCTCGGAGGCGGTCGAGTCGGCCTGGAAGCTGGCCCGTCAGTACTACCTCGCGCGGGACGGGAAGCACGGCAAGTACAAGGCGATCGCACGGAAGGTCGCCTACCACGGCACGACCTTCGGCGCGCTCTCGATCAACGGGATCGAGGAGCTACGAGCGCCGTTCGTCCCGCTCGTACCGGAGGTCCGCCACGTCAGCAACACGAACCGCTACCACCGCCCGTCGGAGGAGACCGAGGAGGAGTTCACGCGCTTCCTGCTCGACGAGCTCGAACAGACGATCGTCGAGATGGGGCCCGAGACGGTGTGTCTCGTGCACATGGAGCCGGTGCAGAACGCCGGGGGAGCGTTCACGCCGCCCGCGGGCTACTGGCAGGGCGTGCGCGAGCTCTGCGACCGGTACGACATCCTCTTGAGCGCCGACGAGGTGATCACGGGCTTCGGTCGCGTCGGCCACTGGTTCGCCTCGGAGCGCTACGACATCCGGCCCGACATGGTCTGCAGCGCGAAAGGGCTCTCGTCGTCGTACGCCGCGATCGGCGCGGTGATCGCGACCGACAAGGTGATGGAGCCGTTCATGGACGGCGCGTCGACGTACATGCACGGGATCACCTTCGGCGGGCATCCCGTCATGGCCGCGATCGCGCTGAAGAACATCGAGATCATGAAGCGCGAGCGCATTCCCGAGGGGGTGCTCGAGCACGAGGACGCGTTCCGCACCACGCTCGAGCAGCTCCTCGAGCTGCCGATCGTCGGCGACGTGCGCGGCACCGGCTTCTTCTACGCGCTCGAGCTCGTCAAGGACAAAGAGACGCGCGAGACGTTCACCGAGGACGAGTGCGAGTGGCTCCTGCGCGGCTTCCTCTCGGGCGCGCTGTTCGAGCGCGGCCTCATCTGCCGCGCCGACGACCGCGGCGACCCGGTGATCCAGATCTCGCCGCCGCTCGTCGCGCGCCAGGAGCAGTTCGACGAGATGGTCGGGATCCTCGGCGACGTCCTCACCGAGGCGACGAAGCAGCTCCGCTCGAGCTGAGTTCGGGCGTCGGAGTCGGCCACTCCGACGCCCCGCCGGCTCACCCATCAGCAGATAACGGCATCTCGGGCCTCCGGCGACACCCTACGAGGGGGACATCGCGTCCTAGACGAAGGTCCAGTGTGGGTTCGAAGTGACGCGTTCGGGGGATCACCGAGAGACCGTGCTCGCCGAAACCATGGCCATGATCCGGTACCGCATCGCCTCGAAGCTCGGCCTCGTGGAGCCGCTCGTCCGCATGCAGCGCCGCGCCGAAGCCGCAGCGCTCGCGCCGCGGGCGGAACGCCGCCGCGAGCCGCGTCGCACGGCGCCCGAGCTCCGCAGCGTCTAGCGCGCAGCCCCGCGGAAACCACCCTTTCGCAGGCCCCGCCGCGAATGGGACAATTGACGAGCGATGGCGCAGGTCCTCGATTCCGTTCGCACCGCCCGCGAGGCCGCCGGGAACTACTCCTGGCGCGAGGCGTACGACGCCTACTCGAGCGTCGGCCCGACCACGCTCGACGCGGACGATCTCGAGCGCTTCGCCGAGGCCGCCTGGTGGCGCGGCGCGCCGGACGAGGCGATCGGGCTCCGCGAGCGCGCGTACGCCGCCTATTCGTCGGCCGGCGACGGCCGGAGCGCGGCGCGCGTCGCGCTAGCTCTGACGGACGACCACGTGAGCCGCGGCGCGTTCGCGGTCGCGCAGGGCTGGTTCGCGAACGCCGATCGGCTGCTGTCGGACCTCCCCGAGTCGCCCGAGCACGGGCAGCTCCTGCTCGCGCAGGCGTTCGCCGCGCTCTTCGGCGCCGGCGACCTCGAGGGAGCCGCGAAGCTCTTCGACCGCGCCGGCGAGGTCGCGCGGCTCGTCGGCGACCGCGACACACAGGTGCTGGCGCTCGTCGGCAAGGGACGCTCGCTCGTGAAGGGCGGTGACGTCGAAGGTGGCCTCGCCCTGCTCGACGAGGCGACGGCGGCCGCGGTGTGCGGCGAGCTTCGCCCGTTCTCCACCGGGCTCGTCTACTGCGCGACGATCAGCTCCTGCCAGGACCTGGGCGACTTCCGGCGCGCGGCCGAGTGGACGGAGGTCGCGAATCGCTGGTGCGACAGGCTCGACGTCAGCGGCTTCCCCGGCGTCTGCCGGATCCACCGCGCGGAGATCATGCGCCTGCGCGGCGAGTGGCCGGCGGCGGAGGCGCAGGCGATCGCGGCCTGCGAGGAGATCCACGACTTCGACCGCTCGGTCACGGCCGGCGGGTTCTACGAGATCGGCGAGATCCGCCGCCGCCGCGGCGACTTCGCCGGCGCCGAGGAGGCGTACGCGACCGCGAAGCAGCTCGGCCGCACGCCCGAGCCCGGCCATGCGCTGCTCCGTCTCGCCGAGGGCAAGGTCGACGCCGCCGTCGCGGGGGTCGGCCGGGCGCTGGCGGAGATCCAGGAGCCGCTCGTGCGCCTGCGCGGGCTGCCGGCACAGGTCGAGATCTCCGTCGCGGCGCGAGACCTGAAGACCGCCCGAGGCGCTGCACGAGAGATCGAGGAGATCGTCGACTCGTACAAGATCGGCGGCCGCCGCACGCTCGCGTTCGACGCGACCGTGAAGCTCGCGGCGGGACGCATCGCGCTGGCCGAGGGCGACGCGGACGACGCGGCGCGGATGCTGCGGGAGGCGCGCGACGACTGGCATCAGGTCGGCGCGCCGTACGAGACGTCGCAGGCGCGCGTGCTGCTCGGCCTCGCGTTCCGCAGGCAGGGCGACGAGGACGCCGCGACGTCGGAGCTCGACGCGGCGCTCGCGACGTTCGAGCAACTCGGCGCGCAGCTCGACGCCGACCGCGCCAGGGAGCTCCTCGGTCGCGTCCAGACGCGCCGCACGTTCGTCTTCACGGACATCGTCGACTCGACGCGACTCCTCGAGACGCTCGGCGACGAGAAGTGGAAGAAGCTGCTCGCGCGGCACGACGAGCTGCTCCGCGAGCGCATCGGCGAGCACGGCGGCGAAGTGATCAAGCACACGGGCGACGGGTTCTTCGCCGCATTCGACAACCCCAAGGCAGCGATCGACGCCGCCGTCGCGATCCAGCGCGCGCTCGACGCCGAGATCGTCGCGCCCGACGTGCGGATCGGCGTCCACACCGGGAGCGCGTTCAAGACGGAGACCGACTACGGCGGCCAGGGTGTCCATGTCGCTGCGCGGATCGGCGCCGCGGCGGGCGCTTCCGAGATCCTCGTCAGCAGCGAGACGCTCGACGGCGTCGGCGGGTCGTTCCGGCTGTCGGAGCCTCGCGAGCAGGTGCTCCAGGGCGTCGACAGGCCGATCGAGGTCGTCACCGTCGCCTGGCGCTAGCGTTCGGCGCGTGGAGAGCGCCGTCCCGATCCTTCCGAGCCGTGACCTGCGTGAGACGCTCGCCTTCTACGAACGGCTCGGGTTCGAGAACAGCGGCGGCCCGTGGGAGGAGTGGAACTACCTGATCATCTCCCGCGGCAACGCAGAGCTCCACTTCTGGGGTGAACCGAGCGTCGACCCGCTCACGACGTCGTTCAGCTGCTACCTCCGAGTCGCCGACGCGGACGCAGTGCATGCGGAGTGGGAGCGCGTCGGCGTCCCGCGCGACGAGACGAACGGAAGCCGGCTCGAGCCGCCGGTCGACACCGACTACGGCATCCGCGAGTTCGCTCTCATCGACCCGAGCGGGAATCTCCTCCGCGTGGGGTCGCGGAAGACGTAGCGACACCGAGGACGTACGGCGCCGCGGTGATCGTCAGCCACGACGACGAGTGGAAGCCGCGCTCGACCCGCTGCGGCTCGAAGCCGGCGGCCACGATCGCGCCGAACGTGTCGCGCGTCGTCTCGCAACCCCCGAGCGAGCGCGTCCAGAACAGCCGGTCGAGAGTGCGCTGAAGCGCGCGGAAGAGGACGTGCTCCGAGCGGACGTGCTCCCAGAAGCGAAGCTCACCGCCCGGCCGCAGCACACGGCGTATCTCGCGAAGCGCCGCGGCGGGATCCGGGACGGTGCAGAGGACGCCCATGACGACGACCGCGTCGACGGAGGCGTCCGCTGCCGGGATCGACTCGCCGTCGCCCTCGGCCACGTCGATCGGGACAGCCGCGCTGCGAGCGCGCTCGGCCGCCTCGTCTCGCGCGATCGCGTCCGGCTCGACGGCGAGCACGTGCTCGACGCTCGCCGGGTAGTGCTCGAACGAGCTGCCGGCACCGCTCCCGAGCTCGAGCACGCGACCCTCGAGCCCGTCGAGCAGGTGCCGCCGGAGCTCGCGGTACCGCTGGTCCGGCCGCCGCTGCTCGCGCCGCTCGAGGTAGCGCGCGAACCGCGACTGCCCTGGGCCGTAGAGCGGCGGCGCCTCCCGCACGCGGCTACTTCCCGCTGCGATCGATCAGCTCGATTCGGTACTCGTCGGGATCCCGGACGAAGCAGATGCGCGACCCGCCTTCGCGAACGCGGTACGGCTCCCGCTCGGGCTCGATCCCCTGGTCCTTGAGCTGGGCGAGCGTGTCGTCGAGGTCGTCGACCGAGAGCGCGATGTGCCCGTAGCCCGTGCCGAGGTCGTACGTGCGGCCGTCGTGGTTGAGCGTGAGCTCGAGCTCCTCGTCCTGGCCCGGCACGCCGAAGAAGTAGTTCGTCGCCTCTTTCTCGCCGTTTCGGACGATGTCCATGTCGCGGCGAAACTCGAGCCCGAGCGCCTCGTAGAAGGCGCGGCTCCGATCCGGATCGGTGATCCGGTACATCGTGTGCAGGTATCTCGTCATGGCGGCATCGTACGGAGCGCCGGTTGTGGGGTGCTCCGGGATGCGTCACACTGGACGCTCAACGGCGGAGAGGGGTTCGTTGTCGAGGTTTGGCATCTCCGCTGCGGCACTCGGGGCCTGCGCAGGCCTTGCGACGCTGGTCGGGATCGTCGGCGGTCCAGACAGAAGCACGGCGGCGCCCGCTCCGCTCGTGCAGGTCACGGCCAAAGAGCTGCGCCTGAGTCAGCCCCTGGCGGCGATGGACGCGGAGGGAAAGGGCGTGGCGTTCGCCTTCTGCAACCAGCTGCTCGGCGTCTGGCGGCCCGGCGCCGCGGGCGTGACGAGGCTCGGCCCCGCGAACCAGTGGACATGCCCGCCGCCACGCGGGCTCGAGCGGACCTACAGCCTCGCGTTCGCCGGCGATCGCGTCGCGTGGATCGCGGAGGCCGGAGGAAACCAGGTGACCAACCTCCTGTTCCTCACCGTGCTCGGCCAGCCCAGCGTGATCACGATCGCCGCGACCACGGCGTACTGCTGCCGGAGCCTCGATCCCGACCGCGAGCGAATGGGCGACGTGGTCGGCGAGGGCCGCTTCATCGCGTTCGCCTCGCGCGTGAAGTGCGGCGACAACGGCGCACCGGGCTGTCCGACGTCGACCCGGACGCTGATCAGCCAGACGGTGTGGCAGCTTCGGCGCCCGCCGTTCCAGGCGCAGTGCGTGAACATGCCTGGGCCGTGCCTCCAGCTCGCGACGGCGAACGACCCCCTGCGAGCGCTCTCGGTCGACGGCGACCGTGTCGTGCTGCGCAGGGCGAACGGCGCACTCGAGGTCCGCAAGCCGAGCGGTGCACTCGTTCGGCAGTTCCCCGGCCTCGCGGGACTGTCGCGCGGCGCGGAGCTCATGGGCAACAACCGCCTCGTCGTCCTCGTGCCGGGGAAGGTTCGCGAGTACCGGATCCCGAACGGCGCGCTGGTCCAGACGCGTCCGGTGCCCAACGTCGCGAGCGGCGGCGTGTGCGGGATGCCGCCGTGCCCGACGATCAAGCTCCAGCTCCTCGACGCGAAGCGCGGGCTCGTCGCCTACATCCTGAACGGCAAGCTCCATCTGCTCCGGCTCAGGGACGGCCTCAACAAGGTCGTCGCGAACGCCACCGATGCTCGCTTCGGCGACAACGGTCTGTACTACGCGTACACCGCAGCTGCGCCGTGGGTGTCGCGCATCCGATTCGTGCGGTGGACGTCGCTGCCGGTCGTGCCCTAGCTCGAGCCGTCGCGCGGAAACCTTTTCGCCCGCATCGCTTCCTCGACCTGCTTCGTGATCCGCTCCTGAAGCGCGGACGCGCGCGAGGCGATGTCATCGACGCCCGCATCGTCACGCTCATCGGACGGTCCGAACGCGCGCTCGAGCGACCGCAGAACGCCCTGCTGGATTCGCTCCGCAAAGCGTGCGCTCAGATCGCCGACGTCGCGATCGAACTCGTCGTCGCTCCTCGGTCGACTCGTCGGCACCCCGCCGACCTCTTCGAGTTCCTCAGCCTGCTCCGTCGGCAGGCCTTCGATCGCGAGCTCGTAGATCCGCTCCGGCTCGTCGATCGAGCGGAGGTGCCGTTCGCCGAGCGGGAACACGGACACGTCGTCGGGCATCCCTGAGCCGAGGAGGCCGCGCGTCGCCTCCGAGAGCAGCACCTGCCCGCCACGCGCGACCGTGCAGATGCGGGCGGCACGGACGACGTCGAGACCGAGGTAGCCCTCGTCGTCGACAGACGGCTCGCCCGTGTGGAGGCCCATGCGGACGCGGACGACCGAGTCGCCGGGCCAGACCGTCGACGCGTGGGCACGCTGCGCGGCGACCGCGGCACCGACCGCGTCGCGTGCGCGCGGGAACGCGAAGAAGAAGGCGTCGCCCTGGTTGTCGATCTCGATCCCGTTCATCGTCTCGAAGGTCGTCCGGACGAGTCGCCGATGCGCCGCGAGCAGCTCGCCGTAGAGATCGCCGAGCTGCTTCAACAGCTCCGTCGACCCCTCGATGTCGGTGAAGACGAACGTGACCGTTCCGCTCGGGAGCGTGGGCATCGCCCGAGATCCTACGAGGGGTTAGGGTCCCCGCGGGTCAACAGGATCGGAGGGGGAGAGATGCGGGGGATGAAGAGGTCATTCGCGGCGATCGTGGCCGCGGCAGTCGCCTGCGCGGCAGGCAGCGTTCCGGCAGGTGCGAGCGACGGGTCGAAGCCGCCGGCGCTCGAGTTCCTCGGCCAGGCGATCGTCCCGACCGGGACGACGTTCGCGGGCACCACCGTCGGCGGGCTCTCCAGCATCGCGTACGACGCCGGCCGCGGCGTCTTCTACAGCCTCTCGGACGACCAGAGCCAGCTCAATCCCGCGCGCTTCTACACGCTTCGCGTCGACGTCTCCGACGGACAGCTGAACAACGGCGACGTCTCCTTCACCGGCGTCACGACGCTGCTCGCACCGGACGGCGCGCCGTACCCGACCGCGAGCCTCGACCCCGAAGGGCTGACGCTGGCGAAGAGCGGCGAGCTGATCGTGACGTCGGAGGGCATCGCGACGCGCGGGATCGCGCCGTGGGTCCGCCGCTACTCGCTCGGCGGGATGTTCCTGGGCGACCTGCCCGTACCGGACGCGTTCCTGCCGACGAGCGCCGCGCACGGCGTGCGCCAGAACCTCGCGTTCGAGGCGGCGGCCGTCGCGCCGAACGGGCGCCACCTGTTCGTCGGAATGGAGAACGCGCTCGTGCAGGACGGGCCTGCGGCGACGCTCACGACCGAGAGCCCGTCGCGCATCCTGCGCTACAACCTCGCGACCGGCAGGCTCGACGCGCAGTACGTCTACGTGAACGACCGCGTCGCGGAGCCGCCGGTGCCTGCGACGAACTTCTCGGTCAACGGCCTGGTCGAGCTGCTGCCGTTCAACGACAACTTCATGCTCTCCATGGAGCGCTCGTTCTCCGTCGGCGCGCCGGGCACCGGCAACACGATCAAGCTCTACTCGGTCGCGTTCCCCGGCGCAGGCGACGTGGACGGGCTCGAGAGCATCGCCGGGACGACCGTGCGACCGGTGGAGAAGACGCTGCTGCTCGACCTGCGCACGCTCGGGATCCCGCTCGACAACGTCGAGGGGATGACGATCGGGCCGACGCTTCCCGACGGACGCCGCTCGCTCGTGCTCGTGAGCGACAACAACTTCGCACCGGCGCAGTTCACGCAGTTTCTGCTGTTCGCGCTCGACTGAGCAGCGCGCGGAGGTCGTCGATCGTGTCGGCCTCCTCGGGCCTCTTGTCCGGGCGGTAGCGCTTGACCCGCGCGAAGCGGAGGGCGACGCCGCCCGGATAGCGCGTCGACGACTGCACGCCGTCGAGCGCGATCTCGACGACGAGGTCGGGCCGGACGAAGACGGCGATCCCTTCGCGGCGCGTCTCGCGCGCGAGCAGCTCCTGCGTCTGCCACGTGAGGAGCTCGTCCGTCATCCCCTTGAACGTCTTGCCGACCATCACGAACTCGCCCGTGCGCGGGTCGCGCGCGCCGAGGTGCAGGTTCGAGAGCCAGCCCTGCCGGCGGCCGTGGCCCCACTCCGCGCCGAGGACGACGAGATCGTAGGTGCGGACCGGCTTCACCTTCCGCCACGCCTTGCCGCGGCGGCCGGCGGCATAGGTGGACGCAGCGTCCTTCACGACGACTCCCTCGTGCCCGGCCTCGAGCGCCTCCTCGAGCACGCGCTCCCCCACGGCGGGATCGGAGGTCAGCACGCTCGGGATCCGCAGCACGGGCGCGATCGCCTCGAGCCTCGCCGCACGCTGCTCGAGCGGCACGTCGAGGAGATCATCGCCGTCGAGGTGCAGAAGGTCGAAGACGAACGTCGTGATCCCTTCCGGAGCGGCGTCGTTGTCGATGCGCGACACCGTGTCCTGGAACGCCGCCGGGCCGTCGTCGCCCATCCAGAGGGCCTCGCCGTCGAGGACGACCTGCCGGACGGGCAACCGCAGCGCGACGTCGACGAGGCCGGGCAGCGCATGCGTGATGTCGTTGAGGTTCCGCGTGTAGATCCGCACCTCGTCGTCGCGGCGGTGGATCTGGATGCGGATGCCGTCCAGCTTCCACTCGACGGACGCCCGCTCGAACGCGCTGATCGCCTCGCCGACGGTCTCCGCGCTCGAGGCGAGCATCGGGAACACGGGCGTGAAGAGCTCGAAGCCGACGGCGCGCGGGCCTTCCTCGCCCGCGCTCATCGCGATCTCGGCCGTGTGGGTGAGGTCACCGGAGAGCATCAGCGCGCGGCGCGCCAGCTCGCCGGGAACGCCGGCGGCCTTCGCGATCGCGTCGACCATCAAGCCTGCGAGCGCGCCCTGGCGCAGCTCCCCGGTGAAGAGCCGCCTGACGAACCCGGCCTCGGGCTCGGTCGCGCGCTCGAGAAGCGCGCCGAGGATCTCGCGGCGGCGGCCGGCGGAGCCGGGGCCGGTCGACCCGCGAACGTCGTCGATCGCGCGGTCGAGGTCACCGATCGTGAGCGACGGTTCGTCCGCGGGCTCCACGTCGAGGCCGTAGACCGTCGAGTACCCGACGCCGACGCGGCCCTGCCGCGGTACGCCCGCGAGGAACCCCGCGGCGATCGGCACCTCGTCCGGCTCGAGCCGGCGCAGGAGGTCCGAGAGGATCGCCACCTTCCGCGAGCGCGCGCTCTCGGCGGCGACGGCCGCGGACGCGTTGACCAGGTCGACGAGCAGGGTCACGAGACCCTGGATTGTCCCAGCGGGCTAGTGCGTGGTGACGAGCCCGAGCTCGTTCGCGCGGCGGAGCGCCTCGACGCGACCGGACGTCTTGAGCTTGCGGTAGACGTTCGTCAGGTGGTACTTGACCGCCTGCTCGCTCACGCGGAGCTCGAGCGCGATCTGCTTGTTCGACCGGCCCTCGGCGAGCCCGGCGAGAACCTCGGTCTCGCGCTCGGTCAACCCGGCCTCGCGCGCGGCGCGCTCGCTCCGCCGGTCGGCCCGCTCGATGACGCCGGCGGTGACCGTCCCTTCGGCGACCTGCCGGAGGACCGCGGCCAGGTCGCGCGGATCGAGGCTCTTCGAGACGAACGCGCTCGCACCGCGCATCAGCACGTCACGCGTCAGCTCCTCGTCGTCGGTGCCGCTGAGCGCGACGACCCGAACGGTCGGGAACCGCTTCTTCAGCTCCTCGAGCACCTGGATGCCGTCCATGCCGGGCATCCGGAGGTCGAGCAGGACGATCTCGGGCGCGACGTCGCGCGCGAGCACGAGCGCTTCGTACCCGGACCGCGCCTCGCCGACGATCGCGATCTCGTCTTCGCCCGCCAACGCGGAGCGAATGGCCTCGAGCATGAGCTGGTGGTCGTCGACCACCAACAGCCTCAGTTGTCCCATCGCCGCAGAACCTTCTCTCGTTCGCGACCCCTGGACGGCATTCTGCGGCGCGCCCGGGCCGCGCGGATCCCTCCCAAGGGTGATTCGCGTCGAACTGGCCGTCGGGCGGGGCAACCCAGCCCTCCGTCCATAGCGGACGAGACGGCCCGCTTTCGATAATTCCAGCCGTGGACCCCTCCCCACCCCTGCGCGTAAGGCTCAGCTCTCCCGCCCTGGGCGACGAGCTCATGGCGGCGCTCGTCGCCGGCGACTGCCTCTGCGCTCGCACGGGCGAGGAGACCTTCGTCGTCCTGCACCGCGCGGCCGAGGACGAGGTCGAGGCGCGCACCGAGCTCGGGTTCTTCCTCGCGGCCTGGTCGAGCCGGCGCGGCGCCACCGCAGAGCTCGTCTAGACGGAAACGAGCTCGGGCTCGACGAGCTCGTGCTGGAACGCGAAGCGGATCGCCTCGGTCCTGTTCGCGACGCCGAGCTTGCGGTAGACGTTCGTCAGGTGGAACTTGACGGTCTGCGGCGCAATCGAGAGGTCGGCCGCGATCTGCTTGTTCACGAGCCCGCGCGCGAGCGCCCGCAGCACGGCGAGCTCGCTCGCGGTGAGCAACGCCGCCGCCTGGTCCGGCTGCTCGTCCTCTTGCAGCGCCGCCGGCTGCGAGGCGACCGTCTCCTCGACCGCCTGGCGGAGCACGGACGCGAGGTCGCGGGGGTCGACGAGCTTGCGGACGTAGGCACTCGCGCCGAGCCGCAGCGCGCGCTGCGCGAACCGCGGCTCGTCGTGGCACGAGAGCATCACGACCTTCACCCGCGGATGGCGTTCGCGGAGCTCCCGGAGGCATGCGAAGCCGTCGGTGCCGGGCATCTCGACGTCGAGCACGACGACGTCAGGCGACGCGCACGAGAGTCCCGACAGCAGCTGCCGCGCGGACTCGGCGGTGACGACGACCTCGAAGTCGCCGTCCTCCTCGAGCGTCGCGCGCACGGCCTCGAGCACGAGACGGTGATCGTCCGCCAGAGCCACCCTGATCCGCGGCATGCACGGACTCTCCCAGGAGCAGCTTCCCGTGTGGGCTAGACCCTGGTCTAAGCGGGCTAGACGTAGCCCTTCAGCTGGTCCGCGAAGAGCTTCATGATCCAGAGCGCAGCCAGGAACATGAACGCGAGGACCGGGGCGACCACGCCGACGATGGCGAGGACGGCTGCCGCGGCCGAGGCGCCGACCGCTGCGTCGAGGGCGAACGTGCCGATCTGCAGGAGCGCGAACGCGAGGACCACGCGGAAAATCGCGTCGCCGAGCTTGCTGGGCGCGGCACCGGGCCAGCGCAAGTAGGACCACAGCGCGAGCAGCGCCGAGGCGGTAACGATCGCAACGAGCAAGCCTGCAACGCCCAACCCCGCTCTCCTTTCCGGAGCCGTCCAAGAACGAACCTATCCGTTCTATCGGATGCTCCGCAAGCGGAGTTGAGCGCTGCGCCTCTACGTCGAGCCGAAGAACTCGATCGCGCGCGCGAACACGGGACCGAGCGTGAGGATGAACGTCGCCGGCAGGATGAGCGCGACGAGGGGGAAGAGGATCTTGGTCGGCGTCTTCTGCGCGCGCTCCTCTGCTGCCTGACGGCGACGCTTCCGCATGTCGATCGCGAGGTCGCGGAGGACCTTGCCGATCGAGACGCCGAGCGCCTCGCCCTGGATCAGCGCCTGCGTGAAGGCGCGGAGCGCCGGGCTGTCGACGCGGCCGGAGAGGTTGCGAAGCGCCTCGACCGGGGTCAGGCCGAGGCTCTGCTCCTGCAGCACGAGTCGCAGCTCGTCCCCGAGCGGCCCGCGCGTGCTCCGGGCGGCGAGCTGGATCCCGCCCGCGAAGGCGACGCCGGCCTCGACCGTCGTCACGAGCAGGTCGACGAGCTCGGGAACCTCACGGTCGACGCGCTCGATCCGTGACCGGGACCGCTTCTTCACGACGTACCCGGGCAGGATCCAGCCGAGCGCCGCCGCCCAGATGCCGAGCAGGATCGCGCGGGAGCCGACGCTGCCGTCGAGGCTGCCGAGCACCAGCAGCCCGACTGGAAGGGCGGTTCCGAGCAGCCGGTAGCCGAGGAACGTCGCGACCGAGGTCCGGTACATGCCGGCGCCGTCGAGCTGACGACGGAGCGCGCGCTCCTTTTCACCGCCGAGACGCTCGATGAGGCGGTTGCCGGCCTTGAGCGCTGCGGAGTCGACGACCGAGCGTAGGTCGAGCGACCGGCCGGCCGCAGCCGCCTGGGGACTGAAGCCGTAGGCGTTGATCTGCGCGAGCGTCGACCGCTGACGCGCACGCGCGAGCGACATCGATCGCAGCACGAGCACGCACGTCAGCCCGATCAGCGCGAGTCCGGTGAGCAGGAACAGGGTCACGTCGCCTCCTAGACCTCGATGTCGACGATTTTCTGGATGATCAGCGAGCCGGCCGCGATCATCAGGACGGCGCTGAACAGCGCGACCTGGCCGGCGCCGCTCTTGAAGAACGCGGTGACGATGTCCGGGTGGATGAGCCACATGAAGAGCGTCAGGCCGATCGGAAGCGCGGTCAGGATCCAGCGCGCCATCCGTCCCTGAGCCGTCAGTGCGCGCACGAGGCGTCGAAGCTCACCACGCTGACGGATCGTTCCGACCACGGTGTCGAGCACTTCGGCCGAGTTGCCGCCTGCCGTTCGCTGGAGCTCCGCAAGGAGCGCGACCTGCTCGAGGTCGCGGTTCGCCATCCGATCGGCCATGCGCCTGATCGCAACTTCCGCGGGAACGCCGAGCTGGTCGTCCTGCACGACGCGCTTGAGCTCCCCGCGGGCGGGCTCGACCGTGTTCTCGACGACCACGCCGAGCGCACCGCTGAAGCTGTGACCCACGCGAAGCGCGGACGCCAGGACCTGGAGCGCAGCCGGGAGCTGGTCCCCGAACTCGTCGCGCAGGCTCTTGAGCTTCCAGCGGATGATCGAGTGCGCGACGACTGGCGGCGTCACGAGCCCGAACAGCGCGAGCACCAACGAGATCGGCGCGAGGACGACCGTGAGCACCAGCGACGCGCCGACCGTCACGAACGCCACCTTCCGCGCCGTCCAACCGAGCCGCGCGATCTCGAGGTCGCGCTCGAGCTTCGCCCAGAAGCCACTCGTGTAGCGGTTCTCCGAGAGCGCCTTGCGCACGACCTCGCGCTCGTGGTCGATGAGGTTCGTCGAGACGCCGGCCGAGAAGTGGCTGATCCGCTCGACGAGGTTCCGCTTGGGCCCTCTGGTGAGCAGGAGCAGCGCCCAGCCGAGCAGGCCCGCGAAGGCGAGCGCCACGACGGCGATCGACGCCGGCGAGAGCACGAACCGCGAGACGAGCGACTGGTGGTACGGATCGATGCGGGTCGGCGTCGGGGCGACGTAGTTCGCCGTTGCGTTCCCAAGGCCCGCGAGCTCGACGTCGACGACGACACGAGACTCCGGCCTCGCCTCCGAGCGATAGCGCACGACGTACTCGCTCGCGAAGCGGCGCCCGAGCTCGGCGTAGATCGACTCGAGCTCGTCGGCCGAGCCGGCCTCGGCGTACTCGCCGCCGGTGCGCGTCGCGATCTCCTCGAGCGCCGCGCCGTCGTATGCGTTCGAGCGCAGCCCGACCGTGAAGATGCGAACGCGGGCCCGCTCCGCGGCGGCCACGACGTGGTCGAGGCCCCACCCGCTGCCGACGTCCGCGCCGTCCGAGAGGAGAACGACCGAGCCCGCCGAGATCCGCGAGTCGCGCAGAAGCTCGATCGAGCGGTCGAGTGCGTCGTAGATGCGCGTGCCGTACGCGAGCTCGGGCGGGTATCGGAAGGCGTCGCCGAGCGCCCCGGCGTCGACCGTCGGTCGCTGCACCACGCTCACGTCGCCGTTGAAGGCGACGAAGCCGAGCTCTGCACCCTCCTGTCGCTCGTTCACGAACGTCCGCGCGGCCTGCATCGCCGCGGTGAACGGCGCACCCGCCATGCTCTTGCTCGCGTCGACGGCGAGCACCGTCCCGAAGCGGATCCCGCTTGCGGCCAGCGGGGTGACCCGCAGGTCGCGGACGAGCCCGCCGTTCTCGCGAACGCGAATCGTGGACGCGTCGAGCGCGGTTCCGTCGGGAGAGCTGACGACGTAACCGCGCTCGGGGAACGGCAGCCGCGTGACCGGCGCGATGTCGAGCACCGCGGCGGCGGCAAGGGTGGGAGCCGCCGCCGCGATCGTGAAGAGCGCCCCGAGGAGGGCGAGCCGCCTGCGCATCACAACTGCCACCCCGTCTGCAGCGCCAGGTGCGGGCCGCCGAAGAGGTCGAGCGGGA
>Ga0111538_10004807_pt1 | contig 18622 bp, 14 predicted proteins | sample SoiMethybrSBSTD1_FD_79669 | JGI IMG/M metagenome (GOLD analysis project Ga0111538, IMG submission 79669) | Bulk soil microbial communities from a Populus tree surrounding site in Tennessee, USA - Soil MetaG P. TD hybrid SBSTD1 (version 2)... | ecosystem: Environmental > Terrestrial > Soil >...
CAACTGGATCAACGAGTCCTCGGAGCCGAACAGGAACTCCGCCAACGCCTTGGACAACTCCGTCTTCCCCACCCCCGACGGGCCGGCGAAGATGAACGACCCCGACGGCCGCTTCGGGTCCTTGAGGCCCGCCCGGGTCCGACGGATCGCCTTGGACACGGCCTTGACCGCTTCCTCCTGGCCGACGATGCGCTTGTGCAACTCGTCTTCCATCCGCAGCAACCGGGAGGTCTCCTCCTCGGTCAGCTTGTACACCGGAATACCGGTCCAGTTCGCCAACACCTCGGCGACCTGCTCATCGTCGACCTGGCCCACCACCTCGTCGAACTCCCTGACGTGCGGCGGTGCCGTCAAACGGCGGATCCGCATCCGGGCGCCGGCCTCGTCGATCAGGTCGATCGCCTTGTCCGGCAGGAACCGGTCGGGCACGTAGCGGTCGGCGAGCGTCACCGCCGCTACGAGCGCCGCGTCGGTGAACGACACCCGGTGGTACGTCTCGAAGCGGTCGCGCAGCCCCTTCAGGATCTCGATCGTCTGGGTGAACGTGGGCTCGTCGACGGGGATCGGCTGGAACCGGCGCGCCAGCGCGGCGTCCTTCTCGAAGTACTTGCGGTACTCGTCGGTGGTGGTCGCGCCGATCGTCTGCAGCTCACCGCGAGCCAGCATCGGCTTGAGGATCGACGCAGCATCGATCGCACCCTCGGCCGCGCCCGCGCCCACCATCGTGTGGATCTCGTCGACGAACAGGATGATGTCGCCCCGCGTGCGGCACTCCTTGACCACCTTCTTCAGCCGCTCCTCGAAGTCACCGCGGTACCGCGCGCCGGCCACCAGGGCGCCCAGGTCGAGCGTGTACACCTGCTTGCCGCGCAACGTCTCGGGCACCTCGCCGCCGACGATCCGCTGCGCCAGGCCCTCGACGACGGCCGTCTTGCCGACGCCCGGCTCACCGATCAGCACCGGGTTGTTCTTCAACCGGCACGACAGCACCACCATCACCCGCTCGATCTCGCGCTGCCGGCCGATGACCGGGTCGAGACCGCCGTCGCGGGCCGCCCGGGTGAGATTTCGACCGAACTGGTCGAGCACCGGGCTCGGCGCGGCCGGCTCGCTGCCCAACGGGTCGGCGACGTCGGAGACTTCGGCCGGCCGGCCGTTGAGGAGCCGCAGGACCTCCTCCCGCACGCGGTTCCGGTCGACGCCGAGCTTGGTCAGAATCTGCGCGGCGACGCCGGTGCCCTCCCGCATCAGGCCGAGCAGGATGTGCTCGGTGCCGATGTAGTGGTGCCCCAGTTGCAGCGCCTCGCGCAGCGAAAGCTCCAGCACCCTCTTCGCCCTGGGCGTGAACGGGATGTGCCCGGCCGGCACCTGCCGGCCCCGGCCGATGATCTCCTCGACCTGCTCGCGCACCCGCGCAAGCGTGGCGCCGAGGCTCTCCAGTGCGGCCGCCGCGACGCCCTCGCCCTCGTGGACGAGGCCGACCAGGAGGTGCTCGGTGCCGATGTAGTTGTGGTTGAGCATCCGGGCCTCTTCCTGGGCCAGGACCACAACGCGACGCGACCTGTCGGTGAACCGCTCGAACACTGCACTCACGTCCCCACGGCGAGGCCCACGCAACCCCACCCGGCTATGGACGCGCATGCGCGACGGCGGACGGTGTGCGCTGAGTCGGAGCCTCTTGGCGTGTGGCGGGACCCGCGTGGTGGGCCTCGCTACGCTCGTGCCGGCGCGACGGCTTCCACAGCGTACAACGCATGTCGGGACCCGAACCTACGATGGAACGAGGGAGGACCGCGATGACCCGTGACACGCATCGACACTCAGTGCCCGACCGGGCCCGCCGGCGCGAAATCCGTGCGTACGCCGCACGTCTCGGGGTGTCCTACTCGGTGGCGGCCCGCCTGCTCGCGGCCCAGAAGTCACGGCCGTCGATCGGTCTTCCCGTCGATCCACCGGCCCCCGGCGGCGATCACCGCGCGTGGTTGTTCGCCCTGCGCGAAAGCCGCCGGTTCGACCTGCGCGTGCGCGACACCCGGCTCGCCGCCGACCTCCCGATGGGCCGCGCCGTCCACCTCACCGAGCGGTTCCAGGCGCCTGCCGGCGAGCACCGCGCGACGGTGCTGGGCCTGCTCTACGTCGTCGTCGCACACGAGTCACCGGAACTGGTTCCCGCCCCGGCCGACCTCGCGTGGGTCGCCGAACTCGGCGAGGAGGCCGCCGTCGACACCGTCCTGACCCGCGTCGACCGCGCCGCCCGGCAGCTGCTGGATGAGGACAGGTGGCGGCTCTGGGTGCGCGTCGAGGCCGCGCTCGGGGCCGCCGTCGCCGGGGCCGACCGGCGGGTCCGCGACGCGGCGACCGAACTCGACGCGCAGTTCCGCTCGGTCGTCCTGCGCCGGTCCCTCGACGGCGCCCGGCAGACGCTCGACGCCGTGCTCTCACCCGACGACGCAGGCCGCGCCGCCCACGGTGAATGACGTGGGACGCGGATTGCTCCCCGTGTGCGAGCCGTTGAAGCCGAACGTCACCGTCGCTCCGGGTGCCAGCGACGGGTTCCAGCTCTCCCCCGTCGCCGTCACGTCGGCACCGGACTGGCTGACCCGCGCCGACCATGCCTGGGTGACCCGCTGACCCGCGCCGAACGTCCACTGTAGACGCCATGGGTCGAAAGCGGTGGTGCCGGTGTTCGTCACCGAGACCGACGCGGTGAACCCGTTGTTCCAGTCGTTGGACGTGTACGTGACGCGGCACGACGAGGACGGCGGCGGAGGCGGCGGAGGCGGCGGAGGCGGCGGAGGCGGTGCCGGGTAACCGAGGCCGAAGCCGTACGCGAACAGCGCGCTCTGCCCGTCGCCGTCGTTGATCGGCTGTTGGGACGCCGTCCGCATCCACGTCATCGGCAGCGTGCCCGTCGGGGCGTAGTCGCCGAACAGCACGTCGGCCACGCCGGCGCCCTCGCTGCCCGGCAGCCACGCGGCGAGCAGCGCGCTCCAGTCCCCGAGTTGGGCGGCGATGTCGAGCGGCCGGCCGGACACCAGCACCACGACCAGCGGCACGCCGGCCGCGCGCAGCCGGTTGAGGGTGGCCAGATCGGTGCTGTCCAGCGCCATCGAACCCAGCCGGTCGCCGGCACCCTCGGCGTACGGGGTCTCACCGACGACAGCGATCGCGGCCCGGTACGAGCCGTCGATGCCGGTGCCGTCACGCTGGTAGGTGACCGTGGCCGCGGACCCGACGGCGGCCCGGATGCCTTGCAGGATCGTCGTTCCCGGCACCGTGTTGCCGCTGGCCCCTTGCCAGGACAGCGTCCAGCCGCCGCTCTGGTTGCCGATGTCGTCGGCGCTCCTGCCGGCGACGAAGATCTTCCCGCCGGACTTCGCGAGCGGGAGCACGCCGTTGTTCTTGAGCAGCACCTGCGATTTGCGCACCGCCTCGCGGGCGAGCGCCCGGTGCGCGGCGCTGCCGATGGTGGCCGCGTACGACCGGTCCGCGTACGGCCGCTCGAACAGCCCGTACTCGAACTTCTTGGTGAGGATGCGGCGGTTGGCGTCGTCGATGCGCGACATCGGGACCTGGCCCGCTTGCACCGCCGCCCTCAGCAGCGTCAGGAAGCTGCGCCAGTCGTTCGGCACCATGATCATGTCGAGGCCCGCGTTGATCGCCGTTGCCACCTCTGCCTGGGTGAAGCCGCGCTGCCCGTCGAGCTGGTCGATGCCGGCCCAGTCGGAGACGGTGAAACCGGTGAACCCGAGTTCGCCCTTGAGCACGTCGGTGATCAGGTACCGGTGGCCGTGCAGCTTCTGGCCGTTCCAACTGCTGAACGAGATCATCACCGAGCCGACGCCGCGCTGCACGGCCGCGCGGAACGGCGGCAGGTGGATGGCCCGCAGATCGGTCTCGCTCAACTGGGTGTTGCCCTGGTCGACGCCGCCGGTGGTGCCACCGTCGCCGACGTAGTGCTTCGCGGTGGCCAGCACCCGCGCCGGACCGTCCTGCAGGCCCGTCACCACAGTCGTCATCGACGAGACGAGCGACGGGTTCTCGCCGTAGGACTCGTACGTGCGTCCCCACCTGTCGTTGCGCGCGACGCACACGCACGGCGCGAACGTCCAGTCCTGGCCGGCGCCGGTGACCTCCTCGGCGGTGGCCCGGCCGATGCGTTGCACCAGGTCGGAGTCGCGGGTGGCACCGAGCCCGATGTTGTGCGGGAAGATCGTCGCGCCGAGCACGTTGTTGTTGCCGTGCACGGCGTCGATGCCGTAGATCATCGGGATCTGCAGCGGTGCGGCCATCGCCCCGCGCTGGAACGCGTCGTACATGTCGGCCCAGCCCGCCGGGTTGTTCGCCGCGGGCGCCGAACCGCCGCCGGACAGCACCGATCCGACGCGGAACTGCGTGATCTCGGCCGGCGTGATCGACGCGCGTTCGGCCTGCGTCATCTGGCCGATCTTGTCGTCCAGGCCCATCCGGGCGAGCAGGTCGTCGACGCGCTGCGCGACCGGCAGCGTCGGATCCTGGTACGGCAGCACGGCGGCCCGGGCGGGTGCGGCCACGCCGAAGGAGGCGAGAGCGACCACCGCGACGACCGCGCGTCTCATGAGGTCACCGCACAAACGTTGCCGTTGAGCGTGAACGATGCCGGCCGTGGATTGGTGCCGGTGTGTGTGCCGTTGAACCCGAACGTGGCCGACGCACCCGGGGCCAGCACCCGGTTGTAGTCCGCGTTCGCGGCCGTCACCTGCGTGCCGGACTGGGTGACGGTCGCCGACCACGCCTGCGTCACGCGCTGCCCGTTCGCGAACGGGAAGACGAGCGACCAACCGTCCATGGTGGACGGTCGGCTGTTGGTGACGGTCACCGAGGCGGTGAACCCGTTGCTCCAGTCGTTGGTGGTGTAGGTGACCCGGCACGGCACCGGCGGCACCGGCGACCCGCTCGACGAGGCCGACGGGGAAGCCGAGGCAGAGGCGGAGGGCGATGCGGACGCCGACGGCGAGGCCGACGCCGATTGACTCGGGCCCGGCCCGGTCCCGGGCTCGTTGCCCCAGACCCGGGTTCCGCCCTCGTACAGCGTGACGCCCTGGTTCGGGCCGGCCGCCGCCTGGTACGAGGGGTCGTCGGTCGGATCCCAGGTGCCGCCCTCGACCACGCCGATCTTCAGCTGCACCTCCATCCGATGCGCCGACTGGCCGGCCGGCGCGATCGTGTAGCCGGTGCAGTCCACCTCGACGTACCAGATGTCGCCCGAGTACTGCCGCGCCGTCGTCGGCGCCGGGCAGCCCTGCGTGTACGGCGAGCCGACGGTGAGCGCGGCGTCTCCGTCACGCCGGAAGTAGTAGCGGAACTTCGCCGTCGTCAACGCCCGCGCCGGGAAGGCGGACTTGTTGTAGACGATCAGCTTGACGCCCGTCGCCCGGGTCTCGTTCTGCATGACGGTGCTCTCCACCGACAGCTCCGCGATGTCCGGCGTCTCGGCGCGCGGGAAACCGGCCACCGTCGCGCCGCCGTACTCCCGGTAGAGCCGGGCCAGCGCCGAGGTGAATCCGGCGTTGTAGTCGGTGGCCACCTCGTTCATGACGAAGTCGCCGCGGCTGTCGGTGTACGCGTCGTCGGGTGCCGACGGGCCGCCGACGAGCGCGCCGTACAGCACGTGCCGGGTCTCGACGGGCACCTGCTGGCTGTCCCACCACGACCCGTGCGCCGTGCGGTGGTGCGGGTTCTTCGGCGAATTGGCACCGAAGCCGATCACGTAGCTGGACTGGCGCGGGTTGGCCCCGAGCGCGTAGTCGATCTGGCGCACGGCGAAGTCGTGGTAGCGCTGCTTGCGGGTCGCGTCGGTGATGTGGTCGCTGTGCACGAGCGCCACGAACGCGGTGTTGGCGGCGTAGCGCAGCGCGCCCCAGGAGTCGACGACGACCATGCCGCCCGGCGAGGTGCGCACCTTCTCGCCGTTGACGCCGACGGTGAACCAGTCGAGCCAGCGGTTCGCGTCGTCGAGGTACTTCTGCTTGCCGGTCAGCTGGGCCAGCAGCACGTACGTGGCGAACTGCTTGTTGTCCCAGGAGATCGTCCACTTGTACGCCTTGGTGGTGGACTGGTTCTCGTTGCCCTGGGCGTCGTAGGTGTTCTCGGCCTTGGCCAGGTACGCCGCGTCGCCGGTGGCGCGGTACAGCCAGATCGCGCCCCAGACCAGCTCGTCGGTGTAGCCGCTCCACGAGCGGTAGAAGGCCGTCGCATCGGTGATGCACTCGTGGTACATCCGGCGCACGGTGTCGGCGAAGGTGTAGAGCTGGCGCGCATGGGTGAGCAACGTGTCGGCGTAGGCCGCGTCGGTGGGCCGGAAGACCATGGAGCTGGCGGCCATCGCGGCCGCGGTCTCGGCCGCGAGCTCCGATCCGCCGCAGCTGGCGTCGATCCGGTACGCCGGCCGTGCCATCGGCAGAACCTCGGCGGGCCCCCACCACCGGTGGTCGTCATCGCCCTTGCCGACCTGTCCATAGAGGACATTCGGCGCCGGGTGTGCCTTGATGAAGTAGTCGTTCGGCACGCGGAGGTTGTTGAGCAGGTATGTCAGCTGACCGGAGTCGGCGTACGCCGTCCGGTTCTCCACCGCTCCCCAGGCGAGCATCGTCGTGGTGAAGGCCATCGGGAGGCCGAACTTGACGTGGTCGCCGGCGTCGAACCAGCCACCGGTCAGGTCGAGGCCGACGTCCGAGCCGTCGCGCATCGCCGAGTCGCCGCGCCAGGACACCCGGTTCCAGGCGGGCTTGCGGCCGGACACCTGCGCCTCGTAGAAGAAGAGCGACTTCTGCAGGGCCTCGCCGTAGCTGAAGGCGGGGGCGGCCGCGGCGCTCTGCCGGACGACAGCGAGCACGGCGCCGATCAAGACGACGCACGCGGCGGCGGACAGGATGCGCGATCTCGAGGACATGGCGACTCCCTCTGGAAGCGGGCGGTTCTTCCAGTGACAGTCATCGTTACATGGGAGCGCTCCCACAGCAAGGCGACTGCCCGTGCGGGCATAGCAATCCGGTTATAGCGCCGCCGTTGAGATCAGGACGAAGTGCTCAAAACCAATGCACAAAACCGCAATCGCCGACGATGTGATCATCGACTGGCACAACTTCCCCTTGCCCGTTTGTTCCGCATCTCGAAGAATCCGCAGGTACCGGACATCGAATTCCCTCGACACCTTCGGTGCCCGGTCCGCGAGGACCCGTCGACCGACGGGTCCAGTTCCCCCGACATGGAGGTACGGATGGGACTCATCAGGTCCGTCCGCCCGGCGGCCACCGCCCTGGCCGCCGCGGGACTCGTCGCCGGCATGATCCTGACGGCGCCAACCGCGGCGCTGGCCGCACCCGCAGCCACCGACGCCCAACTCGCCTCGGCAACCGCCGACCTGGAGAACTCCGCCCGCATCGCCGGCACCGCCTGGTCGGTCGATTCGGCGAGCAACACCGTCGTCGTCTCGGTCGACGAGACCGTCACCGGCGCCAAGCTGCAGCAGGTCATCGCTGTGGCGAAGAAGAACGGCAACGCGATCCGCATCGAGCGGATGGCCGGCACGCTGTCACCGCTGATCTCCGGCGGCGACGCCATCTACACCGGCTCGGCACGGTGCTCGCTCGGGTTCAACGTCCGCAACAGCGCTGGCGCACGGTACTTCCTGACCGCCGGCCACTGCACCAACATCGGCTCGACCTGGTACGCCAACTCGAGCCGCACCACGGTGCTCGGGCCGCGTGCGGGCACGAGCTTCCCGGGTAACGACTACGGGCTCGTGCGCTACAGCAACACCAGCATCAGCAACCCCGGCGCCGTCGGGTCGCAGGACATCACCTCCTCCCGCACCGCGCGGGTCGGCGAGTCGGCCTGCCGGCGCGGCAGCACCACCGGCATCCACTGCGGGACGATCCTGGCCCTGAACGCCACGGTGAACTACGCCGAGGGTTCGGTCAGCGGGCTCATCCGCACGAACATCTGCGCCGAGCCCGGTGACAGCGGCGGTTCGCTGTACGCCGGCTCCGCGGCCCTCGGCCTGACCTCCGGCGGCAGCGGCAACTGCCGTTCCGGCGGGACGACGTTCTTCCAGCCGGTCACCGAGCCGCTCAGCGTCTACGGCATGAGCGTTTACTGATCCACCCCCGGTCGGCGGGTCGGATCCCACGGGATCCGGCCCGTCGAGCGTTTCCGGGCGTTCGCTCAGGCCCGTCCCGCGGCGCGCGTTGTGCCGGCCGCCCGGCAGGGCAGGATGTAGCCGTGAGTCTTGACCAGATCAGTACCCCGGGCCGGGTGGCGGAGCCCGGCACCGGCATCACGCTGCACGAACTGCAACTCGCGGCGCGCAATCACGGCCTTCCGCTGGAGGCGATGCGCTACGACCTGACGCCGCCCGGCCTGCACTACCTTCTCATCCATTACGACATCCCGTACCTGCCGGCCGACACCTGGCGGCTGACCGTCGACGGTCTGGTGGACCGGCCGCTGGAGCTGGACCTGGCGGCCCTGCGAACGATGCCCGCACACACCGTGCGGGTGACGATGGAGTGCGCGGGCAACGGCCGGGCCCGGCTGGAGCCGCGTCCGGTGAGCCAGCCGTGGCTGGTCGAGGCGGTCGGCACCGCGGAGTGGACCGGCGTGCCGCTGCGGCACCTGCTCGCCGCGGCCGGGGTGGACCCGTCGGCGGTGGAACTGGTGTTCACCGGCGCCGACCACGGCGTCGAGCGCGGAGTGGAGCAGGACTACCAGCGCAGCCTCACCGTCGCCGACGCCAGCGAGCCCGACGTGCTGCTCGCCTACGCGATGAACGGCGCCCCGCTGACCCCGCAGCACGGCGCCCCGGTGCGGCTGGTCACGCCCGGCTGGTACGGCATGGCACAGGTCAAGTGGCTGGTGCGGATCGAGGCGGTCGCCACACCGTTCGAGGGCTTCCAGCAGTTCGCCTACCGGTTCCGGCAGGATGCGGGTGAGCCCGGCGAGCCGGTGACCCGCATGGCGCCCCGGGCGCTGCTGATCCCGCCGGGGTTCCCGGACTTCATGTCCCGGGTCCGGGTGGTACGGCCCGGCCCGGTCGCGCTGGAGGGCCGGGCCTGGTCGGGCCGGTCACCGGTGACCGGCGTCGAGGTCAGCGCGGACGGCGGCGACACCTGGTTCCCGGCCGACGTGGAGCCGGCCAACCCGCACCGCTGGGCCTGGCGCCGCTGGCGGGCGACCTGGGCCGCGACGCCCGGCGCCCACGTGCTGACCGCGCGCGCCCTCACCGCCGACGGCGAGGAGCAGCCGACCGCGCAGGCCTGGAACCGGGGCGGCTTCGCCAACAACGCGGCGCAGCACGTGGAGGTCCACTGCCTGCCGTAGGTCATTGCGCGCTCGACGTCGCCCACAGGTTGATGTCGGACTCCGTCGCGTAGGTGTCGATCTCGGCGAGCTCGTCGTCGGTGAACGCGACGTTGTCGAGCGCGCCGAGGCTGTCCTCCAGCTGCGCGACGCTGCTGGCGCCGATCAGCGTCGAGGTCATCCGCGGGTCACGCAGCGTCCAGGCCAGGGCCATCTGGGCGAGCGACTGCCCGCGCCGGTCGGCGATCGCCTTGAGCCCGCGCACCTTGGCCATGTTCTGTTCGGAGAGCAGCTCGGTCGACAGCGAGCTGTCCCGGCTGGCGCGCGATCCGGCCGGGACGCCGTCCAGGTAGCGGTCGGTCAGCATGCCCTGGGCCAGCGGCGAGAATCCGATGCAGCCGACGCCCTCGCGGCCGAGGACGTCGAGCAGCTCCGGCTCGATCCAGCGGTTGAGCATCGAGTACGAGGGCTGGTGGATCAACAGCGGCGTGCCGAGCTCGCGCAGAACCGCGGCCGCCTCCAAGGTCTTGGCCGGCGAGTAGGACGAGATGCCGACGTAGAGCGCCTTGCCCTGCCGCACGGCGGTGTCAAGCGCTCCCATCGTCTCCTCGAGCGGGGTCTCCGGGTCGAACCGGTGCGAGTAGAAGATGTCGACATAGTCCAGGCCCATCCGGTGCAGGCTCTGGTCGAGGCTCGCGAGCAGGTACTTGCGCGACCCGTGGTCACCGTACGGGCCCGGCCACATGTCGTAGCCGGCCTTCGTGGAGATGACCAGCTCGTCGCGGTAGCCGCGGAACTCGGTGGCGAGCAGCCGCCCAGCGTTCTCCTCCGCCGAGCCGTACGGCGGGCCGTAGTTGTTCGCCAGGTCGAAATGGGTGACCCCCAGATCGAAGGCCCGCCTCAGGATCGCCGCCTGCGTCTCCAGCGGCCGGTCGTGGCCGAAGTTGTGCCACAGGCCGAGCGAGACCGCCGGCAGGTGCAGGCCGCTGCGGCCGCAGCGGCGGTATTCCATCGAGTCGTAGCGGGCCGGATCGGGAACATAGACCATGCCCCCGATCATGCCCGCTGCCGCTACGTTCGGCAGAGCATCCGGGCGAGTGCCGCGTCGAGGTCCGCGCCATCGCCCCTGCCGGCCGCGCGCCAGGCGATGTAGCCGTCCGGACGGACCAGGACGGCGCCCGCCGGCCCGATCCCGTACGCCTTGCCGAATCCGGTCCCCTCGACGTCGACCCGGTGCGTGTCCACCGGCACCCCCAGCCGGTCGGCCGCCGCCGACGCCGCGCGCTCCCACGCGTCGGCGTCCGGTCCGGCGAACAGCACCGGCGCGGTGCCGATGAGGTCCACAGTGGACACTTCGGCCCGGTCGCGCTGGACCGGCACCGCCGGCGCACGGAATCCCGGCCGGCCGCTCGGCGCGTGCGGGTCCTCCCAGAGTTTGTCCTCGTCGTCTTCGGCCGAGATCGCGGCCGACCGGTAGCGCACGCCCAGATCGATCGGTGCGTCGTCGACGACGGGCTCCAGCCCGTCGGTGCCGAGGCCCGGGTCGAGGCGCGTCACGTACCGGGTGTACGCCTGCTCGACGGTGAACCGGGCGGCCGGCAGCCGCTCCGCCTCGTAGGTGTCGAGCAGGTCGGCGCCGGCCCGCCCGTCGAGCACGTACGCCAGCTTCCAGGCCAGGTTGTGCGCGTCGTGCACGCCGGTGTTGCCGCCGTATCCGCCCGTCGGCGGCATCACGTGCGCGGAGTCGCCGGCCAGGAACACCCGCCCCGACCGCATCTGCCGCGCCCAGTCGGCTGCCGCGTTCCACCGCTGCACGTCTTCGACCTCGACCGCGATGTCGGGCGCGCCCAAAGCGGTGCGGATGTAGCGGATGCAGTTCTCGTCGGTCGCGGTCGGCCCGATCGTGGTGGTGCGCCGACCCTCCTCATCCAGTGCGGAGTTGACCACGAGGAAGCCGGACAGCCCGTCGAAGGAGAACCGGAAGAAGCCCTGCAGGGCGGGGTTCACCACGTAGACGACGCTGAGGTTGCGCTCGCCGAGAAGTTGCCGCACGTCGGCCCGGAAGTAGATGGTGATGCTGTCGGAGAACGTGCCGTGTCCCGTCATCCCGATGCCCAGTTGTTCGCGGACCGGGCTGCGCACGCCGTCGGCGGCGACCGCGTATGCCGCGCGCACCGTCGTCTCCTCGCCGTCACCGCGGTCGCGCACGACCGCGGTGACACCGTCGTCGGCCACCTCGAGCGACGTCAGCTCCGCGGAGTAGCGCAGCCGGCCGCCGAGCCGCGCGGCGTGGTCGCGTAGCACCGGCTCCAACCCGATCTGGGTCACGAAGATCCGGGGCGACGGGCTGAGCACCTCCACGCCGTCGTTGACGTTGCGGAAGAAGTACTGCAGCTCCCGGCCGGCAAGCGACTCCACGGCGACGATCGCGCCGTTCTGGACGAACTCACGGCGGGCCGCCTCGACCACGTCGGCTTCGATGCCGGCGCCGCGATAACACTCGACCGTGCGCTGCATCAGGAACGCGGCCCGCGGATGGATGGCGGTGCCCGGGTGGCGCTCGACCACCAGGTGCCCGACTCCGTGCCGGGCGAGGAACAGTGACGTGGACAAGCCGACGAGGCTGCCACCGACGATCAGTACCGGAACCTCCTCATACCGCATGCGTCGGGAAGCTACTCCCCCGATCGGCCGCCCGGAAGGGTCCGGCGATCCCCGGCTCGGCGATCACCGCCGGACTGCTGACACACCAATGACTTTTCCCGGAAATCTCTACCAGCCCGACGAGCGGGCGCGACGCCGTCGGGGCATCATTGTCGGGTGCTGCAGCGCAACGCGATCATCTTCCACGGCACCGGCGCTACCCCGGACGTCGCCTGGTACCCGTGGTTGGGGCGGCGCCTGGCCGAGCGCGGGTTCGCGGTGGAGCGCCCGCACTCCGGCGGGGCGGCGCTCCTGTTGGCGATCCTCCAACACATCGACGCGACGGTGGCGCAGGCCGTCCTCGTCGCCGGGTACTCCACGCAGCCGAACACGGAAGACGAACCGGTGCTGCAGGACAGCTACGACTGGGACGCGATCCCGTGACGGTAACGGTTGTCGTGGCGGGCGCCGGCGTCCGCGGCGTCACCTATGCGCGGCACGCGGTGGTCGGCGGCGCCCGGGTGGTCGCGGTGGCCGAGCCCGATTCCGGCCGCCGCGAACGGTTCGCCGCCGAGTTCGGGGTGCGGGCCGATCGCGCGTTCGCCGACTGGACGCAGCTCGTCGACGCCGGCCGGATCGCCGATGCGGCCGTCGTGACGACCCAGGACCACCTGCACGAGGGGCCGGCGATCGCGCTGGCCGGCCTGGGGTACCACATCCTGCTGGAGAAGCCCATGGCGCCGACCGAGGCCGGCGCCGCGGCGATCGCGGCGACCGTGGCCGGGCACGGCACCGTGTTCGCGGTGTGCCACGTGCTGCGGTACACGCCGTACACGCGGGCGCTGCGCCGCCTCCTCGACGCGGGCCGCATCGGCCGGCTGGTGAGCGCACAGCACCTGGAGCCGGTGGGCTGGTGGCATCACGCGCACTCCTTCGTGCGCGGGCACTGGGCGAACACCCGCACCTCGGCGCCGATGCTGCTCACCAAGGCCTGCCACGACGTCGACTGGTTGCTGTACCTGTTCGGCCGGCAGCCCCGGCTGGTGAGCTCGTTCGGGTCGCTGTACCACTTCCGGCCCGAGGAGCGTCCGGCCGGCGCCGCCGACCGGTGCCTCGACTGCGCCGTCGAGCCGACCTGTCCGTACTCGGCGCCCCGGCTGTACCTGTCCTGCCTCGGCGACCCGAAGACGGAGTTCTGGCCGCTTTCCCCCGTCACCGACGACGCCACACCCGACGGCGTGCGCGCGGCGCTGCGTACGGGGCCGTACGGTCGGTGCGTCTACCTCGGCGACAACGACGTGGTGGACCAACAGGTGGTCAATCTGTCCTTCGTGGACGGTGCGACGTGCTCGTTGACGGTGACCGCGTTCACCCCGATGGAGAGCCGGCGCACCCGGCTGTTCGGTACGCACGGCTACGTCGAGGGCGACGGCCGGACGCTGCGCGTCGTCGACTTCCGCACGGGCGCCGAGGAGCGGATCGACACTCCCGCACTGTCCGGGCACGACGGCGGCGATGCCGGGCTCATCGACGCGTTCGTGACCGCCGTCGCGACCGGGGATCCGTCGCACGTCCACTCCGACGCCGCGACGAGCCTCGCGAGCCACCGGGTGGTGTGGGCCGCGGAACGGGCCCGACTGTCCGGCACGGTGGTGAACCTGACGTGACGACGCGATTCGCCGGCTAGCTCACGCGCGGCTGGCAAGGCACTACCCGCTCGTGGCTATACGCCGATCTTGCAGGTGTGGGGTCGCCCAAGGTCGGGCAAATAGCCGCGAACACCCACGGCACGACTGCAAGATCGCGGGTCGGGCCGCCCACTCAGTCCTCGCCGATCTTGCAGTCGCAGCGTCGAATTTCGCCCGATACTGTCGCGCTTTGCGGCCTATGGGCATGCAAGATCGTCGGATACGCACGAGTGGAGAACCTGCCCGGGTGTCTGCACGCGCACGTGCGCACAGCAACCCCGAACGGCATGCGTCAGCGGCGATGGCGGTCGAGGAAGCGGCGGATCTCGCAGCGCAGTTCCTCGTCTTCGGGCGCGCCGCGGAAGCCGCCGTGCGGCATCGCCTCGAAGACGTGCAGTTCGGCGTCGACGCCGGCCGCCCGCAGCCGGCGGTGCATCCGCACGGTGTTGGACAGGAACAGGTCGCGAGTACCCGTGTGCAGGAACGTGGGCGGGAACCCGGTGAGGTCGCCGAAGAGCGGCGACAGGTACGGGTCGGCGAGGTCGTGGCCGTTGGCGTACAGCCGGTTGACCTCCAGCAGCCTGCCGAGCGTGTTGTCGACGCCATCGAGCACGTTGAACGAGTCGCCGGACTCGGTGAGGTCGACCTCCGGCGTGCCCAGCATCAGCGCGGCGGGCATCGGCAGCCCCTCGTCCCTGGCGCGCAGCATCAGCGCGGCGGCCAGGTTGCCACCGGCCGACACCCCGCCGACGAACACGTCGGCCGGATCGCGGATGTCCAGCAGTGCGCGGTACACGGCGACGCAGTCGTCGAGCGCCGCCGGGTACGGATGCCGGGGCGCCGTTCGGTAGTCGGGGCCCCAGGCGAGCATCCCGCTCGTCATCGCGTCCATCGCGGCGACGAAGCGGCAGAACGTTCCGCTGCCGTAGATCAGCGCGCCGCCGTGGATGCCGAGGTAGACGGGGCCGCCGTCGTCGACGCCCGCAACGTAGGTCAGCACCCCCGCGATCTCCCGATCCTCGACCTCGACCGGCACTTCCTCCGCGGCGAACTCGGCCGCCATGTACGCGTTCGTCTGTTCGACCTGCCGCAGCCAGCCGGCCATGTCGTCCGGGGCCGGAAGCGGGGCGCGGGGCAACGGCGGCACCGCGAGGATCTCCTGGGCGGCGTCGCTGACGCTCGCCGGCACCGGCGCGCGCAGGATCGGCTTCGTCATCGCGGCTCCCCCTCGGCAGGCGACCCGGGAAGCCTACCCCGCGCTGCCGTTGAGCAGACCCGGGCGCGGGGCACGTGACCGCCGGCCTCGGCCAGCGCTCGCCGGGCCTCCGGGCACGATCGCCGAAGAGTCAGGAGGCTTGGCAGGCGCGGATCGCCGTGATGTAGGCCTCGGACCGGTCGGAGCCGATGATGCCGGGGGCCATCTTGTTCATCATGTAGCTCATCGTGGTGCGCGAATCGGTGTCCATGAGGATGAACGAGCCACCCCAGCCGCCCCAGTAGCAGGCCCGGCCCTGAGGGATGTACGGCACCGTGTCGGTCTCCGGCAATCCGAAGCCGATTCCGAAGCGCAGCGGCACGCCGAGCACCACGTCGACGCCGTGGCTCTGCTCCTGGAAGATCAGCGAGATGGTGTCCGGCGACAGGAACTTGATTCCTTCGCTTTCGCCGTCGAGGGAGACCGCCTTCATGATGCGAGCCACCGAGCGGGCGTTGCCGTGTCCGTTGAGCGCGCCCATGTCGGCGTGCCGCCAGCCGGGCGTGTTCGCGTTGTTCGCGTCGGCGACCGGGCCGGTGAGCGTCTTGACCAGCGGGCTCTCGGGGTCGAGCGCCGCCAGGTCCCACGGCAGCGGTGGCGGCGGCACCACGGGCGCGATCCGGCCCCAGTCGGCCTCCACCGCGCCGACCTGGAAGTCGGCGCCGAGCGGGCCGGCGATCTCCTCGGCCACGAACCTCTTGAAGTGCTTGCCGGTGATCCGGCGGATCAGCTCACCGATGAGGTGGCCCTGGTTCTGCGCGTGGTAGCCCGACGCGGTGCCCGGCTCCCACCACGGCGCCTGCGCGGCGAGCCGGCGCGTGGAGGCGTCCCAGTCGTACATGTCCTCGACGGCGAAGGGCGCATCCCACCCGGAGACACCCGAGGTGTGGCTCATCAGGTGCCGCACCTCGATGTTCTCCTTGCCGTTGGCCGCGAACTCGGGCCAGTACTTCGCGACGGGGCTGAACGGGTCGAGCAGTCCCCTGTCGACGAGCATCAGCGCGGCGAGGTTCAGGATCGTCTTGGTCGTCGACCAGACGTTGACGATAGTGTCCTCGGCCCACGGCGTGGTGCGCTCGACGTCGCACCAGCCGCCCCAGATGTCGACGACGGTGCGGCCGTCGACGTCCACGACGATGCTCGCGCCCAACTCGTTGCCCGACTCGAGCTGCTCGGCGAGCGCGCCGCGCACCGCTTCGAACGTCGGGTCACACGTTCCCTGGACCTGCGACATGGCCGGCCTCCTTCATCGAAAGGCGGGCCGTTCGTGCCACGGATTGCAACACGACCCGCCGTATGTTGCACTGTTGCATGCGGGCACGGGGAGGACAAGATGGCCGAAGGGACCGCGTTGCAGCAGGCGCTCCGCCACGGCGCCGGACGTCGGCCGGGTGTGCTCGACGCGTTCGCGGTGGCCCGCCGCCGGTTCGCCGCCGGTGAACGCATCGAGATGCAGGGCGTCGCCGAGGAGCTTGGCGTCAACCGGGTCACCCTGTACCGCTGGGTCGGCTCGCGGGAGCAACTGATCACCGAGGTGCTCTGGGAGGCGACGCAGAAGAGCTTCGCCGCGTACCGCGCCCGCCTCGGTCGCGGCCCGCGGGCGGCTTCCGCGCTGACGTGGTTCGTGCGCGACGTCAACCAGCACGGCGGGATGCAGCAGTTCCTCCGCGACGAACCCGACCTCGCCCTCACGCTGCTGACCAGCACGTCCGGCGACTACCAGCACCGCTACCTCGGGCTCGTGCGCGACCTGATCGCCGACGACCGCGCGGCCGGCCTGATGTCCGACGAGGTGCCGCTGGAGGACCTCGCGTACACCGCCGTACGGATCACCGAGTCGTACATCCACACCCGCGTCATCACCGGCGAGGAGCCCGACGCGCGGCGCGCCGAGGCCGTGTTGCGCGTGCTTCTCCGCTGAGCCCGGCGCTCCACGCAACGATCTTGCAGTTGTGGTGCCTCCCAAAGCGGGGCAAGACAGCACTAATCCTGGCACCGCAACTGCAAGATCAACGTGATCATGGACGGATTCGGCCGCGGAGGTGCTCGGCCATCGCGCTCATGTCGCGCCCACCGAATCCGGCCGCCACCGCATCGGCCACCGCGGCCCGGTTCGTCGCCGCCTGCGTCATCGTGACGCCGGACCGCTCCGCGAGGCCCAGAATCAGGTCCAGGTCCTTGCCGACCAGGTCGAGCGTGAACGCCGCCGCCGTGCCCTGCGGGTTCTCGAACGCGGGCCGCTTGTACTGGACGAACGGCGCGCCGGCCGCGCTCGCCGCGAACACGTCGTAGGCGGTCGAGCGGGCCACCCCGGCCGCCTCGGCCAGCACCAGCGCCTCGGACACCGCCTGGTTGATCGCGTGCACGATCCCGTTCACGGCGAGCTTGACGATGGCGCCCGCACCGGCCGGCCCCACGTGGAAGATGCGGGTCGCCAGGTGGTCCAGCACCGGCCGGGCGCGGTCCAGGTCGGCCGCGTCGCCGCCCGCCAGGATGGCGAGTTCGCCGCGCTCGACGCTCGGCACGCTGCCGGACACCGGCGCGTCGAGATGGGCACCACCCGCGCCGCGCACCAGGTCGCCGAGGCGCACCGCCGTGCGCGGATCGATCGTGCTGGTGTCGGCCACCAGCGTGCCTCCACGCACGCCGGCGACGATGCCGTCCGGCCCGTCGTAGGCGGCCTCGCACGCGGCGTCGTCGGCGAGCGAGACGAGCACCACGTCGGCCGCCGCCACGGCGTCGCGCGCGGTCGGCGCGAGGTCCGCACCGGTTCTTTCCGCGACGGCGGCCGCGCGGTCCGCCGTCCGGTTGAAGACCGTGACCTCGACGCCGCCGGCGCGCAACCGGGCGGCCATCGCCCCGCCCATCCGGCCGGTCCCGACGACCGCGACCCGGGTCATGTCAGCAACCACCCGCCGTCGACGGGCAGGTTGACGCCGTTGACGGCCCCGTTGAACAACAGGAACTCGGTCGCCTCGGCGACCTCGTCCATCGTGGCCAGCCGGCCGAGGGGCGTCCGCGATACCACGTGGTCGAGCGGCTTGCCGGCCCAGAACGGGCTGTCGCCGACGATGCCCGGGTGGATCGCGTTGACCCGGATCGGCGCCAGTTCGACGGCGAGCGTGTGCACCATGCCGATGACGCCACCGTTCACAGTGGACACAGTCGTGGAACCGGGGTACGGACGGTCCTTCGCGAGACCGCCGAACAGCACGATCGCCGCGGACGGCGTCATCTTCGGCAGGAGCGCGTGGACGACCTCGGTGTAGCCGACGAGCTTGAGCAGCACGAGGCGCTGCGCGCGGGCGACGTCGTACTTGGCCGCGGTGTTCATGTCCCGCTCGATCGCCGCGATGACGAGGTGGTCGACGCTGCCGACGTCGGCGAGTTTCGCGGCGAGCGCGGCGGGGTCGGCGAGGTCCAGCGCGATGCCGCGCGCCGAGCCCGGCGTGTTCCCCTCGATCTCGCGCGCGATCTCGGCGGTACGCTCGGCGTCGCGCCCGGTCACCACGACGTCGTCGCCTCGACCGGCGGCGCGCTGCGCGATCTCGCGGCCGATGCCCGCCGTGCCGCCGATGACCACCACGGAACGCCGGTCAGACACCTGGATCCCCTCCCAGTTTGCCGCGCAGGTACTCCCAGTCGCGGACGAAGCGGTACGAGTGCCGGCCGGGCGGCTGCGGCGACTGGGTCTCCA
>Ga0111538_10004808_pt1 | contig 18622 bp, 15 predicted proteins | sample SoiMethybrSBSTD1_FD_79669 | JGI IMG/M metagenome (GOLD analysis project Ga0111538, IMG submission 79669) | Bulk soil microbial communities from a Populus tree surrounding site in Tennessee, USA - Soil MetaG P. TD hybrid SBSTD1 (version 2)... | ecosystem: Environmental > Terrestrial > Soil >...
ATGATGCCCATGGTCTTCTGCGCGTCGTTGCCGCCGTGGCCCAGGGAATAGAGCGAGGCCGAGACGAACTGCAGCTTGCGGAACACGCCATCGGCCATCGCCGGCGAAGCCCGCACGAAACTCCAGGTCACGATCAGCACCATGACCAGCGCCAGCACGAATCCAGTCGCGGGCGATAGCACGATCGCCATCACCGTCTTGGTCAGACCTTGCCAGACAATGGCATCGAAACCAGCCTTGGAAATGCCCGCGCCGACGATGCCGCCGATCAACGCATGGGAACTCGACGAGGGAATGCCCGCCAGCCAGGTGATGATGTTCCACGCGATCGCGCCCGTGAGCGCGCCGAAAATCACGTTGTCGTCGACGAGCGAGGCTGAGACGATGCCGGCGCCGACAGTTTTTGCCACATGCAGGCCAAAGAACAGGAAGGCGATGAAGTTGAAGAAGGCCGCCCAAGCCACCGCATGTTGCGGTTTCAGGACCCGCGTCGACACGATGGTGGCGATGGAATTGGCGGCGTCGTGCAGGCCATTGAGGAAGTCGAAGAACAGAGCCACACCGATCAGGACGATCAGGTATGGCGTGACGGACGCCAGGTCCATGCTACTTCTCCGCGCCCGTCACAGGTGCTCGATCACAATGCCGAGTATCGTATTGGCGACATCCTCGAAGCGGTCGGACACTTTCTCGAGATGACTGTAGACCTCGGATCCGATGATGAATGCCATGGGATCCCGACGGCCGTGTTCATGCAGTAGTTTCTTGAGGCCGTCTTCGTGCACATGATCGGATTGTTCCTCGAGCTGCATGATCTCGGCGGTGAGCGTGTTGAGACGTGTCGAGTTCAATCGCATGGCGCGGAGCAACGGTACGGCTTCGCGGGTCAGAGCCGCCGACTTGACGATCTGGTCGCCCATCGCGCGCATCTCGTCCTCGAAGCTTGTCACTTCGAACAGCAGTACCGTCTTGGCTGTCTTGTTCATCTGGTCGATGGCGTCGTCCATCGAGGTGATGAGGCCCTTGATGTCGCTGCGGTCGAAGGGCGTGACGAACGTGCGCCGGATCGCCTGGAGCACCTCGTGGCCGATCTTGTCCGCTTCCTCCTCCTGCTGCCGCAGCGTCTGGCAAAGGCGAGCAACGTCTGGCCCACCATCGAGGAGCCTGCGGAGCGTTTGCGAGCCCGCCGTAAGGCACGCCGCATGCTGATCGAAGAGATCGAAGAACCGCTCTTCCTTCGGCATGATCTTTTTGAACAGGTTGAACAAGTTAGCCCCCGAATCCGAAAGGCTTCCATTCTAGCACGCGCCATCACGGTCATCGGCACCAACCATCGATAGTGCTATCGCTGAAAGGAGCTCGTTCGACCGTTAGGGCCGAAGCCTTACCATGACCGTGGCAGACGAGAGGGGGGTAATGTCCTAATCCCCCTCTCTCCGCCAATCATAACAGTGCATTGGGAATGGTCGTGGATCGTACCGACCGACCGCCTGCGAACCGCACCGGATTGGCCAAATGGCGGATCACGGTCCTACCGCTTGGGCCGCTCGACCTCAGCTAGCAGCTACGGAACTGCGCCGGTTCCGGAAGTAGCCGACGACGCCAAGACTTCCGAGAGCGGTCAGGGTCAGCCACAGGGCCGCCGGAAGCGGGACGACTTCGGCTTGGAACTGGTAGCGATATCCCAGGAGCCCTTCACCGGGATTCACGTCCCCTCTTACTCTGAAGAAATAATCGCCGATGGCGAGATTCGCATAGACCGTGCCGAAGTCCGTGCTACTGGTCAGAAGAGGACCGATATCAGTGCCGCCAGGGCCGATCAGTTGGAGCCTCAATTCCGCAATATCGAAGATGGTGTCGTTCTGAATGTCTATGTCGAGCTTCAGACCTTGAGCCGGCCCGCTCAACGAAAACCTGAACCGATCGCTGATGTTCACCGTTGGCGGGTCGCTTGCGAATGCGCTGATCACAAGGACCTTCTTCGTCTCACTGAGATCGCCGAGCTGAAATGATGTCGCTCGTGCTTCACGTACGACTGCAACGCTGACCAACAGTGCAACTGCGAACGCAAGCGTCTTGTGCATGACATGGCCTCCGAGCCGGGGGCGCAATCGGAACAAATGGGATACAATTCTGCAGAGAAATTAATAGTAAGTTCCGGCTTGGTACATGTTCCAGTTACAATGCGGCAACAATTGCGGTGAAGAGTGCAACATGTGTTGCCGCTAACGCGGGCCCTTTCGTACCGGTCTATCCGTCTGCTCAAGAAGCACGCGCGAGGATTCGACGCCGGGCGCAGGCTTCCCGAAATGGTTCGCGGGCTGTCTGATGGTGAGAAAGCTCTTATCCGCCGAAAAAGCGGCCCCCGCTCTCCGCCAGATTACTAATAATTAACGTGATATTTCAATATGTTGGGACAATTTCCGTGAAGGGTCCCGCAATCCCGGCCGCTTTCTCGCAAGCTTATTGTCGCTGAAATTCCCGGTCCAGGCGGCGAATCGCCTGTTCTCCATTCTCGGCGTTCAGCCGGCGCAGGATCGATCTAGGCTTCCTTACGATCATCGCCTTCCTTCGACTGCCATCTCCGCCACATAGGCCGATGGCTCTATCAATGCATCGTGACCCTAGCGAACCGCCCGAAAATCCAGTGCCCGATCAGAGAAAAGAAAAAGGGCCAAGGTAATCCAGGCATATCCATATGCTTGGAATCGCGGACGATGCTTCATGCGCTGGCCCTTTTTCAGACACGTCAGGGCTAAAGCATCGTTTCTCGCGCCTTTTCTGCGCGCGAGGCGCCGATCGCTGTCTTTACATCCTTCTGTTCCTCAGGCGGCGGCAGGACGGCGTCCATGCCGAGCGACTGAATCCACAATTCCCGGCACCAGCCCTTGCTGTGATAGATGTGCTCGTCCTCCTGCTCTTCGACCTCCTCGCACGCTTCGGCCAACGCCGCAGACACCTTGCCGCTGGCTTCCTCCACGCACTTCGAGAGCAGCTCCCAATTCAAGTGATCCTTCGTCTCGGCAAAGACCACGCACTCGCATGCGACCAGCTCAGCCGCCGCTGGTTCGCCGCTCTGCTTCGCCTTCATCATGGCGGTGACCAGAGATTCGCCGATGTGCCGAACTACCAGCCGGCCGGGCGTTTCTTCCTCTGTGAGCCCAACCTTGCCAAACAGATCGCGGACGATCTCGACATGCCGCTTCGTCTGCTCCAGATACTTGGTCCATTCCTCCTTCAGGTCATCGTTGAGAACGCATTGCAGGGCTGTCTCGTAGACTTTGACTCCGCCAAGCTCGGTTTCCAGCATCTGGTGGAGTAGCTCGCCAAATTGCTTGTTCATGTTGAATCCTTTTGAAGGGCGCTTCTGCGCCGGTCCGATCCGGTAGGCGAACCGCGCAGCCATATGAAAGTTCCAACTATGTCTTTTCTTAAGCCAGACAGGCTTAGCATGTCTGTCTGTGATGGCTCGGCCCGCGGCTTGTTAGCGCGCGGAGGTCCTGTGTCGATGAGCGACGAGCGGTCGATGCAGTCGTCCGATTCACTGAACACGCCGATCGCCAGGAGCAATATCAGCGAGCGAGGGAGCAGGCGCCCGCCGACGAGAGGGCGCATGAGATGTGGAAGCAAGAAGGCAGGCCAGATGGTCAGGCCGAGCGACATTGGCATCGCGCTGCGCAGGAGTTGGATCGAGAGGATGCTGAGATCCAAGGCGAAGAGCCAGCCGGCCGCGCAGCAGGAACAAAGACCCCTTCATCGAGCCGCCCGTGATCGCTTTTACATTTGCGGGGAACCGGGACCGTTCGTTCTCGTTATCATCTGAACTTTATCCAATTTTGCCATCGATCGGCGCTCGGGGACATGGCGTCATGATCGGAGCCTCGCATATGGACAAGTTGCAGCAATTACTCGATACCGCATTCGGCCAACCAGACATAGTCCGGGAGCCGCAGGCACCGAGTGAGGATTTCATCGAACGACAGCGGGAATTTGAGAAGCGCGCAGAGAAAATCGCGGCACTGCGCAAAGCGCGCTTAGATCGATCCGCTGGAATGCAATAGGCGAACTTTCTTGACGGTCAGCGAGCGGGCATGACATTTCCCACCGACGCGAAGAATGAGACGGCGTCATCGGTGGACGCATTGCCAACGCTGATCTACGACATTGTTCGGCACCGCGGCCATTGGCGCGTGCTGCATGCGGGCAAGCATTCCAACCCGCACGCAGATCAACAGGCGGCAACGACCGCGGCCATTTTGGCTGCCAGGCAAGGGTATACCGCGGGCCGAACCGTGTTGGTTCGCCTTAATCGCACTGATGGACAAGTGTTGGAATTGGATTTGGCGGCCGACGCACACTCTGCCGAGCCATCGGTCTAATCCCACCATACTCCGCGATCATAGGCGCGTTGGATAGCTCAGCGCCGGCAATTCTCAATCGCTGGCCACGCAGCGGTAAAGATACGCTCCTGTCGCAACTTCTCGATCGAATTGAGTTCCACGGTCGTAATGATGGCAATGAGCCAGCGCAAGCGGTGCCGCCTGCGGTGCGCTGTCGGCTTTCACGGTGACGGACTCAGAGTCACCTTCAACACGCCCGCCGCTCAGCAAGTCGGCCGCACTTCCGCACCCCGCCAACAGCAATGCTACCGATGCTGTGAGCCGGTGTCTCATGCCCGCCCTCTGGCATTATTTGCAGACGCCATGATAAGCAACGTTGTGGGTCTGCCCAAGCTCCTCCTCCTCGGCGGCCACGAGCGTTCTGCCGGTAATGGTATAGCCGTTGGGGCAGAGATGCCTGTCGGCGAGTGCCTGCTCGAGCCAGCTTATGCGAGTGGCTTCTGCCTTCGGATCATTTTCGGGATATTCGAGATTCGCGCGCGCCTCGAACGTAAAATCCTTGTTCGAGAGCACATTCAATTTCGTCAGAGGCGGCTCAGCGCCAGCACATCCGCCGATGGCTAGTGTGATGAGAAGCATCCATTTGCAGTTCATTTTTGCGGTCTCGCCCTTGCTAGCTGCCAAACACAAACGCCCTCCTCGCGTTCCCGAGAGCGTGGCGGCTTGCATGACGAGTTTGGGGAAGACTCGCGAAAGTATAGGTCGCTTGCTCGGGCGCAACAGCGCTGGGGCGCCCGTGTTCATGTGCTGCTCAATCGGATCGAACGACCGACACCGTCCCTACCCAAGACGTAACGGTCTGAGGCGGCGAGGCGGCACGGTCTTATCAGTTCCGGTGCCTAGCTTCGCCGCCGACCCAATTGCCGGAATCACCGCGGCACCACCGCCTGGGAGCGGGCGATGCCGCTACCCCGGCGATGCGAGCGTTCGTGGCGAAAGCCTACTTGAACCCGCCTGGTGCTCCCGAATTTCCGCCGCGGAAATTTCCATTGACGGGCTTCGGGCGCGCCATCTTGAACGTGCTTGTCGAACCTTGCGACGTCGGCTGAACTTGCTGTTGGCACTCGAGGAGCGCTGCGCCGGAAAGATTGGGGCAAGCGTTGGTCTGCCGAGATACATCCTGGGGGTCCGAGTTCCCGGAGCACGCGGCGAGACCGGCAAGAACCAACGGCAATATCAGAAGCGACTTCATGGTTATGTGTCCCTTTTCACACGGAATATGACTTATGTGTCAAATGCCGATATAGCGCACTAACCACGCGTTTCATCACGATTTATTTTGTGAAATTACAAGGACAGCCGCTTGCAACCCCGCGGTCCAGAACCCAGAGTTACACGACAGAAACCGCGATCGCATGAGGGAGACATGCGAGGTGACGGTGCGACAGGGTGCGACGGAGCCGTCTTTTGATCATTGCTCGCGCTCGCTGATGTGTGAGATGGGCCGCGCCGCACATCGCAAGCAGGGTACGTGACGACATGCCACACAATTCGTTGCTGCGCAGCGGCGGGCCAGGAACGGGCCGGCTCAGCTGGAGTTCGTGCTGCCGCGCGAGCGCAGTTGCAACACGATTGTCGCGCTACCGCCTGGCGCGCGCCGATGCATGATCCTTGACGCGAGCTTGCACATCCGGCCCTTCCTATCGATGATTGGGCGAGATCGCATGGACAGCAAAGAGGCAGGGAAATGCCAGCCAAGAACACAGGAAACATCCGCGTCGGCATTGGCGGCTGGACATTCGAGCCGTGGCGCGGGGCGTTCTATCCCAACGGACTGAGCCAGAAGCGCGAGCTGGAATATGCCAGCCAGCATGTGACCTCGATCGAGATCAACGGCACCTATTACGGCTCGCAGAAGCCGGAGAGCTTCGCGCGCTGGCGGGCGGAAACGCCGGAGGGCTTCGTGTTCTCGGTCAAGGGCCCGCGCTTCGCGACCAATCGCGGCGTGCTCGCCGAGGCCGGCTCCAGCATCGAGCGCTTCCTTGCCAGCGGCGTGACGGAGCTGAAAGAGAAGCTCGGCCCGATCAACTGGCAGTTCCTGCCGACCAAGAAATTCGATCCTGCCGATTTCGAGGCATTCCTGAAACTGCTGCCGGACAAAGCCGGCGGACTCGCCATCCGCCACGTGGTCGAGGTGCGGCACGAGAGCTTCCGCGTGCCGGAATTCGTGACGCTGCTGCGCAAATACGGTATCGCCACCGTCCTCACCGACAAGGAAGAATTCCCGGAAATTCCCGACGTCACCGCGCCCTTCGTCTATCTCAGACTGCAGCGTTCGGCGGAAAAGGTCGCGACCGGCTATGCGCCGAAGGAACTCGACAAGTGGGCGGAGCGGGCGCAGGCGTGGGCCGAGGGCGGCGTGCCGGCTGACCCGAAACCGATCGGCGCGCCGGAGAAGAAAGCGCCAAAGTCGCGCGACGTCTTCATCTACATGATCAACGGCTTCAAGCCGAAGGCGCCGGCCGCCGCGATGGCGCTGATCGAGCGGCTATAGACAACCACCTGTTTCGCCTTGTCGGGCCAACTGTCGAAATCTTGTCACCAAAAAAACCCTGTTTCCGCCGGCCAGCGCGGGAACTGTCTCTCCAACGCGACGTTTCTGTCACGCTGAATCGGGGGGTTCTGTCACGCTGAATCGGGGGTGCGTCGTGAGTCCTCAAAGCGGAGCAGTCAGACAGCCGGCGAACGATTTGACGGCGTTCGATATCAGCAAGCGCTCGCCCGAGCAGATCGCGCTGCTGTTCGCGCGCTGGAAGGAACAGCGCAAGCGCATGCTGGACGCCGAGGCGCCGGCGAAGCCGGCCAGCGCCCCACGCGTCATACCCATGGTGGGCGGGCATCCCGAAGCGGAGGCCGGTTCGGCGGCCGCCGTCGAGACAGCGCCCGAGCCGGGGCCAATCCGGTATAGCGCACCTTTCGCTGCCATTCTCTCCGCCGACAATTCGACATCCTTGAAAATCAAGGGCTTGAGCCTGGCTCCTGCGAGACAACGTTCGCCGCGGCACCGCTCGAAGCTGCGCTGGGCTTTGGCGGGGGCGGCATCCGTCATTGCCGTGGCGGCGGTGTCGGGAGCCACTTTGTGGCTGGAACGGCCGTCGCAACAGTTGGTATCCGCAGTAAGCGCGGAGGTGGCGTCTTTGGACGCCAATCACGCCCAAGCCGAACCAATCGCGACGCAGGTGGAGGAGCGACCGCTGGAAATCCAGACGGCAGCTCGCCTCATGCCCCTGGCAACGCAGGCGCCCGTGACGGCCGCCTGGCCGATGCAGCAGATCGTCGACACCGCCCTGACCCAGCCGGTGCGACCGCTGGCCGAGACGCCGCAGGCCGATCTCAATCCGCAGTTGAAGCCGCGATCGGCCGTGGTCCTTACCGCTAGCGAGCCGGTGGCTCCCCGGCAGTTCACGCCGATTGCGCAATCAGGGTCGGATATCACACCGGACATCGCCAAGTCGGCGCAAACGACGCCGGCCGAAGATATGGCGCCCCCAGCCGTTAGCGCGGCCGTGCCGCCGGAAGCCGAGAACGTCGCAATCGCCAGTCCGCATCCCGCGCCGCTATCTTCAGGCGGGAATGACAAGGCAAGCTACACCATCAAGAGCACCAGCCATGCGGCCACGCGCAAGTCGCAAAGTCCCGACGGAACAGGCGGGTCGGCCCGCCCCGGCAGCGGCGCAGGGGCTGGCGACCCAGGCAGCGGAACCGGCGGCTCGGGTGGCGATGGCGGAACCGGAGCCGGCGGCGGTAATACCGGTGGTGGTAATACCGGCGGCGGATCTGGATCCGGTGGCGATACTGGCTCCGGCGGTGGCTCCGCCTCGGGCGGCGGCTCTGGCGAAAGCGCGGGTGGCGGTATCGGCGGTGCAGTCGGTGGTGCGATTGGCGGCATCGGAGATGCGCTCGGCGGGCTGGGTGGCGGGAGTGGCGATGGTGGCCTTGGCGCCGGCAAAGACAAAGACAAAGGCAAAGACAAAGACAAAGACAAAGACAAAGACAAGGACAAGGATAAAGGTAAGGGCAAGTCCGGTTAGGAGTGCCCGCGCCGCGAAGGACCGCAGCTTATCTCGCCGTTTCAGCGCTCACCGCGGAATCGAATCGATCAGCCGTTTCGTATAGGGGTGCTGCGGCCGGCCAATCACCTCCTCGGCCGGCCCTTGCTCGACGATCTCACCCAGATAGAGCACGTAGATCCGCTCCGCCACTTGGCGTACGACCGCAAGATCGTGGGTGATGAAAAGGTAAGAAAGACCGAGTTCCTGCTGCAGGCGCTTGAACAGATTCAGGATCTGCGCCTGAACCGAGACATCAAGGGCAGAAACCGGCTCGTCGCATACCAATACCTTGGGATTGACGGACAGGGAGCGTGCGATCGCCACGCGCTGGCGCTCGCCGCCGGAGAGCGAGGCGGGGCGGCGCTCGGCATAACTCTCCGGCAAACCGACTTCGCGCAACAACTCAGCGATCCGCGCGTCGACTTGCTGGTCCGAGAAGCGGCCGGAGGTGCGGATTGCTTCGCGCAGGCTGGTGCGCACCGAATGGCGCGGATTGAGGGTCGAGTAGGGGTCCTGGAACACCATCTGGATGGTACGACGGGTCTCTGCGCGGTCGGCAGCGTTCATCACCGCAAAGTTCGAGGCATCGATTCCCGCGATCTCGATGCCGCCGCTGGTCGGCGTCTCCAGTCCGACCAGGGTCCGGCCCAGTGTCGTTTTACCGGAGCCGGATTCGCCGACTAGCCCCACGCTCTCGCCTGGCCGCACCTCGATCGATACGCCTTTCAGCGCCTGAACGACGCGGCCGCGGCGGCCGGCGAAGTTCTTCACCACGTTCGCGGCGCGCACGATGGGTGAAATGGACGGCTCCAACGATGCGAGCGCACTATCTGCTTCCAGCGCCGCGCCGCGCAACGCCCGCATCTCGGCCGCGATCTGCCTGCGCCGAATGCAGGCGGTGAAGCGGCCAGCAGACGTTTCCGCCAATGCTGGAGTTGCAGCGCGGCATTCATCCTCTGCCCAGTCGCAGCGGTCGGCGAAGACGCAACGGCCCGCAACCTCGTCGGCGCGCGGTACTTTGCCCCGGATGGCGATCAGCTTCGGCACCCGCTTGTCGGCGGGCGGCTCGGACAGCAGCAGGCCGAGCGTATAGGGATGGAAGGGGTCTTCCTCGACCGCGCGCGCGCTTCCCACTTCCAGCAGCGAACCGGCGTAGAGCACATAGATCCGGTCGCAGGTCGAGAAGGCGAGGCGCAGATTGTGCGTGATGAGGACGAGGCTCATGCCGCGCGCCTGTTGCACGCGCTTCAGGAGCTTGATGATCTCCGCCTGGGTGGTGACGTCGAGCGCGGTCGACGGTTCGTCGGCGATCAGCAACTCGGGGTCGCGCGCAAGTGCCGCCGCCATCGCCACCCGCTGGCTCATGCCGCCCGAAAGCTGGAACGGCATGCGCTCGGCGACATCCGGGTCGGTGATGCCGACTTCGCCCAGGCGACGGGCGACCTCCGCCTTGAGCGCGGCACGGTCGCGGAATTCCGAGCGGTCGCGCAGCATCTCCGCGACATGCAGGCCGGATTTCATCAGCGGGTTCAGCATGGTGAAGGGGTCCTGCAGCATCAGCGACAGGCGGCGGCCGCGCATCTGCCGCATCTCCCGCTTCGGCAAGGTCATGAGCTCGATTCCGTTGTAGACGATGCTGCCTCGCGCCGAGACGCCGGGCGGCAGCAGGCGGCCGATCGCCTTGGCGGTCAGCGACTTGCCGGAGCCGGATTCGCCGACGATCGCGATGGTCTCGCCGCGGGCGATGTCGAGATTGGTGCCGGTGGTGATGGCGCGACCGCCGGCGGAGATCGCGAGATTGCGGACTGTCAGCAGCGGCGCAGCCATCATCGCGTCAACCGCGCGAACAGCCAGTCGCCGATCAGGTTCATGCTGACCGCCGTCAGGATGACCGAGCCGGCCGGCAGCAGCAACGCCACCGGGTTGGTGAACAGGATGGTGCGGTTCTCGAACAGCAAGCGGCCCCAATCCGGCGTGCCGGGCTCGACGCCGAGCCCGAGGAAGGAGAGACCAGCCAGATTGACCAGCGCGAACGCGAAATCGAGCACGACGTAAGCCAGGATGATGGGCAGCACGTTCGGCAGGATGTGGATGAACAGGATGCGGGTCTTGGAAATGCCGAGGGCGCGGGCGGCATCGATATAGGGGCGCGGCCGCTGCTCCAGGACGGCGCTGCGCACGATGCGCGTGTCGGGCGCGGTGAACAGGATGACGAGCACGAACACGGCCGTCCAATACCCGCCGCCGACCACGCCGACCACCACGATGGCGACCAGCGGCGTCGGCAAGGCGAGCATGAAATCGACCCAGCGCATGATGACGGAATCGACCATGCCGCCGAGATATCCCGACAGCAGCCCCAGCACGGTCGCGATCGAGAAGGCCCCCGCGGCAACCACTACCGGCCCGACCAGGGCGGTCCATGCGCCGTGGATCACGCGCGACAGGACATCGCGTCCGAGCAGATCGGTGCCGGCCAGGAACTGCGCCGATGGCGGGACATCGCCGATATCCAGCCGCTGGGTGAAGGGCGAGTCCGGCGCGATGCTTGCACCGAAGAAGGCGCAGATCACAACGATGGCGACGACGACGAACGCCAGGACCATGGCGACCGACATGGTGGCGCGCGGCGCGCCCTCCGGCTTTGCGCTGTCGAGGTGCAGGCTCATGACTGGACCGCGCCGAAACGGATGCGTGGATCGATCAGGGTGTAGATCACGTCGACCACCAGGTTGATGATGACCACGAACAGCGCGAAGACCAAAGTCGTGCCCTGGATCAGAGGGATGTCGCGCTTCTGCACCGCATCGACGATGAGGGAGCCGAGGCCCGGCAGGGCGAAGGTCACCTCGACATAGATGGCATTGGCGAGAAACCCGATGACGATGAGCCCGCCTGCCGTGACGACGGGAATGAGCGCGTTACGCAGGATGTAGGCAAGAGTGATGCGCATGGCGCTCATCCCGCGCGCCCGGGCGAAGGCGACATAGTCGCGGTCCATCACCTCGATCATGGATGCACGCGTGATCTTGACCACGATCGCCATGATCGACAGGGCGAGGGCGAGCGAGGGCAAGGTGAGATGCCAGAACCGGTCGAGGAATCCGCGCCCCGCGCCGAAGGTCGGGAACCAGCCCAGCACCACGCCGAAGACATAGAGCAGGAAAATGCCGGTGACGAAAGCGGGCGAGGAGATGCCGAACACGCCGAACATGACGACGAAGCGGTCCAGCCGCCCGCCGCGCTTGAACGCCGCGAGCATGCCGAGGAGGATTCCCGCGGTCAGCACGATCACCGTGCTGACGAGGCAGAGATAGACCGTGACGCCGGCGCGCTCCTTGATCGAGCTCAGGACCAGCCGGTTGCCGTTGATGGAGCGCCCCAGGTCGCCCTGCAGCACCTGCCCCAGCCACTTGCCGTATTGGACGATGAAGGGATCGTTGAGATGATAACGCTCGCGCAGATTGGCGAGTGTTTCCGGATCGGACGGCCGCGTGCCGAGCAAAGCGCGCACCGGATCGCCGGGCGCCAGATGGACCAGCGAAAAGATGCCGAAGGAGATGATGAGCAACAGCGGGATGGCGATCGCCAGCCGCATCAGGATCAGGCGGGCGACGCCCGACCGGATCATCGCGCCGCCTTCACGTAGCGGTCGAACCACGCAATGATGCGTCGCGTCTTGTCGAGACGGTGAGCACGCTCCTGAAATCCATGACCCTCGCGCGGATAGACCACCAGCTCGGCGGGAACGCCGCGCTCCAGCAAGGCGCTGTAGAACTCCTGGCCCTGGCCGAGCGGTGTGCAGCGATCCAGCTCGCCATGGACGATCAGGGTCGGCGTCGTGGGTTTGTCGAGGCGGAACAAGGGCGACCGGTCGATGGCGAGCTTGCGGAACCGCTCGTCCTTGAGCGCGCCGCCGACGATGAACTCGCCGAAATCGTGATTGCAGGAATAATGGCAGCTCCATTGGTTGGAGATGCCCGAGACCATGATTGCGGCCTTGAAGCGGTTGGTGCGCGCGACCGCCCAGGCCGTCATATAACCGCCATAGCTGGCGCCCGTGACGCCGAGCCGGTTGGCGTCAGAGAAGCCCTCGGCGATGCAGTGGTCGATGCCGGTCATGATGTCGTCCCACTCCGCGCCGCCCGGATCGCCGATATTGAGCCGCGAGTAAGGCTGGCCCCAGCCGGTGTTGCCCCGATAGTTCGGCAGGAACACTGCATATCCGGCCGCGACTTCGTGCAGCGCGAAGCCTGGATTGAAGGCGTGCTTGGCGGACCAGGTTGGCCCGCCATGAATGTCGACAATCGTCGGCAGCGGGCCGGGCTTGCGGTCCTTTGGCAACAGGACGAGGGCTTCCAGGGCAAGGCCGTCTTTGCCCTTCCAATGCACCTCGCGCACTTCGGGATAGTCGGCGTAATCCTTCATGATCGTGGCATTCAGCGACGTCACCGGCGACCAGTTCGCGTTGGGCGAGACATTGAACACGATCTCCGGTGGCGCACCGACGGCTTCGCGGATGGCGGCGAAGCCTTTGCTGTCCGGCGCGGGCGAGATGGCGGCGAGGAAGCTGTTGGGGCCGATGACGGCGTCCTCGCGCCGGATCCATTCGAAGGTGCCGTCGAGGCGCGCCACGCCATAGGTGGAGCCAAGGCGCGACCAGCCGGCGAACCACAGGCTCTCCTCGTCGCGCCAGGACAGGGACGAGATGTTGGATTGCCGGTCCGCTGCCAGCGACGTGACCTTGCCGGTGGCGAGGTCGAGGATGCGCATTTCGCCGGCCACCAGGCCACGATCGCTCGACCAGCCTTCGAGAAAGGCGACACGCTTGCGGGCGGGCGAGGCGGCCGGCCCCTGCAATTGCCACGGTGATTCATGCAGGATCGTGACGGCACGCGTCGCGAAATCGACCCGCGCGAGCTTGGAATGATACCAGCCGCGCTCGCTCGCATCGGCGGAGACCAGGGCCATGGCCGCTTCATCGCCGAACAGGTTGAACTCCCAGATCGTCGCGTCGTGCGGTCCGACCTCGACGGCCCTGCCGTCCGACACCGAAACCTTGAACAAGCGCCGGCGCGCATCGGTTGGATTGGTGATGGCGGGATCTTCCGTTCCGTCCCACCAGATACGCACCGCGCCGTTGGTCGCGCCGCCATCGAGCCCGCGATCGGCGGCGAGCACGATGAGAGCGGTGCCATCGCTGGTCCAGCGCATGTCTTCGATCGTGCCGGGAATGTTGCCCAGCGGCCGCACGGTTCCTGCGTCGAGGATGAACAGGTCGGCCTTGCCGCGGATGGTTCGATCCGAGGCGAAGGCGAGGCGATCATCGACCGGCGAAAAGCACGGCGAATGATCGCCGTTTGGACCATGCGTCAGTTGCGTGGCCGCGCCGTCGAGTTCGTAGCGCCAGATGCGGCTCTGATAGCTTTCGTTGGCATCGCGGCCGGCCGGCCGGATTGCGGTGGCGAGCGCCTGGCCGTTGCGATGAAAGGAAATATCGGACGGAAACCGGACACGGTCGAGCCGGCCGACCACCTCTGCAACCTTGTCCATGTTCGGACTCACGCTGTTGAACGGAATTTGCCGCCGAAGACTCGCCGGCAAGGAAGGGGTCGCGGTTGCCCGCGACCCCTTGTGCCGCCTATTTCAGGCCGAAGCCCCGGATGGCCCAGGGAATGTTGTACCAGAACGCGCTGTAGCCGGTCAGCTTGTATTTGTTGCTGATCGCCATGGCGGATGCCGGCCAGAAGATCGGCACCAGGGCCGCGTCCTCGTTCACGATCGTGAAGACCTGCTTCAGCGCCTCGCCGCGTTCCTTCGGATCGGACTTCTGGTTCGCGACGCTGAGCGCCTTGTCGACCTCGGCGTTCTTGAAGTTGGAACCGTTCATGCCGTCCTTCGCGGCATTGGCCGAATCATAGAACAGGTAGGGGTAGTTCGCCGCGTCAGCAAAGTCCGGGTAGTAGGCCATAATCTGCATGCCCAGGTTCTCGTGCCGGAAGTAGCCCGACAGCCAGGTGTTGTCGTCGACCTCCTGCACCTTCATGGTGATGCCGATCTGCTTCAGGTTCTGCGACACGCTCTGCAGGATATTGACTTGATAGGGATCGGCCGTGTTGCCGGGCACGGAGATTTCGAAACCGCTGGGGTATTTTGACTGGGCCAGCTCCGCCTTCGCCTTCTCGAGGTCGAACTGATAGCCTGGCAGGGTGGCATAGAACTTCCGCACCTCGTCGGGCGGCATGATGCCGGCCCACATCTCCGGCGGATTGAGCGCGGTCGCGGCCTCGCCGTTGCCCTTCAGCAGCGCCTTCACCAGGCCCTCGCGATCGACCGCATAGGAGATCGCCTTGCGCACATGGATGTCGTCGAACGGGGCGGCCGTCTGATCCATGGTCAACAAGAAGATGCCGAGCGACGGCGCGGTGATGACATCGACGTTGCCGAGAGCCTTCCACTGGTCGATGTCGGAGATCGCCAGATCGAAGGTACCCTCGATATCGCCGTTCTGAGCAGCAAGCAGGCGGGTCTGCCGGTCGGGAATGGAGGAGAACACAATACGCTTGGCGACCGGCTTTGGCCCCCAGTAGTCGTCGCGCGCTTCCACTACGGCCCGATCGGCGGGCACGAATTCAACCAGCTTGTAAGGCCCGGTGCCGAGCGGCAACACCTCGGGCGAGCCGATGTCCTCCGGAGACCCCTCGAGCTGCTTCTTGCTGAAGATGAAACCAGCCATATGGGCTGGCGTGTACTGGAATTGCACGTTCGGCGATTTCAGCTTCACCGTGACGTCGCTGTCGCTGCTGGCCGTTACGGTGTCGACCGAGCTGAAGAAGGCGGCCAGCTGCGACCCGGACTTCGGATTCATGTGGTACTGGAACGAGGCTACGATATCGTCGACGGTGAGCGGCGAGCCGTCTCCGAAGGTAACGCCCTTGCGCAGCGTATAGACATAGCTCGTGTCGTCCGTCTGCTTCCAGGATTCGCAGATCGCCGGCTGCAGCGAGAGATCGTCGCCGAAGGCGAGCGGCCCTTCCTGGACCAGTGACATGATGGCGCCCACATAGGTACTCCAGGCGCGCGGCACGAACATCGTGTCCTTGACAGACGGCAACGCCCAGCGGACCTCGTCGATTGGTTCCTGTGCGCTTGCCCGGATCGCGCGGCTCATCATCATGACCGACGTTGCCGAGCCCGCCATGAACAGGCGGCGCGTAATGTGCGCGTGCATGATCACCTCCCTGTTTTTTTATGTGACAAATAGTTTTGATAGAAGCGCAGGTTGAGTCAACATCGATGCGGGTGGAGCCGAATCCCATCGGACTCCATCATGGCGCGAAGATTCCGGAGCAAACAGGGAAAACACCATGAAAAGCAACATGCCGCGCAATTGTATCATAACAACATTCTCGATCGTCGCCGCCGATCTCGCGACCGGCGATCTGGGCATCGCGGTCGCCTCGAAGTTCCTCGCCTGCGGCGCGGTCGTGCCTTGGGCCAGCGCCGGCGCGGGCGCTGTGGCGACGCAGAGTTTCGCCAATACCGCCTATGGTCCGGATGGCATCAAGATGATGCGCGACGGCCTGTCGGCTGAGCAAACGCTCGCGCGACTGCTGGTGGATGATCCGGATCGCGACCTGCGGCAGGTCGGACTGGTCGATGCACGCGGCGGGGCGACGGCACATACCGGTCCCGGCTGCCACGCCTGGCGCGGGCACCATGTCGGTGACGGCTTCACCTGCCAGGGCAACATCCTGGTCGGGCAGGAGACGGTCGATGCCATGGCCGCCACGTTCCGCGCGGCCAAGGGCGAGCTGTCCGGCCGCCTTGTGAGCGCACTCGCCGCTGGCGAGAAGGCGGGCGGCGACAAGCGCGGCAGGCAGGCCTCGGCCGTCTATATCGTGCGGCCGAAGGGCGGCTATGGCGGCATGAACGACGTGCTAGTCGATCTGCGCGTCGACGATCATCCCGAGCCGGTGACCGAGCTGCGCCGGCTGCTCGATCTGCGCGATCTTTATTTCGGCACCAGCCCAGCGGAGGAGAAGATACGCATCGAGGGAATGGTACTGCTCGACCTCAAGCGGATCATGAAGCGCGCCGGTCACTATCGCAGCGAAGAGACGGCGCAGTGGGACGATGCGACCGCGAAAGCCTTGGATACGTTCATCGCCTCGGAGAACTTCGAGGAACGCGTCGATCTCAAGGCCCGCACCATCGACGCGCCAGTGCTCGCGCATCTGCGCCGCATGTTCGGTTAGCCAGAGGAAGGTGCGCTGTTGGATAGCCACGCGCGGCTGTGCATCTGCAGGCGACCGGCGGTCGATTTCGTGCTGCGGAAGGTCGCTCCGAAGCGATCGGCGTGATCCGAGCCTGATCGGCTTCGCGTCCCAGGCGATGGCGCTGCCGCCGCACGCGACCGGCGGGCGCTTTCGACGACCCGCGCACGGTAGAAGCTGGCGCGATAGACGGCGATGGGATCAATCGTGCCGCCATCATCGAGCCGTGGTTCGTCTCGACGTCCGTGCGGAAGCCGGCATCAAGATTTCGGACGCCGGGATCACCTTATCCCGGCTCCCGCCCAGCGTCTTGTGGTCGCCAAGCGGGGGGCTGGGTATGGGCGCGGCGGATCAGGCTTTCGATCGGTGACGTTGGTGTGACTGGTCCAGCACGGCGAGATAGTTACCGAAAAGATATCTTGATCCCATCGGCGCTCGGGGGAACAGTTGGGGCCGCTCGATGTTCGCGTCACGCTGGATTGGGGGTGTGAGGTGAGCCTTCACAGTGGAGTGGTCGGGCAACCGCTCAACGACTTGGCCGAGTTCGATCTGAGCAGGCGGCAGCCGGCAGAGGTGGCACGGCTGTTCGCTCGCTGGAAGGAGCAGCGCAGGTTCCTTCAAGAGAACCAACCCCCCGCAAGTGCCCGAAGAGGCGGCGGGCCGGGGATAATGCCCGTCGTCCGCGGTGCGACGGTGCGGGAGGCCACGTCTCCGCCGCCCGTTACGCGGCCGGCACCCGTTACGCGGCCGGCGCCCGTTACGCAGCCGGCATCCGGATCCATCCGATACAGCGCGCCGTTCGCCGCCGTCCTCGTCACCGATGTTGATCACTCGATTGCCGACCGTCTCAAGACGTTGAGATTCAACCCGGCCGAAGCGGCGCCCGTCCACGCCGCAAGGCGCCGGGTGAAGTCGCATTGGGTGTTCGCCGGCGGGGCTTGCATGCTGGCAGTGGCGGTCTCTGCCGCACTATTCTGGCAACAGGCGGCACCACCAAAGATCGCCTTGACGCGATCCGACATCGGGACAACGCCGGCCGCCCCTTCGAGAGCGGTCCACTCCGACATTGCATCGGCAAAGGGCGAGGCGCCAACGGCCAATCACTCTGCTCGCGCACGGTTGGCAGCACCGGTCCCGACGGAAATTCCGACGGCGGCGCGCCTCATTCCGGCGGCAATCGAGCCGCCCGTGCAAACGGCATTGCCGGTGCAGGAAGCGATCGATGCGGCGCTGATGCGAGCGATGCCGTCGGCCAGCGACGTGGCGCAGATCAGCCCCAAGCTGAAGCCTCGGCTGGCGGCAGTTCGGACGGCAAACAAAGCGCCGGCTGCGCAAAAGGCGGCGGCGCCAATCAAGCTGTTGTCCCTGCCTGCGCCGACCGAAATCATGTCGGCGCAGGAGGCCGGCGTCGAGAACCCAGCGACTGCGACCATCGATGTTCCGGCATCCATTCTGCCGCCACCGCTGCCGCAGACGGTCGCAATCTCTGACACGCCTCCCGCGACTTTGGACATGCGCGGCGACGACAAGACGGGCTTCGGCGGCAATACGGGCGATCAAGCGCCGAGAGTGAGCAGAGCCGACAATAGCGGAGGGACAAGTCCGGGCGCCCAGGATGGCGGCACCGGCGGTTCAGGTGATGGCGCGGGCGATAGCGGCGGCTCCGGCACAGCCGGCGGCGCGGGCGGCAATGCAGGCAGCGGTGGTTCTGGTGCCACGGGTGGGAGCAGCGACGGATCGGCAGCCGGCTCCGGTGGCGCGGGTTCGGGCGATGCAGGCTCAGGTGGCACGGGCTCGGGTGGCGCGGGTTCGGGCGATGCAGGCTCAGGTGGCGCGGGCTCGGGTGGCGCGGGTTCGGGCGGTGCGGGTTCAGGTGGCGAGGGTTGAGGCGGGG
>Ga0111538_10004810_pt1 | contig 18612 bp, 11 predicted proteins | sample SoiMethybrSBSTD1_FD_79669 | JGI IMG/M metagenome (GOLD analysis project Ga0111538, IMG submission 79669) | Bulk soil microbial communities from a Populus tree surrounding site in Tennessee, USA - Soil MetaG P. TD hybrid SBSTD1 (version 2)... | ecosystem: Environmental > Terrestrial > Soil >...
GTTGGTTGGGGCAATCGGGCCTCCTAAAAAGTCCGCGTCGAGGTAACTCCGCGGCACAATCTCCAAATCCTGTAAGCGGGTTCGCCGCGCGTTTGGCGCGCGCAGGTTCACGGCCTACGAACTCACGCCTCAATCAACCCAAAAGGAGGTTCCGCATGGAACACAGGACGGAAACCGCAAAGCTCCGCAGCGCGTGGGCGCACAACGCGTCGAAGAACATGCTCGACGCGATCGGGGGGATCACGAAGCGATCCAAGCTTATCACCTGGATCGCGCTCGGCTCCTCGATGCCTCACCAGATCGTCTACCTGGTCGCGCTGTGTCTCCCGCACATGCACCTTGCTACTTCGGGCCTTAGCTCGATCCAGATAGTGCAGAACTACCTGGACGCTCTGGGAATGCTCATGGTGGCGCTCGCCGTACCGATCGGCAGCGACATCGCGATCTACAGCTGCATCGATACCCTCGGTGCGCAGGCCGCAACACAGCGGTCCAAGATTAGGTCCATCGTTTTTATGATCATACCGCTCGGCGCGAGCGGGTTCGTTAACTTCCTCGCGCCGGCGCCGATGATTCTCAAGGGACTCGCGGCGTTCCTCGTGGTACTGGTCATCATCTCGCAGGGACTTCGATTTATCGAGACGGACTGGGACAAGCTCGAAAAGTTTGAATCCGAGAACGTCATAGTCGAGGACGAGGTTGACGAGCCCGCCAAGCCGAGGCGTCGGGTAGTAACGGCTCGCGAACGTCGCGCGCGCGAACGGGCGATGTACGCCGCAATGACCAAGACCGAGCAGTACAAGTGGCGCGTGCAGTGGGACGCGGAAGAGCAGAAGCGACTGGCGAAGCTGCAGGTTCAGCTCGCTACGGAGCCCGAGGCGGTAACGGTCGGATGAGGTACACGAGGACCGCGAAATCTTCGCGGTCCTCGGCTACTTTGGCCGACAAAGTGATATTATGAACAGGAAACGAGAGGAGAACGAGATGAAGCTCAATAAGACACGCCGCTCGACGGCGACCCTGCTCGGGGTCGCGTTCGGGGACGCGATGGGACGCAACACGGAGTTCGTCTACTCCGTCAAGGAGATCGTGCGCCGCAACCTGGTCGTGTACGACCTGCCGCGCCCGGCCCTGGTCACCGACGATACCGACATGACGCGCTACGTCTGTCGCGCGCTGTTGGCCGTCGACGACGTCGCCAACCTCGAACACGCGTTCGTCGAGCAGTTCATCGACTGGTACGACCAGATGGACTCGGGCCGCAAGCCCGGCTCGTCGTGCATCCGCGCGGTGCGCAGCCTGATCGCGGACTCGAAGCACGACTGGCTGAGCAACACGGACCCGTTCGCTAAGGGATGCGGCGCCAATATGCGCGTCGCGCCGGTGGCGCTCGACACGCGCCTGGTGCCCGACTTCGAGGGTGTCGCGAACGTCGCGCAGCTCCAGTCGGCGATCACGCACGCGCACCCGACCGCCCTGGCGGCCGCCGAACTGACGGCCTACGCGATCTGGTTGCTGCGCTGGGAGAACTTCGCGCTCGACGCGCGGCTCCTCGAGGCGCTACTCGAACGGTGCGACTCGCAGCGCGGCGTCTACCGCGAGGACGTGCTCGGCGACCTGGCTAAGTATTGGTCCGACCGCAAGGCGATGGCCGGCTACGGTCGGCGCTGGAAGCCGGTCAACGCTAAGCGCGCGATGCAGCTCGGCTGGGACGAGGTGCTCGGCTCGATCCTCGACGTGTACGACGCGTATACGCTCGAGGACGTCGGTGACGACGTCTGTTCCTACACGGGAGGTGGCTGGATCGCCGAGGAGGCGCTAGCCGGTGCGCTGCTGGCGGCGCTGTGGCACCCCGAAAATCCGGTCCGCGCGCTGATGCGTGCCGCGACGACGTCGGGTGACTCGGACTCACTGGCCAGCATCGCGGGCGCGCTTCACGGCGCGTGCTACGGGTACGACGCGTGGCCCCACGACTGGTACGCCCGCGTCGAATTCGGCGACGAGCTCGCCGAATACGGCGAGCGCTGGGACTAGAAGGTGGACGTCGCGGAACTGCTGGACCGAATCGGCCGCTGCGAAGCGTGCGGCCGGTTCGTCGTCGAGGACGAACTAACCGAACTGCTAACCCTGCTGGTCTGTGAAGACTGCCGCGAGGAACTTAAGAGAGAAGGAGAACGAGATGACCAAGATTCACGATGAACTACCGGGCGTGCTGACGTGCCCCGAGGGTCACTTTCACGGCTACGTGATCGTTCACCTAACGTGGGAATCGACGGAGCCGTTCGCGCTCGTCGTCGAGGTTACGCCGCAGGATCGGTGGATGCTCGGTTCGACGGTCCACGGCGTCGCGGAGCGCGAGACGTTCGCGCAGTGCGCGGCACACGGCGACGTATCGTGTGAGGTCTACGGCACGCCGGGCGCCGTCACGTTCAAGATAAGGGCCGCCGAACACGAGGTCATGACCGTCGCGATTCCGCACGAACTTCCCGACGGCCGCAAGCGCGCCGTGTTGACGGCGTTCGAGCGCGCGTCCGCGATCGGCTTTATCACGCGGACCTACGACGAAGTTTCGGCCGGCCGCGAGGACTGCGACATCGACCGCCTCGCGGCGCGCCTGCTATATTCATAACTAGCTTCGCAGGCGCTCGGCACCCACCTAAGGCGCCCTACCTCTACCGAGGTAGGGCGCCTTTTTCGTCTCCCGGTGTTAGTATCTCCTTGTGCTGACGAATCTTTCAACGTGGCTGCCGCTGCTGCTCGTGATCGCCGCGACGCCGCGCGCCACGCGGATCGTCACCCGGGATAAGCTGCCGCTGATCGCTATACCCCGCGACGCGTTCGTCCGCCGCTGGGGCGCCTACGAGGACGAACCGAACGACGACGCCGAGACGCGCCGCGAGCGCCGTAAGATCGCGATCGGCGGTAAGGCGACCAACGTCGTCATGTCGTCGCTAGCGTACCTGTGGGAGTGTGATTGGTGCGTCTCGATCTGGCTCGGCGGCCTGCTGACGTTCCTGACCTGGATGTGGCCCGAAACTATGATCTACGTGCTCGTTCCGCTGGTCGCGTCGTACGCCGCGGGCTGGAACGCGGACGCCGAAACCAAGGGTAAGTAGGAGGGATCAGCGAGGTGGCCGATCGTCCCTCGGCGCGTACCCGCGTCGCAGCTTCAAGCCACGACGACCGTACGCCGCTCGTTGGCGCGTCGCAGATGCTGCTCGGTCTACCGGGTGAGGATTACGCGCAGCGCTACAAGTCGTGGCAGGACGAGCTGTGGGACTACACGCGCAACGTCGGCGAGTACGGCGGCGTCATGGACTGGTTCGCGTCGGGGATCTCGCGCATGCACCTGGTCGCGGCCGTCCAGCGTCCGGGCGAGCAGCGCGAACCCGAGATCCTGGCCGACGGACCCGCGGCCGACCAGATGCACCAGCTCGCCGCGTACGCCGCGGGCGGCGAAACACAGTACCTCTATAAGTGGGGTCGACACCTCGGGGTGCCCGGCGTCGGTTTCTTCATCGCGTACGACAGGGACGGCATGCGTCAGTTCGACGTCAAGTCCGCCAAGCAGATCAGACGCTCCGAGAAGCCCTTCTACGACGCGCAGAACCGAATCATTAAGACGCCCAAGGGCGAGGTAATCCGCGGCTTCGACGTCGAGGTCGCCGAGGGACGCTGGGAGCAGCTTCCCTACGAGTCGCTGGTCGGCCGCATCTACCGGCCGGACGACGAGCTGGACTACGAGGTATCCTCGTGGTCGCGCGGCGCGCTGACGACGCTGCGCGAGATCGACCTGCTGAACCGACACGTCGTCGCGACGCTGCTATCCCGGCTCGTCTTCAACGGCATCCTGTTCATACCGAGCGAGGTCACGTTCCCGGTCAACCCGCAGTTCAAGGACGCGCCGGACCCGTTCATCGCGGAGCTGGCGGCCGTCGCGGCGCGCGGCATCAAGGACCCGGGTTCGCCGCTGAGCGCGCTGCCGCTGCCGCTGCGCGTCAAGTCGGACATGATCGAGCACTTCAAGCACCTAGTCATTGCGACCGGCGTCGACCCTAAGATCAACGAACTGCGCGCCGCGGCGATCCAGCGCCTAGCGCAGCAGCTGCCCGCGCCGCCGAGCGCGATGGAGGGCACGCAGGACTCGAACCACTGGAACGCCTGGAAGGACTCCGAGGACAACATCAAGCTGTACTTCGGGCCGACCATGGAGATCCTGTGTGGCGGGCACACGGACATCTACCTGCGACCAATGCTGAAGGCAGCCGGTCACCCCCTGGAGACTCCCGACGGTGGCCGGATCATCTGCTGGTACGACGCCTCGGACCTGATCAACAAGCCGGACAACTCGGAGAACGCGCGCGACGCGCGCGAAAAGATCGTCATCTCGGACGAGTCGTACCTGCGTCAGCTCGGCATGGACGACGACGACCTGTCGACGGACGAGGAACGCCGCAAGCAGATCCTAACGACGCTCGCGATCCAGGGACTTCCTCTTCCCGACTCGTACTACCTGCTGTACCCCGACGACAAGCCGGATCCGGGCGTCGACCAGCTCGGCAACCCGATCCCGCAACCCGGACTGGCGGCCGGTGGACCGTCGCCTAACGCTGGCCCGTCGGGCGGATCCGCCAACGGTCGACCGGCCGCCGACCAGTCAACCGTCAAGACGCGCGCGCCGAAGGCTGTACCTACCCCGAGCGGCCCACGGGGAGGTTAGTATGACGAGGTTTGCCGGTTGGTCCGAGCGTGAGCTACTCCGGCGTGAGCGGGTGTTTGACGGCCTGCTCAACAAGGCGACGCGGTCCGTCGGGCGCGTCGTCGCTGCCAACATGCGCGCCGCGCTGACAGCGGCCGGATTTGATCCGACTGAATTACGCGACGAACATGGTCGTTGGACTAAGTCATTTCGATCGACGTTAAAGCAGCTCGACGCTAGTCGACTATTTGATCCACTCTATTTCGAAGATGGAGTCGTCTCGGGGCAAGATCTGAATGATAACTTTAACCTCACACATACGACTAAGGAGGGGGACAAACTTCGAACGGAGGGTCTTCAGGGTAAAAAGGGTAGTCATCATGGACAGCTTCTCGGACGTGGAATCTACATCGCGGTTGACGATGAAACGCGTAGTTTGTACGAGAGAGAAGATACCGAAAATCTTCACGTGAGAATAGATCCTGATGCTGAATTTCTCGCGGTACGTAGTGGAATATCAGCCTATGGTGTCCTTATGGATGCTGCTAAGTTGTTGCCTGGTGGTAAGTCTCGCTGGCAAGCAGTGACAAAAAAATTTGAGGATCAAGGTGTTAAGGATCCTGATGTCGTAGCTCTACGTCAGCTCGCACGACATTACGGATACGCAGGAATCGTCGCACGTGACCCCGTCACACCCGGTACAGCCGGATATCGTGCTGGTGGAAATCAGGTTGTCGTTTGGAATGATGACGATGTATCAATACTGACGGCGGCTGCCGAACATGAACCCAATTATCTGCCTAGTGGCTGGCAGCCCGCGGGTGGGGAGGTCGCGGCCGCGTGGGCGTACCACGTCGACCACGAGCTGATGCCGTACCTCGAGGACGCGTTCCTCGACTCGGCGGCCGACGTCCACGGCGCCGCCGAGCTCGCGGCTGGGGTATCGATCACCAAGGTCACCGACGAGCTCGCGGGCGACTACCTTGCGGCGGCGCGCAATCGACTGGTCGGCGTCGGCGACCTGGTCTGGAACGCGATCCGCGTCGAGCTGTCCAGCGGCTACGCCGCCGGCGACGGCGTCGAGCAGCTCGCGACGCGCGTACGTAAGATCGTCGACGTTACCGAGCCGCGCGCGCGGACGATCGCGCGGACGGAGCTGATCTCGGCCGTCAACGCGTCGAACCTACTGCAGGTTAAGATCGCCGGGTTCACCGACGCCGAGTGCTCTAAGTGTTGGCTGGCGACCGACGACGAACGTACGCGGATCGCGCACCACCAAGCCGATGGGCAGTGCGTTGGACTGTGGCAGCCGTTCATCGTCGGCGGCGAAGGCCTGCAGTTTCCCGGGGATCCGTCCGGGCGGCCCGATAACGTCATCAACTGCCGGTGCAGCCTCGGGTACGAGTTCCACGACGACGATCCGCTAACCGCCGCGGAAGATTTCGGGCTCGACTGGGATCCGACCGAGCACCCGCGCAACCCGGCGGACGGACGGTTCGTCGACGTCGTCGGCACCGTCGAAAGGTTCATCGACGCCGACGAAGCCACCCGGATGCACGTCGCGATGACGAAGGGTAAGCCCTGGACGAAGGCGCAGGACAAGGCCCTAGAGGGCTACGTCTCGCGTACGTTCACGCCGGTTAACGGGGTGCTGCGCGGCGAGCAGGAATCCGACGAACGAACCAACCAGGACATCGCGAACATCCACGCCGCGATGCGGCCGACCACGCAGCCGATCCGGGTATCGCGACGCGTGCAGTCGACGGCGTTCGGAATTCCACCGGGCGTCGGGGCCGACCGCGACTACAGCGGCGACCTGCAGCACCTGGTCGGGCGAACGCTGCGCGAGCCGGGATTCCTGTCTACGTCGACCAACGAACGGTGGAGTAAGCCGACGCTGGTGGCGGGGCGCATGATCGTTATCGAGTTGGACGTACCGGCGGGAACGCCCGCGGCGTTTCTCGGCGCGCCCGGCGGACCCGGCATGTCACACGAGAGCGAGCTGCTGATCGACCACGGCACGAAGTTCGTCGTCACCAAGGTGTTCAAGGAACCCAACGGCCCGACGCGCGTCTATGGCCGCGTCGTTACCGACGCGCTCGTTGCCAAGTACGATCCGAAGGAACTCCGCGACGACCACGGCCGCTGGACGGATACGCCCGGGTCGGGTACCGCCTACAAGATGTTCGACTACCTGGCGGACCAGCGTGACCGGAACGACTTCGAGCGCGAGATGGACGACAACGGCCCCGCGCCGACGACGGAGCAGTTCAGCGAGCTGGAGCTCTACGCCGACAGCGGCTACGACGACGTCAACACGGCGCTCCGCCGAAAGCGAACGCACGGCGAAGATCCGAGTGACGACGTACTCAACAGCATCACGCTCCTCAGGGACGCCATGCGCCCGACGCCGCGCGACGTCCAGGTACGCCGCCACGTCGAACCGGACGCGTTCGGCATTAAGACTAACCACCAGGTCCTACTGAGCAAGCATCACGACTGGTCGAGCGAACTTAAGCACCTCGTGGGAAGGACGCTCGAGGAACCAGGATTCATGTCTACGTCGGTAGATCCCAACTGGTCGAGCCACGCGACATACGGAATCATGATCGAGGTCAACGTGCCCGAGGGTACGCCGGCGTACTACATGGGAGGCATGGACGGTCCGGGCCTCGAAGGTGAGTTTGAGCTTCTCCTCAACGCGGGAACTCGGTTTAAGGTTTTGGACGTGATACACGAGTCGGGACGGATCACGACGGTGCGCGCGGAGGTGGTTTCGTGAGCGCGCTCAGCGACGGTAAGAACGCGCTGTTCGTCCTCGTCGACGAGGACGAGCCGCTGGCGGCCGCGCTGTCACACAAGCAGGTCAAGGCGATGGATATCGCTGCTCAGGCGCTTAAGAACCTACCCGGACCTGGTGGCTGGGACCCGAAGCTCCATCCGCGGAACCCGAACACCGGGGAGTTCATCGACAAGGGTGTGTCGATCGTTAAAGCTTCTGACATTGTGGTTGAAAACTATAAGTGGGCTTACCACAACGGATTACCTGTCGCTGAAATCATGATGTATAGTGACGGTAATTCTGACATAGTTGATGCCTTAAATCCTACGTCGATTATCGGAAAGAACGTTCCAAAGCCGCAACTCCACAAAACAATTGCGGATTATCTCAACAGTAAAACGCAAGTAACTGATCTATCGCCGACGGCGACGCCCACGTCGATCGTTAAGATCTCGAAGGACGACATCGGGCACATTATTGCGCTGGATCCGTCGGCGTTCAACGACTGGTTCATCAAGATAGGTCCACACACTAAGGAAAGTTGGGCCGCGCAGGCACCGGGTACGCAGAAGATACTCAAAAACCTCGCGGCTAAGTACGCCGCCGCGGGGCAGGGCGCCGACGCGTTCGACGTCATTCAAGGCCTCGAACACGCGGCAACTCACGGCAAGCTCACCGGTATTAAGTGGGATGCTCCGCTCAAGCTGGACGAGCTCGGCCAGAACGATTTATTCGACTGGTTTCACGACAACTTCGTTTCGGGCGACGACAACCACAACAAGCAGGCCTGGAGTGAGCTGTCGCCGAAACAAAAGGGTGAGGTCGTCGCGGAGGTCGCGAAGCTCCTAAGCTCACCTCATACCAGCGACGTATATGTTAAAAACCTCGCGAAGCACATCAACCAGCTCGAGGGCACCCCCGTCCTCAAGGTCGATACGCCGTCGGCGTACGTGCCGCAGCCGGCGCAGCCGATGGGCGTCGGACCGGTGTCCGTGGTCGGCGTGCCGCTGAAGATTAACACGCCGTTCGTCTACAAGACCACGTTTATGAACAACACGATCATCGCCGAGAAGCTGAAGCACGATCCGCCGCTGCGGATAATCTTTAAGAACAATAAGTTTCACATCCAGTCACAGGACGCCAGTGGCACGTGGGCAACGCCGAGCGTGGGGCTGACGCAAAAACTCGGGATCGCCGGTCCGTACGGTAAGCCGCTCGGCAAGGGCGAGCTCTATAAGGCGTTTAAGAACGACGTCGGCTGGACGTCGCCCCTCAACACGCAGGCGCACCTTAAGGCTCCGAGCGCAGCTCCTCCGCTGTCCGCCGAGACGCAGGCCGTGATCGAAGAGATCAAGATGATGTCTGGACCGGAGTTCGTCGGATTCATGGACGACAACTACGACGAGATACTCGCTATGTGGAATACCGCACCCGACGAGGAGAAGAAGGTACTCAAGGACAAGGCGACCAACCTCATAACTTACCCGAAGGCGAATGGGTTCATCTCGCCGAGCGACAAATCGTACCTGAAGCCGTACCAGCAGCTCCAGGAGATCGAAAAGCAGGTCAGCAACATGCTGAAGTCGACGACACCTCCCAAGGGGGCTGTCTATGGCACGTCGACATTCGCGGTGCCGGGTAACCTGAACACGTACAGTAACGTCAACATCAACCAGTTCTACGACAGCATCACGCAGGCCGACTGGGACTCGTTTGACAAGCCGACCAAGACCTACCTGCAGAAGATCGCGGATCAGTTTGAGCACGACGGTAACGACGAACCAGGCGCCGCGCTAATCGCCCTAAAGAACAACGAGGGACCCGGTTCGCCTTGGGCGAGCATGCCGACGCTGTCGCAGATGTCGCCGGAGATCTCGAAGATGGATTCGCTGCAGTTTAAGGAGTGGCTGGACAACCAGACCGCGCAGACGCTGAGCGAGCTCAACCACAAGGAGCAGGTTCACCTGTTCGACGTCGCGGCGAACCACACCCTGACGAACTACCTACACGACGTGATCAGCTCGACGGCGTCGACTTTGACAGATCCACAGTTGTCGCCGCAGGCGAACCCGAACGTGCCGAGTACGCCAAACGTGCAGACGACGCCCGGCGTTCCGGGCAACCCGATCCTGCAGTCGATCCACGAAAACGCGCACGTCAACGTCAAGCCCATCGGACAGATCGGTACGCCGATACCCGACGACCAGGTCGGGGCGTACGCGTCGATAACGCCGCTCGCGGCGCAGCACATGCAGACCGAGATGCTTAAGCAGTCCGGTAAGAACGACTGGACGGTCGCGGAGATCAACTCTGTCGCGAAGTACACGACGTCCGAGGGCTACCAGTCGATGAACGCCGTGCTGCGCAACGATCAGGTGCGCATGAAGAAGTTCTCGCAGCAGGCTCTTAAGTCCGCGGGCACGAACGCGCGCAACCTTCAGAACGCCATGACGCCGACGACGACGAGCCTGCAGCTGTTCCGAGGAACGGGCGCGCACGCGTTCGGCTTCGATTCGGACCACGCGCCGAGCCTCGACGCGCTGAAGGCGCTCGAGGGGAAGCTGATCACCGACCGCGGATTTACGTCGACGTCGATCGTCGATAAGACCGGCGTCGGCTGGGACTACACCAAGAAGCCGATCCGTATCGAGATCAAGGTGCCGAAGGGCGCGCCCGCGCTGTACGTCTCGTCCGCGACCCCGGGCTACAAGACCGAGGAGGAACTGATCCTCGGCGCGGGTACGACGTTCCGGATCGACGAGGTTCGCGCCGCTACCGCGGCCGAGAAGGCGAAGCACGGCGGCGCGCTGGAGCACGTCGTCTCGGTAACCGTCGTCCCGCGCGCGAACCACCCCGGGCCGAAGAAGTTTCCGTCGTCCGTCGCGTCGCCGCTGTCGGCCGTCGACGCCGCGCAGGTGCCGCAGTCGCTTAAGCCGAACCCCAGCACGACGGCGACGCCGGGCGCGAAGCCGAAGGTTGGCGGAACGCCGTTCAAGTTCAACACGTCGACCGTCTACAAGGTCGCGTACACGCCCGGCCAGACCGTCGCCGAACGACCGGGGCCCGACGGCGACATTAAGATGGTGTGGAACGTCAAGGGAAAGACGGGTAAGTTCCAGCTCTGGAAGAACGATCTGAACCTCAACAAGTGGCTGCTCGTCAAGGAGTACGGCAAGGGCGACGCGTACACGGCGTTTAAGAACGACTCGGGCTGGTTCGAGCCCGGATCCGTTGGGCAGCCGGACCTGGCGCAGCCGCTCGGCCTAACCGTGTCGCCGAAGAAGATCAGTAAGTATGACGCGAACGCCATCAAGGCCGAGCACGGCGACACGTACCTGTTTGGGTACGACGAAAAGGAGAGCCTCTACCAGCACTTTAAGAAGAACACCAGCCTTGGCTTCATAATGCTGAATACGCAGCCGCCGACCGTCTTTAAGGCCCTCGCCCTGGCCGTCGCCAAGTGGAACAAGGACCACCCGGCGGACCACATGAACATGCTGCAGGGCATTAAGATCATCGACGAGTTCGGTCACATACACGCGCCTGCCGGAACGCCTAAGCAGACGTTGTGGGAAACCAAGGTCGTCGACTGGCTGACGACCGCGTCCGGTAAGAAGAACGCCGCCGGGTTCATCAACTGGGCTGAGGACTACGTCAACGCGCCGACGTCGACGACCTCGTCCGGTGCGGTCGTACATCTTAAGCTGCCGATCGAGATCGGTACGCCGGACGCGAGCGAAACGAACTTCCCCGCCATCAAGTCGGCCGAGGCGACGGCCATGCATAAGAAGGCGATGACCAAGCACGGCGTGTGGAACAAGACGCAGACCGACGTGATCTACGACTACACCGGATCGGGATCCGGATACATCAACGGCGCGCTTCGCAGCGGCAACACGAACGGCAGCGGCTACCAATCCGCCATCAAGATGCAGTCCGCGATGTACCCGGCCGAAAAGAGCTTCCAGGTGTTCCGCAACACGGAGAGCGTCGGCGCCGCGTTCAACGGATACACGCTTGCGGACTGGCAAAAGATGGTCGGACAGACGCTTCTCGAACCTGGGTTCTCGTCGACCGCGGTCGGTAAGTCGGTGTTCTCGGGAAGAAAGTTCCACCTCGAGATCGAGGTTCCGAAGGGCACGCCGGGGGCGTACGTCAAGTCCGCGTCGGCCAACGCATACGAAAACGAGTACATAATCGCGGCGGGTACGAAGTTTCGCGTCCTGAGCGTCGCTAACAAACCCGGCATCGGCAGCACCTACGGCTTTAACATACGACTGAGGGTGGTGTCTTAGTGGGCGCTTTAACCGAGGATACACCCTTCGAGTTCGAGGTGGTACCGGACCAGGGATACACGACGGACGAGGCTTATGCGTTGCTCGCGGGCCTCGGCCCAAACACGTCCGAGCTGCCAGCGCCGCAGACGGCCGCCGGGTTCAATCCGCGTCAGCTGCGCGACTGGCACGGCCGCTGGGAAAAGCTTAAGCAGTCGTTCAAGCCCGCCAGCAGCGGCGACAAGTTTAACTTCATCGAACACCTCGGGCGCGTAGAACGCGCGGTATCCGAATCGCACAAGGCGCTGTCGACCGAGAACACGCACACGTACAAGGGAGCGTGGCTGCCGGAGCGCGACAAGCTGCACCGTCAGATCGTCGACGACCTCTACAAGCAGGCCGCGAACGTCCCGAACCAGGGACGCGCGATCATGCTCGGCGGACCGGCCGGAGCGGGAAAGAGCACCGTGCTCGAGGGTAAGCTGCGCGTCAAGCCGGGTAGCTTTCTGGTCATCAACCCGGACGACATCAAGGAGGAGCTGGCGCGCCGCAACCTGGTGCCCGAGATTCCCGGGTACGACGACCTATCGCCGATGGACCGGACGACGCTGGTTCACCGCGAATCGGTTCGGATCGCGGACATGCTGGCGGATCGCGCGTACCGCGACCGAAAGAACCTGATCTGGGACACGACGATGACGCGTTCGGACCTGGCGTTGTACCGCATCAAGCGGATGCGCCAGAGCGGCTACGACGACATTCGAGGAGTCTTCGTCAACGCCGACGACCACGTCGCGATCCAGCGCGTTCGCGCGCGCTACATGCGGGGCGCGCACGACTACAGCCAGGGGAAGGGCCTCGGAGGTCGGTTCGTACCGCAGGCCATCCAGGACCAGATGTCGACGGGCGAGACGCGCGCGTCGTTCAAGTACGTCCGTAGGTACTTCGACGACTGGAAGATGTACGACAACTCGGGAAGTTCACCGCGACTGCACTCGGAGAAGAACTAGTGGCAACGGTACGACAGCTTCTCGACGGATACGCCGCGCGTCGGGTAACTCTCGACCAGCTCGCGGCGAACTTTCGCGCGCGTCGCTGGCCGACGACGGTCGTCGACGAGTGGGCCGTCGAGGATCCGCCGCCGAGTGACGATTCCTTCGACGTCGTCGCGGCGGATTCACGACTAACGGCCGCGGAGTACGCGCGCCTGCAGGCTGCCTACCGAACCGCGGTTTCGTCGACATAGTGATAACGTAAATCACCAGCACCGGGAGGTGATTTAATGCCCTGGGAAGTTCGCCCGCGCGACGGTAAGTTCTGCGTCGTGAAGATCGCCGACGGCAGCGTCGTCGCGTGCCACGCGACGTCGGATAAGGCGAACGCGCAGGTGCGCGCGCTGTACGCGTCCGAGGCGGACGCGGCGCTGGACGCGCTGGCGATGTTTACCCGAGAATCCGACGTGAACATCCCCGTCGGCGGCGGGCACAACCTGCGCGACTACTGGGTCCGCGGCGAGGGCGCCGCCAAGATCCGCTGGAATACCGAGGGCGACGGCACGCGCTGCATCAAGCACCTGCGAAAGTACGTTCGCGACCCAGGTGGACTGTGTCAGGAGTATCACCGCATGGCGACCGGTAAGAGCATGCATCCCCACCCCGGACGGCTGACGGAGGCCGAGGAGATGGAAGAGTTTCACGGCCACCACGACGAACGCGCGCACGGCAACTGGGCGCACCCCGGAAAGTTTTTGGAGGGGGGAAAGAGCGTCGCGGACAAGGCAAAGAGCGTCGTGCAGGACGTCGCCGACGCCGACAAGGCCGCCGTGAGCCACCACGCGCGTGGGCTTCACGCGCTGGTCGACAAGCACGGTAACTCGGCGTCGACGCGCCTGAAGCTGCGCAGCCGACTAAGCAACCTCGAAAACCACGAGCTCGGACAGCTCGCCAAGCACATGAAGCTCGGCCTGGTTGGTCGCGTTACCGACGCTAGCCGCGAGGAAACCATTAACGGCATCGTAAGACACGTTACGAAGAACAAGTCACGGTCGCCGAGCATGGGTGGTGAAATGAACGAATTCGCGGACGCACCGGCCGAGCCCTACGGCGACGTCACGTACGCCGATCCGGGGTACCGCGGCCGTAAGCGCTATCCGATCGATACGCCGAGGCACGTTCGCGCGGCGTGGGCGTACATCAACATGCCAAAGAACGCGGCCAAGTACTCGGCCGACCAGCTTAGGTCGATCAAGGCGAAGATCCAAAAGGCGATGTCCGGAATCGGCGCCGAGGTCGCCGCGGACGATGAGCTGGTTACCGCGGCCGGCTGTCCGCCGGGGCACCACAAGATGCCCGACGGCAGCTGCATGGCCGACGAGGACATGCGCGACTACGCCGCGCACGTCGACGACGAGGGCGACGACGCGACGCCCGACGAACCGTGGGAGGGCCCCCTGGTCGTCGAGGACGTCGAATCCGGCGACGGCCGCATGTTCTCGGCCGGGTCGCTCGACTGGGCCGACCTGCCGCAGCCGCTGATGTACCAGCCCGCTAACGTCGGCGGACACAACGGCTCGATCATGGTCGGCGAGATCCAGCACATGCGCCGCAAGGGCGACGTCATTCACGGTCGCGGTCGAATCTTCGGTCACATCGTCGACGGGGAGCACGGGGACGACGTCCTGCAGATGGTCCGGACCGGCGGCGTCTCCGTCGACGTCGACAGCGTCAAGAACGCCGACGTCGAGATGATCTACGCGGCCGACGACAAGGAGGGTCTATTCTCGAAGCCCGAGATGACCGTCTACCACCGAGGTCGCATCCGCGGCGCGACGCTGGTCGCGTTCCCCGCGTTCGCCGACATGAAGCTCCAGCTTCTTAATGATCAACTAACGGCGTCCGGCGACGGAGGCTGCGACTGCGAGGACCGCTACGTCGAGCCGATCGTCGCGGCCGCGCACGCGATCACGATCCCGGATCTTCCGCCGCGCGGGTGGTTCGACGAGCCGACGGACGTCGAGCTGTCCGGCGCGCTGACGATCACCGACGAGGGCCGCGTCTACGGGATCCTGGCGCCCGGGGGAACGCGCCACCGCAACCACGACGTCACCGTTCCGTTCCACAACGTCGACTACACCCGGTTCCACAAGGGCGAGACGATCGTCGACGGCGGAGGTCGCGTCGTCACGGGCGTCATCACCGCCGACTGTGGGCACGCCCCGACGCAGAACTACGGCACGCTGCAGGCGCGCATGGACCACTACGACAACTCGTGCTCGGTGCTGGCCAACGTCCGCGTCGGCGAATCGGCGAAGGGATACGTCTGGGTCGCGGGCGCGCTCAACCTGGGGGCGCAGCCTCACCAGGTGGCGCAGGCGCTCGGCTGCGCGCTGTCGGGTGACTGGCAGGGACACCCGGATCGTCCGGGCGTACGCGAGTTTATCGCGGCTCACCTCGTCCCGGTGCCGGGATTCCCGCTAGCGCGTACCAAGGCGTCGGTAACGTTCGAGGACGGCGTCGTTACAGCGTCGTGGCTTCCTGTTCGTCACGAACCAACGCGTGAGCTCGCCGCGATCAACGACGCCAAGGCCGAGCTCGCGCGTCGGTTCGGCGTCGATCCGGCGAGCCGAAAGTCCAGGATCTACGCCAAGTCGAGGAAGGTGAAGGCAGCGTGTGCGCTTGCGGACATAGCCGCACTGAGGTTGTAACTACGGTACAGGCGGAGCAGCAGTTTGCCGAACAGCAGGCGTACGCGCAGCTGATGCAGCAGACCGTCGCCGACGCCGAACAGTACCTACGCTCGGCCGCGCAGGCCGCGCGCAACGCCAACTCGGAGTAACCGCAACACGGTGTCGTTTGCACTACGGTGTTGTGGTCGGTAGTATCTCGAACCAGACGGGCCAGGTCGACAGCTTTACGTTTCCACGAGAGGGTTTGACCGGTGCCCGAGCACGAGCAGAACCTGAGCCTCCCCGAGGACATCACCGGCCTCGGCGTGGAGGAACTGAATCAATTCATCGCCGCTGCGAGCGCTCGGATGTCCGAACTGGCAAACAGCGGTACCGTCGAGCTCGCGGCCGCTACGGCTGAGGCTGACGAGATGGACGCCCTGGCCGGCGAGATCGAACGCGTCGCGCTCGAGAAGGCCCGCCGCAAGCAGGTCGTCGCCGCGAACCGCGCGAAGAAGGCCGCGGCACAGGCGCGTATCGAGGCGTCGGACGAGGACGACGAGCCGGACGGCGAACCTGACGACGAACCGGACGGCGAACCCGACGCCGAGCTCGCGGACGACGAACCCGTCACCGCGTCGAAGCGGCCGAAGGGCGGCGCTAAGACCAAGCCGCGCAGCGAGAACGCCAACTTCCGCAACCCGTCGCTCGCCGACGCGCAGCGCCAGGCGCCGACGGTTCCGACGCGCGCGCCGGAGCCGGTGCTGACGGCGTCGGCCGACATCCCGAACTTCAACCTCGGGCAGAAGCTCGACGGCATGGACGGCCTCGTCGCCGCGATGCAGGCCCGCGCCCGGACGCTTCCGATCACCAACCGAGGTGACGACGCGCCGCGCGTACCGATCGCGTCAATGGTGCGCGAATTTACGTTTAACCTCGACCCGAACGCGACGCCCGCGCAGATCAACGAGGTTCTAACGGCCGCCGCGGACCCGGGCATCCTGACCGCCGCGGGCGGCTGGTGCTCGCCGAGCGAGATCCGATACGACTTCTTCAACATCGTCGCCTCCGACGGCGCGATCGACCTTCCGACGGTCGGCATCAACCGCGGCGGCGTCCGCTGGCCGACCAGCCCGTCGTTCGCCGACGTCGTCCTCGGCAACGCGCTGTGGGTCTGGTCCGAGACGCAGGACATCGCGGCCGTCACGGGTACCGCGCAGTCCGGCACGAAGACCTGCGGTCGGGTTCCCTGCCCGTCGTTCAACGAGGCGCGCCTCGGCTGCGACGGCGTCTGTCTAACGGTCGGCAACCTGACCGAGGACGCCTACCCCGAACTGATCGCCAACCACACCAAGTTGCTGTTCGCAGCGCACGCGCACAAGATGAACCGCAAGTACATCGACGCGGTTCGTACACTGAGCGCGGGCTTCACGGTCACCAACGGTACCGCGGGCGCGGGCGTCGTCGCCAACGTCCTCGGCGCGATCGAACTGCAGGCGCGCGACTACCGCGAGCGCTACGCGATGGCCGAGGGTTCGACGCTCGAGGTTATCGCCCCGCGCTGGCTGCGCGGCCCGATGCGCTCCGACCTGCGTCGGCGCATGGGTGCCACGACGGACACGCTGGCCGCGACCGACGCGATGTTGATGGGGCTGTTCGACGCGGCCAACGTCCGCATCCAGTGGGTCAACGACTACCAGGTTCGGACCGTGGGCTTCCCGGGCGTTCCCGGAACGCTGCCGACGGCCTGGCCGCTGACCGTCGAGTTCATGATGTACGCACCGGGCACCGTCGTCAAGGGCAACGGCCTGCGGCTCGACCTGGGCATCATCCGTGACTCGGTGCTCAACGCGACCAACGACCACACGGCCGAGTGGATGGAAGAGTGCTGGCTAATCTTCCAGCCCGGCCACGAGGTTCGTCGTATCACGGTTAACATCTGCCCCGACGGTACGACCGGCGCCGCGGACCTGACCGAGTGCGGCGTCTAACCGCGTCCCGCCCGACTAGGACGACGCCGACAGAGAGGAGGGTGGCGACGTGGTAAGCATGCGGGATACGACGTCGCCGCCCGCCTTCCAGCCGCTGCAGACGCGGCTACAGGACGCCGTCGACGGGCCGTACCCGTTTACCGCGCACACGAAGCTCGGCGCGCAGTATCTGCCCGACGCCTGCGTGTTTCCGCTGCAGACGTCCGCGGCCTGCGTCACCGGCGTCGGCGCCACCAAGATCGCGCAGTCCGGGGTAAACTGGCGCGCGACGGACCCGTTCATCGTCTACACGTGGCTCGACTGTCCCCTGGTCGGATCCGATCCGGACGAGGTCCGCGAGCGCATTCGCGTGGCACACGAACACGGCGCGCCGACGGTCGTCGAAACGGTCTTCTGGACGGGCGGTGACTTCAACGTCTCGCAACACCTGGCCGAGGACACGCCGATCACCGAGGTTAGCGGCGGTTCGATCGTCACGCTGCAGACCGGCGCTACCACGATCACGGGCACGTACGACGTCGTCGAGGCGGTCGGCGTCCTCGAGGAGACGATGGCCTCGTGCTACGGCGGCACGCCGTTGATCCACGTGCCGCGCGGCGCGACGGCGCACCTGGTAAACAGCCAGATCGTCCGCGAACAGGGTCCGAAGCTGGTCACCGTCGGCAACAAGTCGGTCGTTATTCCGGCGCCGGGATACAAGCGCACCGGACCGGACGGCGCGCAGGCACCCGCGGGACACGCGTGGTTCTACGCAACCGGCGCGGTCAAGATGTGGAAGTCCAGCCTAGAGTTTTACACACGCGACGTCCGCGAGTTTCTTAAGCGCGACACAAACGACGTCGTCCTCGTCGCCGAGCAGCGCTACATGCTCGGCTGGGACTGCTGCCACTACGCGATACTCGTCAAGCTTGGCGGCGTCATCTCCGGCGCCGTTGCATCGCCCTCGTAAGGAGACGACATGGTTGCCCAGTGCGGAGCCGCAGCACAGGGAACGGTGCTGCGTCTCGTCAAGCTCAACACCTGCGGCGCGCCGGTCACCGGTGCCTCGTCGGCCGTCGTCGTCACCGACGGCTACATCAGCGTCCAGTCCGAGGCGCAGTACGAGGACGGCGACGCGATCCGCACCAAGAAGGCGAGCGGCCAGCTCTGCATCAACCGGACGGGACCAAACGCGTACGTCAACTCCAAGCTGACGATCGCGA
>Ga0111538_10004812_pt1 | contig 18610 bp, 17 predicted proteins | sample SoiMethybrSBSTD1_FD_79669 | JGI IMG/M metagenome (GOLD analysis project Ga0111538, IMG submission 79669) | Bulk soil microbial communities from a Populus tree surrounding site in Tennessee, USA - Soil MetaG P. TD hybrid SBSTD1 (version 2)... | ecosystem: Environmental > Terrestrial > Soil >...
CAGGCTGAAGCCCGACCCATAACAGGGTCTGCTGTAGGTCGGCTTCAGCCCGACTCTTTATACCTCTGCTGCAGCCGATTCATGCCCGCGATCCACCTGTCCCGGTCCGCCGCCTTCCTCTGCATGTACTCCGCCACTTCCGCGTGCGGCAGGATCAGAAACTTCTCCGCCGCCAGCCCGGCGACCACCGCATCTGCAACCTGCTCCGGCTCCATGATGCCGTCGACGCTTGCGACGTCAGCCTCGTTGCCGGCGATCATGTCGGTGCGCACCGCCTGCGGGCACAGCACCGAAACCTTGATGCCCTGGTGACCGTGCGTGATCGCAATCCATTCGGCGAGCGACACGGCCGCGTGCTTGGTCACTGCGTAGGTCGCGCTGCCGATCTGCGACAGCAGCCCGGCCGCGGACGCGGTGTTGAGGAGATACCCGCCGCCGCGCGCGATCATGCGCGGGACGAGGTGACGCGCGGCATACACGTGCGCCATCAGGTTCACTTCCCAGATCTTCTGCCAGGTTTCGTCGGGCGTTTCGAGACCGCGGCCGACGCCGATGCCCGCGTTCGAGCAGAACAGGTCGATCGGGCCATGAGCGCGTTCGGTGTTCTCGATGAATGCCGCAACCTCGCTCTCGCGGCTGACGTCGACGCGCATGCTCGAGCCGTGCAGCTCCGTCGCGACAGCACGAACACCTGCTTCATCGAGATCGGCAACCGCAACGTGCCGCGCGCCTTCTTGTGCAAACCGGCGCGCGAGCGCGCGGCCAATGCCTCGTGCGCCGCCCGTCACGGCGACGACTTTCCCAGCAACATTCATGGACGCCCCTCGTAGGTCGGCCGCTCCAGCGCATCCTGCGCCCGCGCCATTCGCGCATCCCTGCGCAGCAGCTTCAGCCCGACTCCTTATCCTTATCCTGCCCGAATAATTCTTACGCCGCTCGAATCTAGTTTTTATCGTCAGCGCGGCGCCCGCGCATGCGACGGCGCTCTGTGCCGGTGTATTGCGCGACCATCGGGCCACCCCAATCACCGCGCCGCCGGGGCCCGGTGCGGCGATCCTTATGATGTCTGTAGCGGCAGGTACAGCGCGCCGCATCGCATGTCGGGAGCGGCAAGCGCGGGGCGTGCGCGGACAGGAAGCGCTGCTTGGTAAACCGGTGAGCAGCGGCGCAGGCATTATTGCCTGGAATTATCGATACCGCGTGGAACTGGGTTTCCGGAGGACGCGGTTTGAGGGGCGGCTGCTTCTTCCGTCCGAAAAGCCCACCCAGCGACCATCTCAGGGCCATCGCTGTCACCGTATCCATTGCAGGGCGTACCTCTACAAGGAGGGAAGCGAGGACATTGTTCCTGCGCCGCGGCCGGAACAATTGACCTAAGGTGCCTGCATCTCATTCAGCCCGGCGTTCTGAGGCTCCGCAGGAATTCCGCCGGATCGCCGCCGCGCTCCTGCACTTCGATCAGCGCCGACGCGACGACCACGCCATCCACATGCGGCGCCAGGCGTTCGACCTGTTCCCGGCTGCGGATGCCGAAGCCCGCGCACACCGGCAGCGGCGAGACGCGCTTCACGCGCGCAAAATACTCCAGCGCTTCCGGCGGCAGTGCGACGTTCTTGCCGGTGGTGCCGGTCATCGTGACCGCGTAGATGAAGCCGCTGCTCGCGGCGGACAGCATCTGGATGCGCTCAGTAGGAGTGACGGGGGTGACGAGCTGCACGAGCGCGATGCTGCGGGCGGCGAGCGCGTCGCGAACGTCGGCGCATTCCTCGAACGGGAGATCGGGCACGATGAATCCCGTGATGCCGGCGCGCGCTGCATCTTCCGGCAAGCGGTCGAGGCCGTAAGCGAGCAACGGATTGAGATAGCTCATGAGGAGCAAGGGGGCGCGGGTCTGCAGGCGCGAGCTCGAGAGCTCGGAGAGAATCCAGCGCAGCGACACACCTTGCGCGAGAGCCGCGCGGCTCGCACGCTGGATCGTCGGGCCGTCGGCCATCGGATCGGTGAACGGCACGCCGATCTCGACCACGTCCGACACCTCGGCGATTGCTGCCAGCTGCTCCAGGAAAGTCTCGCGCCGCGGAAAGCCCGCAGTGACCCAGCCGACGAGCGCAGGACGGCCGGCCGACGTGGCTTTGCGAATCGCTTCGCTGATCGTCGCGCCTGGGGCCATCACTGCGCATCCTTCAGCAGCGTTCGCTGCAACGTCGGCATGTCTTTGTCGCCGCGGCCGGACAGGCCGATGAGGATCTTCGCGCCGCGATGCTCCGCTGCGTAGCGCTTCGCGCCGGCGAGCGCATGAGCGGATTCGATCGCGGGCAGGATGCCTTCGGCCGCACAGCACTCGGCCAGCGATTCGAGCGCAGCATCGTCATCGACCGCTTCGTACTGCACGCGCCCGATGCTCATCAGCAGTGCGTGCTCCGGCCCGACTCCGGGATAGTCGAGGCCCGCCGAGACGGAATGCGTTTCCTGGATCTGGCCATCCTCGTCCTGCAGCAGCAGCGAATAGCTTCCCTGCAACACGCCGGGCTTGCCGTATGCGAGCGACGCGGCGTTCTCGCCGAGTCCCGCGCCTTTGCCGCCCGCCTCCAGCCCGAGCATGCGGACGTCGCGATCGGCGATGAACGGATGGAACAGGCCGATCGCGTTCGAGCCGCCGCCCACACACGCAATCACGATGTCGGGCAGGCGGTCGGTCTGCGCCAGCATTTGCTCGCGCGCTTCGCGGCCGATCACAGCCTGCAGCTCGCGCACAAGATACGGATACGGATGCGGACCGATGGCCGAGCCGAGACAGTAATACGTGCCGTTCGGATCGGAGACCCAGTCGCGCAATGCTTCATCCACCGCTGCGCGCAGAGTCTGATCGCCGCTCGTGACCGGCACGACGGTCGCGCCGAGTAATTTCATGCGTCCGACGTTCGGCGCCTGGCGCTCCATGTCGACGGAGCCCATGTAGACCGTGCAGGGCATGCCGAGGCGTGCGCACGCGGCGGCGGATGCCACGCCGTGTTGACCCGCGCCGGTCTCGGCAATCACGCGCTTCGCGCCGAGCTTCTTCGCGAGCAGCACCTGGCCGATCGAGTTGTTGATCTTGTGCGCGCCCGTGTGCGCCAGGTCCTCGCGCTTCAGCCACACCTCGGCGCCCCAGCGTTGCGACAAGGTGCGCGCATGCGTCAGCGGCGTCGGGCGGCCGACCCAGCTGCGCAGCTCTGCGTGAAACTCATCGAGGAAGGCGCGATCGCGCAGATGTCGATCGACGCCGGCTTGCAACCGGTCGAGCGCCGGCACGAGCGTCTCGGGCACGTAGCGGCCGCCGAACGGCCCGAAGCGGCCGCGCGCGTCGGGATATTCGCCCTTGAGCATGCGAGCCAATGACACCTGGGGATCGATCGCAATCGCGCTTCTCATTCAACTGCTCCGTTCGCTCACCGCACGGGCGCGGCGCACGAATTCATGAATCCTGGCGGGATCCTTGATCCCGGGCGACGCCTCGACGCCACTGCTGACATCGACGCCGAAAGGACGCACGGCGGCAATCGCGTCCGCGACGTTGGTCGCATTCAAGCCGCCCGCGAGCACCAGCTGCGTCGTGCGCGCCAACTGGGCTGCGCTGTTCCAATCCGAAGTGCTGCCGACACCGCTCACCGGCCCCTCAAAGAGAACGCGTTGGTGTCGGGCTGAAGCCCGACCTACAGGTGGCGCTTGCAGGTCGGGCTTCAGCCCGACTCCGTTGCGGACGACCGGCATTACGCTCAGGCCCATCGGCACCCGCAGCGTCTGCAGATCCTCCACATCCGTCTGCAGCACATCCGGCCTGAACTCCGCCCACACTTCGTCCAGCTGACTCTGCGTCGGATGCAACATCACCGCGACGCGCGGAATTCGTCGCGGCACGCCTTGCGCTAGCTGCACCGCCTGCGCCGCTGTGACTTGTCGCTTCGACGGCGCGAACACGAAACCGACAGCGTCGGCTCCCGCTGCCACGGCTGCCTCAACCGCCTCGCGCGTGGTGAGGCCGCAGATCTTCACCCAGATCGCCACGTCGCTACTCGTCGTCCATCGGCGTGCCGGTCGCAATGCGCAGCTTGCGCGTGCGCACGGCCATCGCGCGCTCGCGACCGGTCGAGAGCAGCTCGCCGAGCACCTTCGCCGGATCGGCGGAATTCATCAGCGTCGAGCCGACGAGCGCCAGTTCGTATCCGACGTCGACGACCGTTTTGACGTCTTCGAGCGAGCCGACGCCGCTCTCCGCTACAGACGGGAACGCAGCTGGCAAGTGGCTCGCGAGTGAGCTGAGACGCGACAGGTCGACGCTCAACGTATCGAGATCGCGGCAATTGATCCCGACCAGCATCCGCTCGTCATGCGCCTTGCGCGCGGCGAGCAGTTCCTGCGCGACGTCCAGATCGGCAGCATCGAACGTCTCGATCAGCACGAACATCTTGAGCATGGCGGCGCAATCGAGCAGCGCCGCTATGCGGCTGCGATCGAGCATGCGCACGATGACGAGCACGCCGCCGGCGCCGGCAGCGCGCGCTTCCATCACTTGATAAGGATCGACGAGGAAATCCTTGCGCATGACCGGCACGCCGAGCGGCGCCAGCGTTCGCGCCGTCTGCGCGAGATGTTCGAGCGAGCCACCGAAGCGCGTCGGCTCGGTCAGCACGGAAACCGCGCAGGCGCCGCCCTGTGCATACGCCTGCACGCGTCGATCGATATCGATCGTGTGCGCGGACAGATCGCCCGCCGACGGCGACGCGAGCTTGCACTCCGCGATGATGTCGAACCCTTCGGGCGAAAGTTTCAGACGCGGCGCCGCAGGCGCCGAGCACACGCGCGTCCACAGCATCTGCTCCGACTCGCGCGCACGCGCCTGCTCAAGCCTCGCGAGGCTCGACTGCGCCATTTCGGTGAGAAGTCCTGACATAGTCATCTCTGACCAAAAGCAGCGATTCGTTCCAATATCGCGCGCCCGGCGCCGCTGTCGATAGCATCCTGCGCCATTTTTGCGGCGTCCGTCGGCGCCCGCGCCTTGCCCATCAGCTCCAGAACCAGCGCCGCCTGCAACACGATTGCACTGCGATGCGCGCCGCGGTCGCGGCCTTCCAGTACAGCGCGCAAATGTTGCGCATTGTAGGCGGCGTCGCCGCCCCGAAGCTCCTCGGCGGTGCAGCGAGGCAGCGCGAACTCCTCCGCGCTGCGCGTCGTGCGCGCAACCCTGCCCGGGTACACGTCGAACACTGTAAACGGCCCGATGGGCGTCGCCTCGTCCCAGCCCGGCTCGCCGTGCACGACGAACGCGCGCTCGATCGGCATGCCGGCCAGCGTATCGGCCATCAGCGCTGCAATGTCGACGTGATAGGCGCCGATCAGATGAAACGGCGGCTCGGCGGGATTCGACAGCGGCCCGAGAATGTTGAACACGGTGCGTACGCCGAGCGCCTGCCGGATCGGCATCACCGCTTTCATCGCCGGGTGGTAGTGCGGCGCGAAGAAGAAGGTGAAGCCGGTCGCCGCCAGGCATTCGCCCGCGGCCTTCTCGTCGAGCGGCAGATTAAGACCGAGCGCACGCACGACGTCTGCACTGCCGCAGCGACTCGAAACGGAGCTGGTGCCGTGCTTCGCGACGCGGATGCCCATCGCTGCGACGAGCAAGGCTGCGCCGGTCGAAAGATTGAAGCTACCGGAACCATCGCCGCCGGTGCCGACCATGTCGACAAGCGGTCCACCGTCCGGCAGGATCGGCCGCCGCGCGAGCTTGCGCATCGTCTTGGCGAAGCCGCGCACCTCGTCGGCAGTGACACCCTTGGCTCGCAGTCCGGCGAGCAAGGCGCCGCCGAGCGCGGGCGCGAGCGTCGGATCGGTCAGCGCCACGAGCAGGTCCGCCGCCTGTGCTTCCGTCAGGTTGCGGCGGTCGAGCAGCAGCTCGAGAGCTTCGCGCAGAGCACTCATGGAACGTTCATCTCTGGGCGCTGTGCCGAACGTTGCCGCAGGAAGTTTTCCATCAGCAGCGGCCCCTGCGGCGTGAGCACGCTTTCCGGATGAAACTGCACGCCCTCCACTGCGAGCGTGCGATGACGCACCGCCATTATCTCGCCTTCATCGGTGCGCGCCGCAACTTCCAGCACATCGGGCAGGGTCTGGGGCTGTGCGATCAGCGAATGATAGCGCCCGGCCTCGAACGGCTCGGGCAGGCCCGCGAGGACGCCGCGGCCGTCGTGATGCACGAGCGAAGTCTTGCCGTGCATCAGGCGCGCAGCGCGCACCACTTTGCCGCCGAAGACTTCGACGAGCGATTGATGTCCCAGGCAGACGCCGAGCACCGGCACGCGGCCGGCAAATGCAGCGATCATCTGCATGGAAACACCCGCGTCGTACGGCGTGCCCGGTCCCGGCGAGATGCACAGGTGTGTCGGCGCGAGGGCGAGCGCTTCATCGACGGAGATCTGGTCGTTGCGATGCACGAGCACGTCCGCGCCGAGGACCATGAAGGCCTGCACCAGGTTGTAGGTGAACGAGTCGTAGTTGTCGATGAGCAGCAGCCGCGCGCTCGCCGTGGATGCGTTCACAGGCCCTCCTCGGCGAGCTCCAGCGCCCGGCGCACGATCGCGCTCTTCGCCAGCACTTCCTCATATTCCGTTTTCGGCACGCTGTCCGCGACCAGGCCCGCGCCGGCCTGATAGCTGTACGTGTCGCCGCGAAACACCATCGTGCGGATCGTGATCGCATGGTCCATGTCGCCGCCGTGCCCGAAGTAGCCGACGGTGCCGCCGTAGAACCCGCGTCGCACCGGCTCCAGCTCGTCGATGATCTCCATCGCGCGCACTTTCGGCGCGCCGACCAGCGTGCCGGCGGGAAATGCAGCCGCGAACAGATCGAACGCGTCCTTGCCGGGCGCGAGCTCGCCGTTGACGCCGCTGACAATGTGCATCACATGGCTGTAGCGCTCGACGTGACGATACGGATTCACGCCGACAGTGCCGGCGCGCGCCACCCGACCGAGATCATTGCGGGCGAGATCGACCAGCATGATGTGCTCGGCGTTTTCTTTCGGATCCGCGAGCAGCTCCTCCTGCAGCCGCGTGTCTTCGGCGCTGTCCTGGCCGCGCCGCCGCGTGCCTGCGATCGGTCGCATCTGCGCGTGCCCGTGCGAAAGCTTCACGAGCGCTTCAGGCGACGAGCCGACGACGACGCAGTCGCCGAGGTCGCAATAGAACATGTACGGCGAGGGATTCAGCAGTCGCAGCGCGCGATAGGCTTCGAACGGCTCCAGCTGGCATTCACCGGCGAAGCGCACCGACAGCACGAGCTGATACACGTCGCCCGCTGCGATGTACTCCTTGGTGCGATGAACGCCCTGAATGAACTCCGCTTCGCTCAGACTGCCGATCGCCGGTGAATAGCGGATGCGCTTGTCGTTCTGAGGGATTCCGCCGCGCAGCGCCTGCACTACCTGCTTGCGCAACGAGCTGCGCTCGCTCTCGCTTCCCGCGTGCAGCAACGCGACGCCGCGCGTCAGATGATCGAACACGAGCACGGATTGCGGCGCGAGATAATGCGCCTGCGGCGTCGGCTCGACGACGCGAGCACGTGCGGGCAAGCGCTCGAAGTGGCGCACCAGGTCGTAGCCCGCGACGCCGACGAGTCCGCCCGATAACGGCACACCGGGAATCCGCGGGCTCGGTTGTGGCGTGGCCGCCAGCGCCTCGCGCAAGGCGCGCAGCAATTCCTGCTGGCTCTCGGGCGCCGGGCGAGTACGGCCATTGACGGTGAGGCCGCGCTCGTCGAGCCGCACCTCGGTGCAATCGCCGAAACCGATGAAGGAATAGCGCGCGAGCCGCTCGCCGCCTTCGACGCTCTCCAGCAGGAAGCGCGGCTTGAACGGCTTGAGCTTGAGATAGGCCGACACGGGCGTGTCCAGGTCGGCGGCAATGTCGAACGGCGGTTTCAAGCAGCAGCTCCTCGTCAGCGACCTCGTTGCGCGAAGTCCGGGCGGGAGGCGATAAAAAAACCCATCTCCGGATTCGCGCTCGGAGATGGGTTTTTGGATTCGAAGTTACGTTGCGTGCAGGTCGGGCCCTCTCCTTTTATGGGAGGCGCCACCACCATTGACCCGTAATTACACGCTGCGACGACATGGCGGCGAGTATTACCGGCCGCGACCCGGCGAGTCAATTCTACCGGCCTTATTTCATAACCTTGCTGCGACCTGCGCCGACCTGTTTGTCACCGCTGCTCGACTGAGTGATTACGGGCTCTTCCCTACGATGACCGACCATTGTCTGTCATCAAAACCGGGGGACCCATGAGGATCGCTACTGCCGTTTCGGCAACTTTGTTGCTCGCTTCCGCCGGCGCCGCGGCCGCCGACGACCTTTCGGACCTGCGCGAGCGCCTGGAAGCGCAGGAACAGAAAATTCGCGTGCTCGAGCGCAAGCTGGAGCTGCAGGACGAAGCCACGAAGGCGACAGTGTCGAGCACGCCAGTCGTGCGCGCCTCGCCGCAACAGGGCTTCCGCATCCAGTCCGCGGATTCGCAGAACGTCCTGCGACTGCGCGGCGTGCTGCAATTCGACGGCCGGTATTTCCCGGACGACATCACACCCGCGACTCAGGACACGTGGCTCCTGCGCCGCGTGCGGCCGATCCTCGAAGGCACGCTCAACGGCATCTACGACTTCCGCTTCACGCCCGACTTCGCGCAGGGCAAGACAGTCGTGCAGGACGCGTACATCGCGGCGCGATTCAAGCCCTGGGCAACGCTGACCGCCGGCAAGTTCAAAGTGCCGGTCGGTCTCGAGCGCCTGCAATCGGCAACGGACATCCGCTTCATCGAGCGCGCGTTTCCGACCAGCCTGGTGCCGAACCGCGACCTCGGCGTGACGTTCGGCGGCGACATCTCCGGCGGCGTCGTGAACTACGCTGTCGGCTACTTCAACGGTGTGAGCGACGGCGGCAGCAGCGACGGCAACACGCCGACACCGGACGCGGAGAACGACACCAAGGGCGACTGGGCCGCACGCGTGTTCTTCCAGCCGTTCCTCAACTCCGACAACTTCGCGCTGCGCGGGCTCGGCTTCGGCGTCGGCGGCACTTACGTGGACTCGACCGGCAGCATCACGACTACGTTGTTGCCGAGCTATCGCACGCCGGGCCAGCAGAGCTTCTTCAGCTATCGGGGAGCGACGGTTGCAGTCGGCGCGACTCCCGGCCCGGACCGCGTGTTCGCGGACGGCGAGCGCGTGCGCTGGTCGCCGCAGGCGTATTACTCCATCGGCAGCTTCGGCGTCCTCGGCGAGTACGTGAACGTTTCGCAGGATGTCACGCGCGAGACGCCGACGGCGGGCGTGCGCTCGGCGACGCTCGACAACACGGCCTGGCAGGTCCAGCTCGCCTGGTTCGCGACCGGCGAGGACGAATCGTTCCGCGGCTTCACGCCGGGCTCGGTGTTCTCGCTCGACGCCGGCACGTGGGGCGCACTGGAATTCGTCGCGCGCTATCAGGAGCTCGACATCGACGACGACGCGTTTGCCGGCGGCAGCAACTCCTTCGCCAACCCTGACACCGCGGCGAGCAAGGCCAGCGCATGGGGCGTGGGCATCAACTGGTATTTCAATCAGAACTACAAGTGGTCGATCAACTATGACGTCACGAGCTTCGAGGGCGGCGCCGCGGCCGGCGCCGACCGGCCGGACGAGAAGGCGCTGTTCACGCGCATCGGCCTGCAGTTCTGAGCAACAAATTATGCAGACACGGCAATTACGAGGTCATCATGAATAAGTATCGAACTATCGTTGCGGCGCTGGCGCTGTTCGCGCTGGCAGCGCCGCTGGCGCACGCGAAAGAAGTAACCCTACTGAACGTTTCGTACGATCCGACGCGCGAGCTGTACGAGCAGTACAACGCATCGTTCAGCAAGTACTGGAAGGGCAAGACCGGCGAGGACGTGACGATCAAGCAATCGCACGGCGGCTCCGGCAAGCAGGCACGCACTGTCATCGACGGGTTGCCGGCCGACGTCGTCACGCTTGCCCTCGCCGGCGATATCGATGCGATCGCTACCAACGGCAAGCTCCTGCCGGTGAATTGGCAATCGCGTCTGCCCCACAACAGCGCGCCGTACACGTCGACGATCGTGTTCCTGGTGCGCAAAGGCAATCCGAAGAACATCAAGGACTGGGGCGACCTGGTGCGGCCCGGCATTTCCGTGATCACGCCGAATCCGAAGACCTCGGGCGGCGCGCGCTGGAACTATCTCGCCGCATGGGCGTGGGCCAAGCAGCAGCCGGGCGGCAGCGACGCGACTGCGAAGGACTACGTGCGCAAGCTGTTCAAGAACGTGCCGGTACTCGACACCGGCGCGCGAGGCTCGACCACGACGTTCGTTCAGCGCGGCATAGGCGACGTGCTGCTCGCGTGGGAGAACGAAGCGTTCCTCTCGATCAAGGAGCTCGGCGCGGACAAGGTGCAGATCGTGGTGCCGTCCCTGAGCATTCTGGCCGAGCCGCCGGTCGCCGTCGTCGACAAGGTCGTGCTGCGGCGGGGCACGCGCGCAGTCGCGACGGAGTATCTCAACCATCTCTACTCGCCCGAAGCGCAGGAAATCATCGCGCAGAACTTCTACCGCCCGATCGACGAGACAGTGGCGGCGAAGCATGCCGGGCAGTTTCCGAAGATCAAGCTGGTGACGATCGCGGACTTCGGCGGCTGGGCGAAGGCGCAGAAGGAGCACTTCGCCGACGGCGGCGTGTTCGATCAGATCTACGCACCGGAGTGAACACCGGTTGGCGGCGTCTTCAGAAGACGCCGCCTCCAGCTCCCACGTTCTGACCTGTCACCCACCTTGCGTCGTCGCTAGCCAGGAAGGCGGCGACTGACGCGACCTCCGCTGGCTCGCCGATCCGCGCGAACGGCGACATCCCCGCGGCGACCTTGCGATCACGCTCCGGCAGCAAGTCCGTGTCCGTGAATCCGGGCGAGAGTGCGTTGACCGTGATGTTGCGCGGACCAAGCTCGCGCGACAGCACGCGAACGAACTGCTCGACTGCGCCTTTGCTGCCGAGGTACAGCGCGGTGCCGGACATCAACATGCGAGTGCCGCCCGTAGAGACGACGACGATGCGCCCGCCATCGCGAACTTGCCGCGCCGCCTCCTGCAGCGTGAAGAACACGCCCTTGGCGTTTGCATCGAAGACGTGGTCGAACTCCTCCTCGGTGCTCTCGGCGATCGACTTGATCACCGCGACGCCCGCGTTTGCGACGACGATGTCCAGCGCGCCGAGTGCAGTGCGCGACTCAGCGAACAGCCGCCGCACTTCAGCTGGCTTCGCGACGTCGGCCTGGATCGCAACGGCCTGACCGCCGCTCCCGCGAATCGTGTTCACGACTTCCTGAGCGGCCTGCTCGCCGCGAACGTAGTTCACGACGACCGCTGCGCCTTCGGCGGCGAGCCGCTCGGCAATCGCGCGACCGATGCCGCGCGAGCTGCCGGTGACGATGGCGACCTTGCCTGAAAGTTGCTTCGACATGAGTTTCTCTCCTCAGCGCGCAACGGCCTTCGCAGTGACCTGGTCAGCGACGCGCTCGATGAACCAATTGGGATAGACGGGCGACGGCGCCGTCTCGGCATCCAGCTCGGCCAGCTCAGCCGCAGTCAGGGTGACGTTCGCTGCACCGAGGTTGTCGTCGAGCTGATTCAGCTTGCTCGCGCCCATCAGCACGCTCGTCACGCCCTGCTTCGCGAGCAGCCATGCCAGCGCGGTCTGCGCGACACTCGCGTCGTGCTCGGCTGCGATCTTGCGGAGGCGCTCCACGAGCCGGAAGCCCTGCTCCTTGTCGAAGGGCAGCAGATCGAAGCCGGAGAAGCGGTTGTTGGGATCGGACAGCGACGCTCGCGTGTATTTGCCGCTGAGGAAGCCCGAGGACAGCGGACTCCACACCGTCATGCCGAGCCCGTAGCGACGCATCATCGGAATCACGTCGCGCTCGACGTCGCGGCCGAGCAGCGAGTAGTGCATCTGCCCGTGCGTGAACGGCGCCATGTTGTTGGCCTTCTGGATCTCGAGCGCCGCGGCGACCTTCCATGCCGACCAGTTCGAGAAGCCGATGTAGCGCACTTTGCCGGCGCGCACGATCGCATCGAACGCTGCGAGCGTTTCCTCGAGCGGCGTGAACGGATCCTCGCGATGCGCGATGTAGACGTCGATCCAGTCGGTGCCGAGGCGCTTCAGGCTCTCGTCCACCGACCCCACGATGTGACGGCGCGACAGGCCCGACTGCGTCAGTGCCGTACCGCTGCGCATGCCGACCTTGGTCGCGATCACGACGTCGTTGCGCCGCGCCCGCAGTGCCTGGCCGAGCAACGTCTCGGACTGTCCGCCGGCGTACGCGTCCGCGGTGTCGAAGAAGTTCACGCCCGCGTCGAGCGCGCGGCCGACCAGATCGTTCGCGAGCTGTGCACCGACTTTGTAGACCGTGGCGAAATCCTGATTGCCGGACGTGAATGTCATTGCGCCGAATGCGAGCCGCGAGACGACGAGTCCGGTGTTGCCTAGCGTTGCGTATTGCATGGCTGTGCTCCTCGAGAAACTGCGGTGGCCGATTCGTTGTGGCCAAGGTAGCGCCGAGCGTTGTTCGGATAAACCGGCTGCAGGAGAATAGGCTGTGAAGATGAGCTATCTAATGCAGCCTTGAGCACGAGGGCCCCGCGATGGCGCGCAGCGACGGTTTCAGCGGCCTGTCCGAGTTTCTGGCAGTCGCACGCCATGCGAGCTTTCGCGCCGCCGCCGCGGAGCTCGGTGTCACGCCGGCGGCCGTGAGTCAGGCGATTCGCACGCTGGAGTCGAAGACCGGACTGGTGCTGTTCCAGCGCACGACACGGCATGTGGGCCTGACCGAAGCCGGCGAGAGCCTGCTGGCCCGTGTGCGACCAGCAGCAGCGGAGATTGCCGACGCTTTCGATACGCTCACGGATCTGCGCGACCGTCCGGCCGGATTGCTGCGATTATCGGTGCCGCGCGTCGCAGTGCCGCTCGTCATCGAGCCGGTGCTGGCCGACTTTCGGCGCGCGTACCCGGACGTCGCAGTCGACATCGACGTGGACGACGGCACGGTCGATCTCACTGCCAACAACCTGGATGCTGGCGTGCGCATCGGCGAGATGGTCGAGCGCGACATGATCGCCGTGCGTCTCACGCCGGATCTGGGATGGTGCGTGCTCGGGGCTCCCTCGTACTTCGCAGCGCGCGGTCGCCCTCGCACACCGGAGGAACTGACGCGGCACGAATGCATCCGCTATCGCTTCCTCACTGCCGGCTCGATCTATCGCTGGGAATTCGAGCGCGGCGGCCGAGAGTTTTCCGTCGACGTTCCCGGCGGCGTCACGGTCAACGACGGCGCGCTGATGATGTCGCTCGCAGTCCGCGGCATGGGGCTGATCTACACGGCGGACGCATTTGCGGCCCGTGAAGTTGCCGCCGGCCAGCTGGAGCCGACATTGGAGGAATTTCTGCCGACGACACCCGGCCTGTTCCTGTATTTCCCCGCGCGCACCCAGACCCAGCCGAAATTGCGCGCGTTCATTGATATGCTGACTGCGGGCAAACGAGTGACGCGGAGACGGAAATCATGATCATCCGGCGTGCAACCCCTGCAGATTGCGAGGTCCTGCTGGATCGCTGGCTGCGATCGGTACAAGCGACGCACACGTTCGTGTCACCGGAGGACATCGAGCAGATGACGCCCCAGGTCCGCACTTATCTAGCGTCGGATGCGGAGATCTGGGCCGCTTGCGACGATGCCGGGACGGTGTTGGGATTCATGGGACTGTCGGAAGGCAAAATCGATTCCATGTTCCTGGCGCCGGAGTTCATGGGCCGCGGCGTCGGACGGCAGATGGTTCGCCACGCGCAATCGCAGTGGGCGGACCTCACAGTCGATGTGAACGAGCAGAACGAGGCCGCGACCCGCTTCTACGAGGCGTGCGGATTCGTCGTAACGGGACGCTCCGAGCTGGACGAGCAAGGACGGCCTTATCCGCTGCTGCACATGAAGCTGATCGCACCGACTCTCGTGCGACCGCCGGAACGGCGGCCATGAGCACCAGATTTCTCCCTCTGCTGTGTGCGTTCGGCCTGCTGATGCACGCCGCGCACGCAGCAGACGCACCTGCGGACACCAGGCACTACGCGTTCGAGCTGGCGACGCTCAACATGGGCGAACAGGTGCGCCGCGCCGGCGTCAAATTCAACATCAATGACGGGATGACCGAAGACGAGCTCGATGCGGTCAACAAGGTGCTCGATGATGCGGGCGCCTCGCCGGTGGACCCGGAAGGGTTTCGCGAGCTGTCGCTGTCGAACGGCACGCGCGTGAAGATCGGCGGCTTCCTGGTCGAGGGCTTCATCGAAGACTCCGTCGAAGGCGTGCACAGCCTCCCGGTCGAGCTCTGGACGAAGGATGAGTTCTCGACGACCGAAGCAGCGCTGGTGTTGCAGCTGGCGCAGGCCGGCAATCTGTTCGTCAGCATGCCCGACGTGCCCGACGTGGTTGCGACAACAGGCCAGGTCGTCGAGAAGCGCTTCTACAAGCTGCACAAGCAAGCGTCGATCACCGCGGACGAAGCGGCGTTGACCGAGTGGATCCGCAAGAACATTCCGCCGCAGGCGGCAGCGGAGCCGGGAAACTAGTCCTCGTCGTCCTCGTTTTTCTTCTGCTCTTCGAGGCGCTTCTTGATCTGCATCCACTCTTCGAGCCGCTTCAGGTCCATCGGCTTGCGCGCCGGTGGCGCACTGGTCGGAGCCGGCTGCGGTTTCTTGCCGAAGCTGCGAGCGTTGTCGTACGGGTTACCGCCTGCCCCGCCGCTGTTGGAACTGTCGTAGGGATTGAATCCGCCGCCAGGCAGCTTCTTCTGCGGGGGCTTCTTGCCGGCGCCCAGCCCTTCGGGTCGCTGATGGCTGGCGGTCTCCGCGATGGAGAGATCGCCGAGGTCGAGCTTCTTGAGCTTCTGCGTGCTGATGTCGCGGCTGTAGACACCCGTCTCCAGCTTCCATTCCCACACTGTATTGCCGCGCTCGTCGACACCCGGACGACCTGAGCGCTTGCTGTCGTCGGCAGGGGCCGGCGGCGGCGGTTTATCGCGCGGATCGCGGTCTTTCGGGTCGCTCATGCTCGCCGGATTCTCTGCTTCGACCGCCGGGGACGCAACCGAACCCGTCAAATCGCGGGGGCGCGGCATTGCGGAGTGTGAACCCCGCCCCCACACTGAACCTCCGTTATGTCAGTCATCTCCTTTCTTCTGTCTTGAACCCGCGGAAGCGCCAACCTGTCCTGGGCGACCCGAAGGTCGCGCGCGGTTTCCTCGGCGTGTTCGCCTATAGCGTCCGCGCCCTGCAACTTGTGTGGACGACCAGCCGCCACCTCACGATCGCCTTTGCGATCCTGACGCTGATTGCCGGCGCGCTGCCCGCAGCCGTCGCGTACGTCGGTTCGCTGATCGTCGACGCCGTCGTTGCCGCGATCCAGTCCGATGCAGCGAGCCGCGCCGCGCTGACACAACACGCGCTCGTGCTCGTAGCGTGCGAAGGTTTGCTGGTGGCAGCGATCGCCGGCGCACAACGCGGCATCTCCTTGTGCCAATCGCTCCTGCGAGCCCAGCTCGGTCAGCGCGTCAACGTGATGATCCTCGAGAAGGCGCTGACCCTGGAGCTGGAGCATTTCGAGAACTCCGAGTTCTACGACAAGCTGACACGCGCACGCCGCGAAGCTTCGAGCCGCCCGTTGTCGCTCGTGATGCGCACGTTCGGGTTGGTGCAGAACGCGATATCGCTGATCAGCTTCGGTACCCTGCTGATCAATTTCTCGCCATGGGCCGTGGTGCTGCTCGTGCTCGCCGGCCTGCCCGCGTTCCTCGCCGAGGCGAAATTCTCCGGCGACAAGTTCCGCCTGTTCCTGTGGCGCTCGCCCGAGACGCGCATGCAGCTCTACCTGGAGACCGTGCTCGCGCGCGAGGATCACGTCAAAGAAGTGAAGCTGTTCGGGCTCGGTCCGCTGTTCCTGCGGCGCTACCGCGACATCTTCCACAAGCTGTACCGCGAGGATCGCGATCTCACGATCCGGCGCGACACCTGGGGCTTCTTCCTCGGCTTGATCGCCACCGCGACGTTGTACGGTGCGTATGCGTGGATTGCGCTTTCGGCAATCGCTACGCGCATCACGCTCGGTCAGATGACGATGTACCTGATGCTGTTCCGGCAGGGTCAGTCGGCCGTCTCCGCGATCCTTTCTGCCGTCGGCGGCATGTACGAAGACAACCTGTACCTGTCGACGCTGTACGAGTACCTGGAGACGCCGGTCGAGAACTCGCAAGGCACCATCGTGCACGGTCCGCAACCGCAGGATGGCGTGCGCTTCGAGCGCGTGAGCTTCCGCTATCCCGGCGCGGAGCAGATGTCGCTCGTCGACGTCGACCTGCACATCCGGCCGGGCGAATCGCTCGCGCTCGTCGGCGAGAACGGCTCCGGCAAGACGACCTTGATCAAGCTGCTCACACGGCTCTATCAGCCGACGTCCGGCCGCATCCTGCTCGACGGCAAGGACCTGCGCGAGTGGGACGAGGCAGCGCTGCGCCAGCGCATCGGCGTGATCTTCCAGGACTTCACGCGCTACCAGCTGCTGCTCGGCGAGAACATCGGCGCCGGCGACGTGCAGTACTTCGAGGACGAGCCGCGCTGGCGCGAGGCGGGCGAGAAAGGCATGGCGCAGCCGATCGTCGACACGCTGCCGCAGGGCTATCGCACGCCGCTCGGCAAATGGTTCAACGACGGCCGCGAGCTGTCCGGCGGTCAGTGGCAGAAGATCGCACTGTCGCGCGCATTCATGCGCTCGCGTGCCGACATCCTCGTGCTCGACGAGCCGACCGCGGCGATGGATGCAGCGGCGGAAGCCACCGTGTTCGAGCACTTCCGCACGCTCACGCGCGGCAAGATCGCAATCCTGATTTCGCATCGCTTCTCGACGGTGCGCATGGCGGATCAGATCGTCGTGCTCCAGGACGGCCGCATCATCGAGCGCGGCAGCCACGACGAGCTGATGCGCGTGAACGGCCACTACGCCCATCTGTTCTCGCTGCAGGCGAAGGGGTATAGATAGGGGCATGCCCCTCGAACGCAGCGCGCCCGGTCCGGTCGAGCGGTTCCGACCGCCGGTCGTGACCGCGCACGAGGTCGTGCGCCTGCGGCTGCTCGACCGGCTGACGACGCCCTTCAACGATGCCGACGCCGCCCGCATCACCCTGGTGCGCGGCCCGGCGGGCTTCGGCAAGACGACTCTGCTGGCGCAGGCGTATCGCCAGGTCGTGGCGCGCGGTCAGAAGGCCGTGTGGCTGGATTGCAGCGAGCTCGACGCCGACCCGGGTCATTTCCTCGACAGCCTCTATGCGGCCGCGATGTCGATCGGCATGGACGGCAGCGACCTGGAATTCACGATTGCTGATTTCGCCAAGCGATTCGCGCGCATCGACGCCGCCGTCTACCTGTTCCTCGACGAATTCGAGCGGCTCGCCGCGACCCCCGTCGAGGAAATGATCGAGCGGCTCGCAGCGGCACTGCCTGGCGGCGCGCACCTGATCATCGCCTCGCGACAGGCGCCGCGAACCTGGTTCCTGAAGCGCGAGTTGCGCGGTCTCGCCGCGACGATCGAAGCGCTCGATCTGCGACTGACCGGGACCGAGTTACAAACACTGCTGAGCGAGCGCTTCAACGCCGAGGAAGTCGAGCAGATCGAGCATCTGACGGAAGGGTGGCCGATGGCGGTGCAGCTCGCGCGACTGCGCAGCCGCGACACGATCGCGTTGCGCGAGCTGCTCGGTACGCTCGAACGCGGCGGGCTCGGTCTGTTCGAATACCTGGCGGAGCGCGTCGTCGAGTCGCTTTCCGAAGAGCAGCAGCGCTTCCTGCGGGACACATCGATCCTCGCGTTCGTCAATCCGCTGGCGGCGAATGCGCTGATGGAGCGCGACGACGGCTATGCATTGCTCTCCAGTGTGATGCACTTGCAGCCGATCGTCACCGTCACCGGCGACTCCGAGCTCACCATTCGCTTGCATCCGCTGTTTCGTCAGTTCATGCGCGACCAGCTCGCGAAATCCGGGCAACAACGCGAGCGCGGGCTGCAACAGCGCGCCGCGCGATTCTTCGCCGCACGCGGACGCACACCGGAGGCCGTGCAGCACGCGCTGGAAGCAGGCGACAACTTGCTCGCCGCGCAGCTGCTCAAGCAGGCCGGCGGCGAAGAGCTCATTTTCACGATCGGCCCGCGCAAGGTGGAGGCAATCCTCGCCACATTGCCGGCCGGCACTGTCGAATTGTCGATCCGCCTGCGGCTGATGGAGCTGCTGATGGTTGCGGTCGACGGACGGACTGCGGTCGTCAAAGTGCTCGCGGAGCGTTTCATCGCCGCGCTCGATGCCGATCTCGCGAGCGCGACGCCGACGGTGCCGTCGCTGCAGTGGGCGCACTACGCGCGAGGTGTGACGGCGATCGTGCAGGCGTTCCTGCAAGATCTCGACGCAGGCTGCAGTCCGGGCTCGGTCGCGCAGACGCTCGAGATGG
>Ga0111538_10004813_pt1 | contig 18606 bp, 16 predicted proteins | sample SoiMethybrSBSTD1_FD_79669 | JGI IMG/M metagenome (GOLD analysis project Ga0111538, IMG submission 79669) | Bulk soil microbial communities from a Populus tree surrounding site in Tennessee, USA - Soil MetaG P. TD hybrid SBSTD1 (version 2)... | ecosystem: Environmental > Terrestrial > Soil >...
CGACCCCCGCGATGCGCCAGTATCTGGAGGCCAAGCGCCAATACCGGGACGCGATCGTGTTCTTTCGGATGGGCGACTTCTACGAGATGTTCTACGAGGACGCGCTGGTCGCCGCGCGGGCCCTCGAACTGACGCTGACATCGCGCTCGAAGGATGCCGGCGGCCAGGGCATCCCGATGTGCGGCGTCCCCTTCCATGCGGCCGACGGCTACATCTCCCGCCTGGTCAAGAAGGGCTTCAGGGTCGCGATCTGCGAGCAGGTTGAGGATCCTCGCAAGGCCAAGGGACTAGTCCGGCGTGAGGTCGTGCGGGTCGTCTCACCGGGCACGTTGACCGAGCCCGGATATCTCGATGCACGCGAACCGGCGTTCCTCATGGCCATCGTCCCGGCGCAAGACGGGCTCGTCGGTGCCGCGCTCGTGGACGTCTCGACCGGCGAGTTCTCGACGACCGAGTATCGGGGGACTCAGGGACTTCAAGCGCTCATCGACGAGATCGCCGTCCTGCGCCCGCGTGAGGTCGTGGTGCCCGGCGACGCGAATCCCAGCGAGCGGTTCCCCGAGCTGGCACGTCTGCAGCTGCCAGTGACCCACGCCGACGGCTGGACCTTCGACGCCGAAACGGCGCGGCGCGCGCTGCTCGATCAACTGAAAACGCACAGCCTCGAGGGCTTCGGCCTGGAGGGCCGGACCGCGGCGATTCAAGCCGCCGGCGGTCTCGTCGCGTACTTGCGCGACACGCAGAAAGCCGACCTCGCGCACGTCCGCGCCATCAGCTACCGCACCAGCGCCGACTGTCTGATCATCGACCCGATCACCCTCAAGCATCTCGAAGTCGTCACTGGCAGCGAGGGCGGACCCCAGGGCTCGCTGTTGAAAGAAGTCGACCGCACGATCACGTCGATGGGCGGTCGTCTGCTGCGCGCCTGGCTGCTGCGGCCGCTCTGCACGTTGGAGCGCATTCGCGATCGTCTCGACGCGGTCGAGGAACTGGCATTCCGCTCGACGGAGCGCGGGAAGTTCCGCGAGACGATGAAGGCCGTCCACGACCTCGAACGTCTCATCGCACGAGCGGCACTCGCGACGACCGGCCCGCGTGAGCTCGTGTCGCTGCGGTTGTCGCTGGCAGCGGTCCCTCGCGTCAAGCAGATCCTGAGCGACGTGCAGGCACCGCTCCTCGTGAGCCTGTGTGCCGAGCTCGACGAGCTGATCGACGTTCGCGATCTGATCGAAAGCAGCCTCATCGACGAGCCGCCGGCGGTCGCGCGCGAGGGCGGGTTCACACGCGACGGCATCGATGCCGAGCTCGACGATCTGCGGACGATCAGCCGATCCGGCCGGCAAGTGATCGCCGACATGGAAGAGCGCGAGCGCGCGCGCACCGGCATCGCTTCGCTGAAGGTCCGCTTCAATCGTGTGTTCGGTTACTACATCGAGATCTCGAAGGCGAACCTTCACGCCGCCCCCGATGACTATCAGCGGAAGCAGACCATCGCCGGCGGCGAGCGGTTCACGACTCCGGCACTCAAAGAATACGAGGCCAAGGTACTCGGCGCAGACGAGCGGATCCTCGAGCGCGAGCTGGAGATCTTCGAGGACCTGCGACGTCGGGTGGCTGCCGAGGCGCCTCGCATCCAGGACACTGCACGCGCCCTGGCGACCCTCGACGTCCTCGCTGGGCTCGCCGAGACCGCGGCCATCGCCAATTACACCAAGCCGCACCTGCACGACGGCGACGAGATGGTCGTTGCCGACGGCCGTCATCCGGTCGTCGAGCGGTTCACGGCCGACGCCTTTGTTCCGAACGACATCGATCTGAATGGCACGACCCGTCAGCTCATCATCCTCACCGGCCCGAACATGGGCGGCAAGTCCACGTATCTGCGGCAGACCGCATTGATCCCGCTGCTCGCCCAGATCGGATCGTTCGTGCCGGCGAAGGATGCCAAGCTTCCGATCGTGGACCGCATCTTCGCGCGCGTCGGCGCGGCCGACAACATCGCGCGCGGTCAATCCACGTTCATGATGGAGATGCAGGAGACCGCGAACATCCTCCACGCGTCAACGTCGCGCAGCCTCGTCGTCCTCGACGAGATCGGCCGCGGGACGTCGACTTTCGACGGTCTGAGCATCGCCTGGGCCGTGGCCGAGTACCTGGCGACCAATCCACGCGCGCGGCCGAAGACGCTGTTTGCGACGCACTACCACGAGCTGACCGATCTCGCCGATGCGCTGCCGGGCGTCGTCAACGCACACGTCTCGGCGCGTGAGTGGAAGGACGACATCATCTTTCTGCGCAAGATCGTCAGCGGGCGCTCGGATCGCAGCTACGGAATTCAGGTCGCACGGTTGGCAGGTCTGCCGGGTACCGTCATCACGCGCGCGCAGGAGATCCTCAGCGGCCTCGAGCGCGACGAACTGTCGCGCGGCGGTCGTCCTACGCTCTCTGGCGACGGCGGCGACCCAGGCACGCGGCAGCTCGGTCTGTTCGCCTCGACACCAGAGCCCTCGTCCCCGCAGCAGCGCCGGATCGCCGAACGGCTCACAGCCGTCGATATCGACGACACCACGCCAAGACAGGCGCTCGAACTGCTCGCGGAATTGAAGAAGCTATCGGACGAAGCATGATGCCGTAATTCACAATGCCACAATCGACATGCAAAGACTGAACGGCCCGCGGGAGTATGCATCGTTTGCATTCTGCATTTTGCATCTGGCATTACTGTCTTCCTGCAGTTCACCGGCGCCGCACGATCCCAACATCATCACCATTGCGGTTCGCTCCGGGCCGACGACGCTCGATCCGCGGCAGGGCACCGACGAGAGCTCACAGCGCGTCTCGCAGCTGATCTTCAACTCGTTGATGGAGTGGGGCGACGACCTTCGTGTCCACCCCGCGCTCGCCGAGCGGCTCGAACATCTCGACCCGGTGACCTACGTCGCACACTTGCGCCGGGGCGTGCGCTTCCACAACGGCCACGAACTGACCTCGCGCGACGTGGCCTATACGTTCGCCGCGTTTGTCGATCCATCGTTCGTGTCCCCGCTGAAGGGCGCCTACAAGCTGCTGCGTGATGTGACGGCCGTGGACGACTACACCGTCAGGTTCACGCTGGGCGAGCCGTTCGCCGCCTTTCCTGTTCAACTCGTCCTTCCCCCGATCGTCCCTGACGGTTCCGGCGACCGGCTGCGAACCGCTCCGGTTGGGACCGGTCCGTACCGTTTTGTGCGCTACGACGACGATGACAAGGTCGTGCTGTCGGCGTTTGAGGGTTTCTGGAAAGGCCCGCCGGACAATGCCGGCGTGATCGTGAAGGTCGTCCCCGACGACACGATGCGCGGCCTCGATCTCCGCAAGGGCGCAACCGACCTGGTGATCAACGATCTGCCGCCCGACATCGTGCACCAGCTCAGCTCGGATGGGTCATTCCGCATCGCGCCGTCGCCGGGTCTCGACTTCTCCTACATCGGCTTCAACCTGCGGGATCCGATTCTCGCGGACCGACGTGTGCGACATGCGATCGGCTACGCCATCGATCGCGACGCCATCATCAGGTACATGCGGCGAGGCCTGGCACGGCCGGCCTCCGGACTCTTGCCCGATCAGGCGTGGGCATTCGAGTCCAACGTGCATCGCTTCACGCACGATCCCGCGCGGGCGATGCAGCTGCTCGAGGAAGCCGGTTATCGAGATCCTGATGGCGAGGGGCCTGAACCGCGGTTGCGGCTGTCATTGAAGATCTCGTCGAACGAGGAGACGCGACTGCAGTCCACCGTCGTCCAGGAGAATCTCCGCCGCGTCGGGATCGAGCTCGATTTGCGCTCGTACGAATTCGCCACGTTCTTTGGCGATGTGCTTCAGGGGAACTTCCAGATGTTCTCGTTGATCTGGACCGGAGGCTCGCTCGTCAATCCCGACATCCTGCGCCGGGTGTTCCACTCTGATCAGACACCCCCGCTCGGGTTCAATCGCGGCTACTACCGCAATGCCGATGTCGATCGGCTGCTCGACCGCGCCACGCAGTCCACGAACGAGGACGAGCGTGCGCGCGCCTACCGCGAGGCCCAACAGCTCATCGCCGAAGACGCGCCGTACATTCCGATCTGGAATCGCACCAATGTGATCGTCGCGCAGCCCTCGCTCGATGGCTTGCACCTCAATGCCATCGGCGACTTCCAGGCGCTCAGAGACGTGCGGCGACGCTCGCGCTGAATGTCGTGTCCGGCTTCAGCCGGACCTGGTCAGCCTTTGAGGTTTTCGAGCTCGGAGCGTGCCTCGGCCAGGTACGGCGAGTTGGGATGCTGGTCGACGATCTGCGTGAACGTCTTCTTCGCTTCCTCGGTGTTGCCCTTCTGGACGTACGCGCGGGCCAGTTCAATCAGGATCGCGTCCACGGGCAAATCGTCGGTATTGCCCGTCGTCATTTCCTTCCAGGTCGCGATCGCCGCGTCCAGTTGACCGGAGTGTGCCTGGGTATCGGCCTTGCCGAGACGGGCCATGCGGCCATACAGGCTCGACGCGCCGCTCCTCCGCTGGACCTCGTCATACTCCTTGATGGCTTCGTCGCGACGGCCCAGTGTGGCCAGTGCTCCGGCCATGTGATAGCGAGCCGTGATTCCCGACGCGCTGTCGGGATAGGCATCCGCCGCGGCCTTCAGCTTCGGCAGCGCCGCCTTGAGCTTGGCTTCTTCGGTGGAAAACGTGCCGGTCGCGCCCAGCGTTGCGCCGGCGGGCAGATTCTCCTCGCCAGTCGTGCCCGTCGGAACGACGCGCGCGTTCATTGCCACCATCGCTTCCGCGAGCAGTTCCGAACCACGTGACTGCGTCTGGTTGCGGTAGACCATGAACCCGATCACCGCCAATGCGACGACCACGAGACCGACGACCGCGCCCGCGATTGAACGCTGACGCGTTTCGAGGAACTCGCGCGCGTTCTCGATCGAGTGCACGAGCTCGTTTTCTTTCAGATGGTGACGTTCTTTGCGCTTCATGACTGCCTGCGGTCCCCCAGCGTTTCGGTGATGGCGTCCCCGGTGCGACTTGAACGCACGGCCTTCCGCTTAGGAGGCGGACGCTCTATCCACTGAGCTACGGGGACGTTAACGCTCTATTCTACCTGCTCAATACTGAAGGACCGAGAAGACCTTCTCGTCGGCCAGCTTCGACCGGCCGTTCAGGAACTGCAGCTCGATCAGAAACGCCAGCCCCAGCAGGTCCCCGCCCAGCTTCCTGACCATTTTCGCGGCGGCGCCCGCCGTGCCCCCTGTCGCCAGCACGTCGTCCACGATCAGCACTTTGTGGCCGTTCTCGATGGCGTCTTCGTGGACCTCCAGCGAGTCCATCCCGTACTCAAGTGAGTAGCTCTCCTTCAGCGTCTTGGACGGCAGCTTGCCCGGCTTGCGAATCGGGATGAACCCTGCCTTGATGCGCTCGGCGACGGCCGCACCGAGAATGAACCCGCGGCTCTCGATGCCGACAACCACTTCGACGCCCTTGCCGACATACGGGCTCGACAGCATGTCGACTGTCATCGCGAAGCCCTCGGCGTTTCGCAGCAGGGTCGTGATGTCGTAGAAGAGGATGCCCGCCTTCGGAAAGTCGGGAACGTGCCTGATGTGCTGCTTGAGATCCATCGTCACCTATGTCGTCACCGAAAACGTCGTGTACGAGCCGGTCGGATCCTCTTCGTCCACATACACACGATCGACCCGCGCACCGCGCGGCCCCGTGCGCAGCGCCCGCTCGACGCGCGTCACGGCCTCGGCGTCGCCCTCGACAAGGGCCTCGACCCGGCCGTCCGGCAGGTTGCGCACCCAACCGGTCACGCCCTCGCGCTGGGCGGTATCTTGCGTGAAGTAGCGGAATCCGACGCCCTGCACGCGCCCGCTGACCACAAACCGACGTGCCACGCGCATGGGAAGCTTGGATTATATAGTTGCCCTGATGGATTCCCCCCGGGACCCTGCCCCAGGTGGCCCACCTGAGGCCGCCGACGCGACCCGTACGGCGCCAGTCGTCGCGACCTTTCGGGCCGGCGACCTCCTCTGTGACCGGTTCCGCGTCGCCCGCTTCATCGCACGTGGCGGCATGGGCGAGTTGTACGAGGCCGAGGACCTGACGCTCGGTGAGCGGGTCGCGCTCAAGACGATCCGCTCCGAGATCGCGGTGCACCAGAAGGCCAACCAGCGCTTCCGGCGCGAGGTCCAGCTCGCCCGCAAGGTGACGCACCCGAACATCTGCCGCATCTTCGATCTGTTCGAGCACCGTCCACCTGAAGGCACTGCTGGCGCTGTGTCGTTCGTCACCATGGAGCTGCTCCAGGGAGAGACGCTGTCGCAGTACCTCCGCAGACACGGACCAGTGAGCGTGGAGGACGCGCGCCCCATCGTTCAGCAGATGGCGGCGGCACTGTCTGCGGCGCACGCAGCCGACGTCATCCATCGCGACTTCAAGACCAACAACGTCATGCTGCTCGACGCCGGCCCCTCGAGGCCGCCTCGCGTCGTCGTCACGGATTTTGGATTGGCGCATCTCGTCGGTGACGCCAGCGGCATGGCTGACGGCGGCATCACGGTCACGGGCGACATCCCGGGCACGCCCGAGTACATGTCGCCGGAACAGATTGAAGGCGGCGTGCTCACGCCGGCGAGCGACATCTACGCACTGGGGATCGTGATCTACGAGATGGTGACTGGCCGGCGCCCGTTCGCGGCCGACACCCCAATCGCCACCGCGCTTCAACGAGTGGTTGGCCCCACTCCGAAGTCACCACGGGAGCTGAAGCCCGAGCTACCCGCAGAGTGGGACGAGGCAATCATGCGGTGCCTGGCCCGCTATCCTGACGGACGATTCAGAGATGCGTCGGACGTGGCGCATGCGCTCGATGGGACGCTCCCGTCGCGTCCATCTCAATCGAATCTCGTGATTGCCGCAGCAGTGGCACTGCTCGTCGTCGTGGGAGCAGGCGCAGTGCTCTGGCGCGGACGAAGCACGTCGCTGGCGACGGCGCCATCAGATCCGGCGGCAACGACTGAGGTACGGGCCGAGACGGTCCGACCGGCAGTTGCCGTGCTCGGGTTCCGGAATCTCGCCGGCCGCGAGGACGCGCAGTGGTTATCAATGGCGCTGTCGGAAATGCTGACGACTGAGCTGGCGGCCGGAGAACGTCTGCGCACTATCCCAGGCGAGAATGTCACGCGGATGAAGACAGAGCTGGCGCTCGCCGATGCGGACACGTATGCGTCCGAGACGCTGACGCGCATCCGGCAGAACCTCGGCGCCGATCTGGTGGTCACCGGGTCGTATGTGACGGTCGGAACTGGTGACGCGTCTACGCTGCGCGTGGACATTCGTCTTCAGGATTCGCGGGAAGGAGAAACCCTGTCCCTCGTCAGCGAGATGGGGGCCATCGGCGAATTGCTCGATCTCGTCGCGAGAGCGGGCATGCGGTTGCGCGACAAGCTCGGTGTGCAAGTCGCGGAGGCAGCCGTTCGCGTGTCGCAGCCGGCCTCACCCAACGCCGCCCGCCTCTACGCTGAAGGGTTGATCCGCCTGCGCCGGTTCGATGCCCTTGGTGCGCGGTCGATTTTCGAGCAGGCGATCAAGGCCGACCCTCGCTTCCCTCTCGCATATTCCGCGCTGGCGAATACCTGGTCGCAACTCGGGTACGACAGCCGCGCCAAAGACGCCGCGGCGCGCGCATTCGAGCTCTCTGCCAATCTTCCCCGCGCGGATCGCCTGCTCGTCGAGGGTACGTATCGCGAGATGTCGAGCGCGTGGAAGGAAGCTATTGCGATCTGGCAAACGCTGTCGACATTCTTCCCCGACGATGTGGAGCACGCGCTGCGGCTGGCCAACGCGCAGATCTCGTCGGGTGCCGCCAAAGATGGACTCGCCACGATCGAAGGCTTCAGGAAGCGGTTTCCATCGATGACGGATCCGCGGCTCGACCTCGCCGAGGCGGAAGCGGCTGATACGTTGTCGGATTTCAAACGGATGCAGACCGCGGCATCCTCCGCGGCTGCCGCCGGCGAGACACTCGGGGCTCGGCTGCTGGTGGCGAACGCGCGGCTCCGCCAGGGCGGTGCGACGCTTCGCCAGGGGCAGACCGACGAAGCCGTGAGGCTCTTCGAAGAGGCGCGGGCCATCTACGCGGCCGCGGGCGACAAAGCCGGAGTGGCACGGACGCTCAACAACCTGGCGAGCGCGATCTCGGATGGTCCGGACACGAAGCGCACGCGTGCCCTCTACGAAGAGGGACTGAGCATTGCGCGAAGCATCGGCGAGCAGGATCTCGTCGCGCGCTTCCTCAACAACATCGCCATTCAGGAGCGGCGTGCCGGCAACCTGCAAGCGTCGCTCAAGATGAATCAGGAGTCGCTGGCGATCCGGCGCGAGATTGGCGACCGGACCAATGCCGCGATCTCGCTGAACAACATCGGCAACGTCCTCCTCGACCTCGGCGACCTGCAGGGCGCATCGCGTCACTACGAAGAATCGGCAACGATGTGCCGCGAGATGGGCGATCGCCGCGGGCTTGCACGCGCGCTGTACAACGCCGGGGAGTCCTTGAAACTGCAGGGAGAGATCGCCCGTGCCCGGACGACCTACGAAGAGGCGCTGTCGATTCGCCGCACCATCCAAGACCCGGCGAGTGTGGCGACGTCGCTCTACGGCGTTGGCCACATTGCCGGCGTTCAGGGAGATCTCGCGACCGCCGAGAAGGTGCTCAGCGAGGCGCTCGAAATGGACCGGCGGTTAGATCGGCGACGGCCGATGGCGTATTCGACATACCAGCTCGGTGACGTCGCCTTGATGCGCGGCGATTTCGCCCTCGCGAAGCAGCGCCACAACGACGCTCTGACGATCCGTATGGCGCTCGGCGAGAAGGGCACGGCCGCCGAAAGCCGCAGTGCACTCGCCGGCATTGCGCTCGAAGAAGGCCGCGCGGCCGACGCGGAGAAACTGGCGGCTGACGCGGCAACTGTCTTTGCCGCTCAGTCAGCTCCCGACAATGAAGCGATGGCTCACGCCGTGATCGCGTTGGCAATGCTCACACAGGGCCGTCGAGCCTCGGCCGTCCGCGAGATCGAACGCGCTCAGTCGCTGATCAAGAGTCCTCAGCACGTGCTGGCGCGGATGCCGGTCATGATTGCGGCGGCGCGTGTGAACAGCGAGGGAAATCCGGCTGCGGCGCTCAGCTCGCTGGAGTCGATCCGCGCCGACGCGGTGAAGCGGGGAATCGCCCGCTCGGAATTCGACGCACGCCGGGCGATCGCCCAGATCGAGGGCCGCCGCTCGCTGACGGCTGGCGCGAAGTCGATCGAGACACTCCGTAAGGACGCAAACGCCCGCGGCTTCGGACTCTACGTGCGCTAACCTCCGAACCCGCGCAGCAGCGGGCGCCCACCCGGCATACCCGGCCACGGGATCGACAGCAGAATCGCGACCATCGCCAGACTGAAGAAGATCACGGCCAGCTTGTGCTTCTGAGCCGCGTCGGCCGCCTTGCCGATCTTGCTCTTCCCCACGTGCGCGAGGGCAATGCCGATCAGCATGCCGGTGACGTGCTCAACCGCGAAAAATCGCAGCGGCGCATTGCGCATCGTGGCGCCCATGTCGGCCCACGCGTCGCGAATGAACGGGCTGAGCCAGACGTAGAGCAGCAACCCGATCAGGAATTGCACGTCGAGCGCGATGCTGAACCAGCGCACGCCTGCCGCGTCGCCTGCCCGCCAGTCGCGGCGACCTGTGATTCCGGTAATCGCCCGCGCGATCACCACCAGGCCGGCGATGAGGACGAGCCAACGAAGAAGGGAATGAACGAGCAGGAATGCGGAGTACATGTCCGCATTGTAGTAGCGCGAGGCATGCCTCGCCCTGACAGATCTAGATATTCGTGTAGCTGTGAAGCACGTGCGCCCAGGGCGCGACCGCGAACGCGAGGTAGAACAGCGTCAGCGCCGCCACGGTCCGGTGTCGGGACATCAGGTAGAGCACCGTGCCGCACGCAATGGCGAACAACTTGACGACGGCGAAGGCGACGGCGGGACCGAAGGCCGAGGCATACCACGCGACGAGCGGGTTGGCCTCGATCCAGGAGCCAAACGTGTTCACGCCGACGTAGGACATGATGCCGTCCATGGCCTGGACGGCGACGAAGGACAGCCACACCAGCTCCGCTTTCGTGATCCGGCCTGCAGGCAACTGAAGCGCAAGTGTGCGGAGCATCGCGTGCAGTACAGGCAAAGAAAACGCCAGCAATTTGGCGTGGGATCGCGCCCAACCTGGCGCCAAAAGGTCGCGGTTCGGCCGACCATTGTCTACGCGCCACGGGCGATCATGGGAACCTCACGACTCACTGTATTGGCAGCCCCACTCGGGCTGGCCAGGACGATACCCGGGGTTGACGACGCGCCGCGGACATGTTATTAAACTAGCACTTCGGTTATAAAGCTCACACACGCCGAGCGCCCATGCCCACTACCGCCCACTCCGCCCTCACCCGCCGCGAACGGCAGATTATGGACATCCTCTATCGCCGCGGCCGCGCGACAGCGGCCGAGGTGCTCGAGGACCTCCCCGGCGACACGCACTATTCGACCGTCCGCACGCAGCTGCGCGTGCTCGAAGAGAAGGGGCACGTGAGCCACGAGGAAGAAGGCCTGCGTTACGTCTACAAGCCGCTGGTCTCGCGCAACTCGGCGCGCAAGTCGGCACTTCGCCATGTCGTAGAGACGTTCTTCGATGGGTCGGCGGAGAAGGCGGTCGCAGCACTCCTCGGCGGTGAAGCGTCTCGGCTGAGCGAGGAGGAGTTGGAACGGATTGCCGACCTGATTGCCAAGACCAGGAAGGAAGGCCCGCGATGAACAGTCGTCTCATCACGCTGGTGATTCTGCTCGCCGCAACGTCTACGTACGGGCTGTCTGCGCAGCGTTTCTCGAGGCTCTCAGGATCGATCGTCGATCAATCCGGCGCGGCGCTGCCTGGTGTCACTGTTGTCGCCAACGACAGAACCCGAGGCTCACGTCACGAGGTCTCGACCGACCGAAACGGCCGGTTCGAGTTGATCGGGTTAGTCGAGGGCTCATATGTACTGGAGGCCGATTTGCCAGGCTTCGAGACCTTTCATGAGAATCTCGCGCTGAACGGCCAGGACCTGAGCCGCGACATCACGCTGCAGATCGGATCCCTCGAGGAGACGGTCACCGTCATCAATGATCCGAATGCGGCGCCCGCGGCACCGAGCGAGCGCTATGCGCCACTGCCGGCCGACTGCGGGCCGTCAACTGGCGACGCAGGTGGGGCACGGATCGGGGGTCAGATTCGTGTGCCGCGCAAGATCCGCCATGTCGCGCCAATCTATCCGCAGGCGTCGCCGGCGGGAATCGTGACGATCGATGCCGTGATCGGCACCGACGGATTCGTCAAAGAAGCCAACGTCACCAACGATGCGCCCGACGCGCTGACGCGCTCGGCAATCAACGCCGTGCGGCAGTGGGAGTTCGATCCGACGCTCCTCAACTGTGAGGCCGTGGACGTCCGAATGTCCGTCACGGTCGACTTTCGATAGACCGCTAACGAGGTACCGTCGATGAATCTGCTGCTCGAGTTCGCTATCAAGATCTCATTGGTCGTCGCACTGGGCCTCCTTGCTGCATCCGTCCTCCATCGGAGGTCCGCTGCGCTGCGCCACTGGATGCTGACCGCTTCGATGGCCGCGGCATTGGCGACGCCTTTGTTGATGCAGGTTGCGCCGGCATGGAGGCTACCTGTCTCAGCGAACGTCGCGCCTGTTGATCACGTCTCTGCGCGAGAGCTGACAAGTGGACGCGCGCCGCGAATCGGCATTACGACAAGCGTCGAAGCGGAGTCGCGAATAGTCTCCTCACCGACAGCGTTCGATCCGACAGCAACCCTGATCGGGATCTGGTTCGCCGGCGTCGTCGCGAACCTCACTGGGCTGCTGATTGGCTTGTGGCGTCTGCGATCGATCGCCGCGCGGGCGACGATCGTCCATGAGGGACCATGGGTCAATGCTGCTCGCGAGCTGAGCGATCATTTCGGGTTGCGCACCCCCACCACGCTCTTGCAGAGCGATCGGCCGGCATTACTCGTGACCTGGGGTTTCTTCGCCCCGAAGGTGATGCTGCCGGTTGACGCGGCATCATGGGACGAGGATCGGATCCGCGTCGTACTCGCGCACGAGCTCGCGCACGTTCGGCGGCACGATTGGATCATCCAGATTGGCAGCGAGCTCGTACGCATCGCCAACTGGTTCAATCCGCTGGTCTGGCTGGCCGCTTCTCGGCTACGCCTCGAGAGCGAGCGTGCCTGTGACGATGCGGTGGTGAACCTGGGAGTGAGCGGCCGCGAGTACGCCGAACATCTGCTCGACCTCGCCCGGCAGTTTGGCCGGGCTCGTCAAGTGCCGATTCCGGCGGTGGCCATCGTGCCGCGTCCCTCGAACCTGGAACGGAGAGTCATTGCCATGCTGAACGCCCGCCTCAGCCGTCATCCGGTATCGGGTGCGGCGCGTCTTGCCACGCTCGCGGCGCTTCTTGCCGTCGCCATTCCGATTGCGCTCTTTGCCCAGAACACGTTCGCCACGCTGTCCGGGCGGATTCTCGACCAGTCCGGCGCTGTGCTGCCGGGAGTCGTCGTTGTCGCGACCGACCGCGATCGGCGAGTCAAACATGAAGTCCGCACGGATGGCACCGGTCAATTCGAGATCGTCGGCCTGCCGCAAGGGGGCTACTCACTGCAGGCGTCGCTACCGGGATTCCAAAACTTCGACGAGCAGCTGACCTTCAGTGGTGAGAATATTCAGCGCGATATCACGCTGTCGATCGGGACGCTTCAAGAGACGATCAGCGTCACCAGCGGACCGAGCAAGGCCCCGTTCCCACCGGGTGGACCATACAAACCCCGGCCGGCCAACTGCGGACCAGGGGGACCACGCGCGGCCGCGCCTCCCCAGCGCGACGGCGCTGTTCGCGTTGGTGGACAGATCCGTCAGCCCACCAAGCTGTATCACGTGGCGCCGGTCTATCCCGACGGCTCGTCAGCCGGGGTCGTGCGAATCAGCGTCGTCATCGGCCCCGATGGATATGTCCAGGAAACCCAAGTCACAAACGACGCCCCGCCCGCACTGGCGCAGTCAGCTCTCGACGCCGTACGCCAATGGGTATTCGAGCCGACGCTGCTCAACTGCGTCGCCGTACCCGTGAAAATGAATGTGACCGTGGACTTTTCCTAGACCTGCATTCTCGAGAACGCCCGCGCGTCAGTGCTTCTTTCCCGCGGTGATAAACAGCAGGGCGCCGACGATGGCCAGCTCGATCTTCCACATCGCGATGCCGACGATGGCGATGTCTGAGAGTGCGAGCGCAAGCGCAGCTGCGCAGATCAAGCCAAGGACGGCGTTGCGCATGACATCTGGGGAGACCTGCCGCTTCCGTAGCGTGGTAGGCTCCGCGATGGTACATCACATGTGACGACCGGACCAACGTCAGATTCACGCCGGGTTGCGCTGGCAAGCGCCGTCGGGACCACGATTGAGTGGTACGACTTCTTCATCTACGGCACGGCCGCCGCCGTCGTGTTCGGGCCACAGTTCTTTCCTCAGGTCTCGGAGTTCGCCGGCACGCTGGCTGCGTTCGCCACGTTTGCAATCGGCTTCATCGCCCGGCCTCTCGGCGGCGTGGTGATGGGCCACTACGGCGACCGCCTCGGGCGCAAGTTCATGCTGGTGTGGGCGCTCATGCTGATGGGGCTCGCCACGCTCGGCATCGGGCTTCTACCGACCTACGCGCAGATCGGCGCATGGGCGCCGGCGCTACTTACGACCTTGCGCTTCATCCAGGGGTTTGCGCTGGGCGGCGAGTGGGGCGGCGCCGTTCTCATGTCGGTCGAACACGCGCCGCCAGGCCGGCGCGGACTCTTTGGCAGCGTCGTCGCGCTCGGTCTGCCGGCCGGCATCGTGCTCTCGAACGTGGTCTTCATCATCGTCACAACAGCCCTCACGCCGGAGCAGTTCGCGGCATGGGGATGGCGGATTCCGTTCATCGCCAGCGTCGTGCTCGTCGCGGTCGGTCTGTTCGTCCGATTACGCATCGCTGAGAGCCCGGTCTTTGCGGACGTGGTGCGCGCCGGCATTGCGCGGCGGATGCCAGTGCTCGACGTCCTGCGGACTGACGCGCGCACAGTGCTCCTTGCGGCCGGCACCTACGTCGGAATCAGCGGACTCGGATACATCTTGCTCGTGTACTTCGTGACGTACGCCACACGCCGGCTTGGTCTCACACTGCCGACCACTCTCATGCTCATCGTGCTCGCCTCACTCGTCGGCGCCCCAGGGACGATGTGGTTCGCACATCTGTCTGATCGGATCGGCCGACGCCGCATCATGCAGTGGGGCCTTGGCGGGCTGGTCCTCTGGTCGGCGATCTACTTCCCTCTCGTCGACACCGGATCCATCCCGTTCATCGCGTTGTCGTTGTGCGGCATGATGTTCCTGCAGGGCGCGTATCTCGGTCCGCAGCCGGCCGTGTTCTCGGAGCTCTTTGCGCCGGCAATCCGCTACAGCGGCGCGTCGCTGAGCCTGACACTCGGCACGATCTTCGGCGGTGCGCTCGCGCCGTTCATCGCCACGACGTTGTACGGCATCGCCGGGAACTCGTCGCTGGTAACGGCGTACGTCACGACGTTGTCGCTGATTTCGTGGCTCTGCTCGCTGGGACTGCGAGAGACGTATCGGAGTGAGTTCGCGGCGGGTCCAACCGCCGCCGCGGGCTTCGCCCGCGCCGGCGAATCTCGCCGAAGCCTGTAGGCGAAGGCGGAAAGGACCCGCCCTACGGGTGTAGCGTCATTTAATGGCAAACCCGGCGCGCGGGTTGAACTTCTTTCCGTCGGCGCGAACGGCATCGACCCAGATCGCCGCGGGCTTGCCGTCCTTCATCGGGTTGCCGGTGATCGTCAGCTTCGTGCCCACCTTGAAATCGCTCGGACGGATGCCCGACCGCTGCAGCGTCGTCGGTCCCTCGGCCTCGAAGCCCCACGTCGTGACCTTGCCGTCCTTGCCAGTCACGTCCACCCACAGCCACGAATGCGGGTTCGTGTACTCGAACTTCTTCACGACACCCTCGACTGTGATCGTTTTCTTATCGTCGAACATCGTCGCCGAATGGTGCGCAAGGCCGGGCACGGCCGTGATGGCGAGAGCGCCCAGCGCCAGGACCGCGGTCGTGAACGCTCGAATCATCGCTTGCCTTTCTGCGCCGCGCCCGTGGGCGCGCCAGCGCTTTTGTCGAACGTGAATCCTCGGAACTGCGTGCCGCCCTCTTTGGTCTGAACGACGGCGTTGTTCTGATTCTCGCCGCAGTTCCAGTACCGGATGCGGAGGTTCCGATCCGGATCGCTCAACTTACTGTACGACTGTTTGACGTACCACGGCTCGGCCAACGCCGGCGGATCGTAGACCCAGACATCCGCGCTCAGCGTCTTGTCGTCGGCCTTCCGCCAGATCTCGACGGTCTCAACCTGGTCCGTGTAGTCGGGATGCTGCCGCTGATAGATACCGGACTGCAGTTGATTCGTGTGAATCACGAGCTTCGGTCCATCCCAGAATCCAATCGAGTCTCCATTGGGAATCGGGTAGCGATCCTCCGTCGGGACGTGGTCACGCCCATCGGTGTAGATGCGGCGGATGTCGTTCACCATCTCGTTGATTAACCACGTCTGATTCGGCGTGACGATGAACTCGCGCAGGAAGGGTTCGGTCAGCCATCGCGGATGCCCCGGAGGCGCGCACGTGGAAATCGGATCCCACTCGATCCCCTTCTTCACGTCCTCGACTCGCTTGATCAGTTTCGCCTGATACTCCGGTGTCAGCTTCGCGGTCGGGCCCTCGCCTGGCTTCTGATCGGGATCGAAGGCGAAGCCGGCATTCGCCGGCCGCGAATACACACCGCTCCAGTCAGGTAGTTGCGCCCACTGCAGCGGCCGTCCGTTGTTGGCTTCCTTGCGCAGCGCCTGATACAGCTCCAGCGCGGTCCTGTGCTGGCGCCCCAGGTCGATGTTCTGTTCCTTGGTACGATCCGGTAGAACGGCGGTAAGCGGCGCGGGCGTCGATGCGTCGGGCGCCTCTGCGGTCTTCGTGCAGGCGGCCAACGGCATCGCCAGAGTCAGAAGCACTCCCGCGGCGACGGCCCCTCTCGTGCGTGACATCTGAACCCTCCGATGAGTACGGGATTCTACTGCCTCATCAGCTTCTGCACGGGGTTGCTGACCTCTGATGGCGACCAGCCGTCCCGAGCCGAGGACGCGTGACAGGGTGTGCAGGAACGATCCAGCGGTCGCAACCATCTGTATTTGCTCAGGTTGGCGGATCAGATGGGATTGGCAGCTGACTTGTATTCTCAGCAGTAACGACGACTCCCCAGTGGTCGAGACGGAGGTGAGACGTGAAAGCGTTGCTGACAGTGTTGATGGCAGTCGTACTCCTCGGCGGAGTGTTTGCGGACCGCGCTGAAGCCGGCGACCGCGGGCATGGAAAACGGGGGCATGGCAACGCGCGCTATTACCGCGACGGCGGCAATTACCGCGGTGGCACCTACTATGGTGGCGCCTACTATCGCGGCGGCTACTTCCGCCCGCACGACGTCGTGGTGATTCGCGACTACTACCGGCCGTACTACCGCCCGGTGCCTTACCCGTATCGCTACTCTCGCGGCGGCTATCTGCCGCCCGGATGGAGAACCCGCGTTGTCCCGGTGCCGGTGTACCTCGAACCGCAGTTCGTTCCGGTGCCCTACGGGTACAATCGCGGCTTCATCGACGGCCACGCGGTGGTCTACAACAAGAGCGGTTTCATTCTCGACATCGCCGCGGTGTTCTAACAGCGTGGGGCGGGTCTTGCTTTGTAGACCCGCCAACGGAGGCGGGTCTTAAGACCCGCCTCTACGGTCCACGACGACGGTGCCGCCCTTCACGACGACTTTCACGTTGAGCAAGTTGTAAATCAGGTCGAGCGGGTCGCCGTCGACGAGCACGATATCCGCCAGCTTGCCATTTTCCAGCGTTCCAAGGTCCTGGCTCTTCTCGATGAACGCCGCCGTGTTCGGTCCCATCAGCTTGATGATGTCCTGCGCCGAAAACATCAGGGTGAGTGCACGCAGCTCGTGCTTCAACCCTTCGCGCGGTAAATAGTTCGTATCAGTGCCGAATCCGTAGGTCACGCCCGCATCCCAGAGCGTGCGTGCGTTCACCGTTTTCTCCCCCGCCTCACGTCCGCGCCCCTTCCCATCGAGGATCGCGTCCGGCCACTTACCGCCATCGCGGAACGTCGGGATGTTGTCCTTGTTGAACACGCCGAATACCGGCAGTCCAAAGCCCGCGGTTGACAGCGTCTCGACGCCGGCGGCTGCCACCTTGCGCGCGTCGGCTTCGCTCAGCCAGCTGCCGTGCGGAGTGTGCACAAGCTTCTGCGCACCCGCGTCGAGTGCGGCGAGCATCGCCGGAACGCTGACAGCGTGCACCATCGTGTCGAGCTTGTACTTCTTTCCCTCGTCCACGACGACCTTCAAGATCGAGAGCTGCAATGGCGTGGGTTCCGGATCGATGCGTGCCTTGATGATCTCGATGCCGGCCTCCGCATACTTGCGCACCTGCGCGCGGGCCAACTCCTCGGTCTTGAAGTTGTCTGGATCAACGCGGCCCGAGGTGATGATCCGGGGGCCTTTCAACGCGCCGGAGTCCACACGCTTCTTGAGCTCGAGGATGCCGGGCACAGGACCACCGCCCGACATCAGCGTGGTGTAGCCCGCATCCAGGAACTCCTGCATGCGCGGCACCGACTGCTCCTTGAACCACTGCGCGTCGTTGCCACCCATGATGTGGCGATGCGCATCGATGAATCCGGGCAGGGCCGTCATGCCCTTGGCATCGATGGTCTGACCACTTCCACCCGCCGGAGCGCCAGGGGCGACGGACACGATGCGGCCATTGCGCACAACGATCGACCCGCGGTCGATGGTCGCTCCGCTTCCGACGATGATGCGGGCGTTGGTGATGACGAGATCTTGCGCCGCCGTCGACGCGGCGCTGCTGAGTGTGGCGACGAAGATAAAGCCGATGAGAACGAGCCGCGGCATCAAGTGTTCCTCCTGGGAGTTCCGGGAGGATAACCGATGTCGCGGCGACCTACATCAACGATCGCGGCGTGGGTGAGAGCAGATATGGCTGATCGCGAAGCTCGCGGCTGAGGCGTGCCTGACGCTGCCGCCACGGCTCGAAGTGCCTGGCGATCATCGTCAGGAGCCGTGCCTTGCTGCGCGACTCTTCATACGTAGCAGCGCGGGTGAAGAAGTTGGCGCCGATCTCGGAGTACCAACGGATGTTGTAACGCCCTCGCATCTGATCCTCGAAAAAGCCAGTAAGGAGCAGGCACTGCGCGCCAGCAGTCTCCATCAAGTGGCTATCATCGGGCAGGGCGGTGTTGACCACGAACTGGTCGAAGATGAGGCTGAGATTCTCCGGCGCGGGCATCTCGAGTTCGGCACAGACGGAAACCTGTGCGTAGTGCGCCAGCACACTGGCGTTGTACAG
>Ga0111538_10004814_pt1 | contig 18605 bp, 16 predicted proteins | sample SoiMethybrSBSTD1_FD_79669 | JGI IMG/M metagenome (GOLD analysis project Ga0111538, IMG submission 79669) | Bulk soil microbial communities from a Populus tree surrounding site in Tennessee, USA - Soil MetaG P. TD hybrid SBSTD1 (version 2)... | ecosystem: Environmental > Terrestrial > Soil >...
CGCGCTGCGGATCGCCGCCGCCAGGCTGCTCGGTCACCCGAACGGCGCGGGTGGCTATCTCGCCCGGCTCGCCGACGCGAACCGGCTGGCGGCGCTGGAGATCGACGATGACCAGGAGGCGGCTGTGCGGGCGGCATTCGACCTCTCCTACGCCGCTCTCGACGCACCGGCACGCCGCATGTTCCGGCTACTGGGTCTGTCGCCCGGTACGGACGTCAGCATGGAGGCCGCCGCGGCGCTGGCAGACATCGCCCCTGGCGTCGCCGCGCCGTTGCTGGAAACGCTGACCGATGCACACCTCGTCGATCGGACGGAGCCCGACCGCTACCGTCTGCACGACCTGCTGCGGCTCTATGCGGTCGACCGGGTCGACCGCGACGAGGGGGCCACCAACCGACGGGAGGCCACCGAGCGGCTCGACGGGTTCTACCTTCGCGGAGCGGACATGGCGGCGCGGTTGCTTTACCCGACCACGGTTCGGCTGCCGCCTCCCGCCGACCCACCGGCGTCAACCGCGCCGCCTGTCTCCGACCACCGCTGCGCGTCGGCCTGGCTGGACGCCGAACGCGGCAACCTGGTCGCGGTGGTGATTGCGGCAGCCGAGGAAGGCCGCCACGCGACGGCCTATTCGCTGGGAGATCTGCTGGCCGGCTACTTCTGGAGGCGCCGCTATACGGCTGACTGGCTCGCCGTCGCCCGCGCGAGCCTGGCAGCGGCGGTGGCCGCCGGCGACGACCGGGCCCGCGCGGCAAGCCATCGGCAGCTGTCCGGCATACACCAGTGCGGCGGCCGCTTCCACGAGGCGGCCGCAGAACTGGACCGCGGCATCGGCTTGGCCGCGCGCGCGGGCTGGCGGGAGGGTCAGGCGACGATGCTCAGCAGCCGTGCTTCCGCGGCCAAGTACCTGGGCGACACCGCGCGGGCCGAAGCGGATCTGTTGGAGGCACTCGCCGTCTTCCGCGCGGTGAGCAACCAGGCCGGAGAGACGGCCGTACTGGGCCAACTGGGCGGACTCTACGGCCGCGTCGGGCGGCTCGACGAGGCGGCGGCCGCCTACCGGCAGGCCCTCGCTGCCTCCCAGCAACTCGACGTGACCAGTGACATCGCCGCAGATCTCAGCAACCTCGGGGGCGCGTACTGGCGTCTGGGCCGTCTCGACGATGCACTGCGGCACCTGTCGGCCGCGTTGGATCTGCACCGGGAGGTCGGCAACCCGGTCGGCGAAGCCAACACGCTCAACTATCTCGCGCACGTCCATCACGACGCCGGTCGGGACGACGTGGCCGCTGCGACGGCCGAGCAGAACCTGGCCAAGGCCCAGGAAATCGGCGATCCCCGGATCGAGGTCGACGCCTGGAACGCGGTAGCCACCACGCGCCACCGGCTCGGCCGATACCAGCAGTCAACGGATGCGCGTCAGCGGGCACTCGAACTCGCCGCGTCGACCGGGTACCTGTACGGCAGCGCCGAAGCGCTGATCGGGCTCGCCACCCAGAGCGCGGCAACCCGGCAATACAGCACCGGTCTCGATTACGCCCGCCGGGCCCTCGACATAGCGCGGAATGGTCGCTTCCGGGTTCTGGAAGGCCACGCCCACGCCGTCCACGCGGAAACCCACCTCGACCGCGGCGACCGCGACGCCGGGCTGGTCGCGGCCGAACGGGCCGAGGCCATCTACCGCGACACCGGCCACCGGCTGGGCCGTGCCCGGGCGCTGCGACTGCTCGGCGTCGCCGTCCGGGACCGCTGTCCGGAGCAGGCAGGAATGCTCTGGCGGACGGCGCTCACCCTGTTCACGGAGATCGGCAGCCCGGAGGCCGACGAACTCCGGCACCTGCTGCCGTCACATTGACGCCGACGAGCCGCCGGTGTAGCCGATCCCGTACGCGCCGTTCCGTTCGCGCGTCAGCTCAGCAGTCGAACACCGACCAGCAGATGTCGTTGCGCAACCGCTGGTCGTCGAGCACGAGTTCGCGAATCTCCGCCGGGAGTTGGGCGCGCTGCCATCGGCATTCGAGCCGCCCGGCGGCGACGCTCTCGCCGGGCGGCGCGGCGGCACGTGCGGCCTTGATGGCGTAGGCCGCCGCACCGAGTTCGTGGGCGGCGACGTGCGCGACGGCCCCCGCCTGGCCGGCGGCGTACGCGGCGTGCCGGGCCGCCCCGCGCAGGTCTCTGGCCGCACCCATGGCATGACCGCCCGCCGCGCGGGCCTGCATCATCGTGACCTCTCCACGGACCCACGCACGGGCGTGCTCGATCGCCGCCCGGGGCCGCGGGTCCTCGGGCCGAACCGACTCGAACAGGTGCAGGACATGCTCCGCGCACGACGCTGCCCACAGGGCGAGGAGATGGTGATCCGGGTCGGTGAGTGTGCCACCGCGACGAAGTGTGATGAAGCGAGGGTCCCGAACCTTGGGGAGGATCATCGGCTGCCTCACACGCGTTCGAAGAGGTACCGCTGCACGGTCGGGCCGAGCCACGCGATGACGTCGTCGTGGCCGAGCGAGGCGACAGAGGGCAGGCACAGGACGTACCGGCACAGGGCGAGTCCCAGCATCTGCGCCGCGATCATCCCGGCGCGGGTCGGCACCTCGGCCGGCTCGTCGACGATCGCCGCCAGCGCGGGGCCGAGTTGTGTTCCGAAGATGTCGCGCATGCGCTGGGCCGCGCTGTCGTTCGTGACGGCCGCCCGCAGGAGCGCCTGGAGCGTCTCGTCCTCCTCCCACCGCCGCAGGAAGTGGCCGACCAGCGCCGCGCCGGCCCGGTCCCGCGGCAGCCCGGCCGCGTCGGGAAGGCGGAGGTCGAACTCCGCCGCCGCCGCGAACAGCTTGTCCTTGCTGCCGTAGTACCGCATCACCAACGAGGCGTCGATCCCGGCGTCGGCGGCGATGGCCCGGATCGTGGCGCGTTCGTAGCCGTCGGCGGCGAAGCGTTCACGCGCTGCGGTCAGGATCGCGGCACGGGTGCCGTCGGAGCGGCGAGGCGTCTGGGCCATGCGCAGACTCTATGTCAACAAGTGTTTGCCAACAAGTGTTGACAGGGCGTCCCATCGAGGGCTAGCGTTGTCAACAACTGTTGGCAAACACTTGTTGACCGGAGGAGACATGACCCTCGAAGACATCCGGACGACCGTCGTCATCGTCGGCGCCGGACCGACCGGCCTGCTGCTTGCCGGCGACCTGGCCGCCGCCGGCATCGATGTGACGGTGCTGGAGCGCCGCACGTCCGGCTCGAACCTCACCAGGGCGTTCGGTGTGCACGCCCGCACGCTCGAGCTGCTCGACGCGCGCGGCCTCGCCGACGACGTGGTGGCCACCGGAACACCGGTCAACCACCTGAACCTGTTCGACCGCATCCACATCGACCTGTCGCGGCTGCCGAGTCGCTTCCCGTACCTGCTCATCACGCCGCAGTACAACGTCGAACACGCACTGGAGAGGCGCGCCGTCGCGGCGGGCGCCCGGATCCGCTACGGCGCCGAGGTGGTCGGGCTGCGTCAGGACGCCGAACAGGTCCACCTCGACGTGCGCACCGATGCGGGGACCCGGACCGTCCACGCCCGGTACGCCGTCGGCGCGGACGGCGTGCACAGCGCGGTCCGCGAGGCGATCGGCCAACCGTTCCCCGGCCGGTCGGTCCTGACGTCGATCATGTTGGCCGACGTCCGGCTGACCGAGTCGCCCGGCGACGTCCTGGCGGTCAACGCCGTCGGCGACGGCTTCGCGTTCGTGGCGCCGTTCGGCGACGGATGGTTCCGGATTTTCGCGTGGGACCGCCGCAACCCGCGTCCGGACACCGACCCGGTCACCCTCGCCGAGCTTCGCGAGATCACCCGCCGCGCGCTGGGCACCGACTTCGGTATGCACGACCCCCGCTGGATGTCCCGGTTCCACAGCGACGAGCGGCAGGTGCCCCGCTACCGGGTGGGGCGGGTCCTTCTCGCCGGTGACGCGGCGCACGTGCACTCGCCGGCCGGCGGCCAGGGCATGAACACCGGTCTGCAGGACGCCGCCAACCTCAGCTGGAAGCTGATCGCCACGATTCAGGGGTGGGCCGCGGACGACCTGCTCGACACGTACCAGAGCGAGCGGCACCCGGTCGGCTCGATGGTGCTGCGCAGCAGCGGGGCCATCATCCGGCTGGCGATGATCCGCGCGCGTGCCGGCCGGTTGGCGCGAAACGTCGTCGGCTCCGTCGCGATGCGGCTGCGCCCGATCGCTCGGAAGGCCGCGGGCACCATCTCCGGCGTCGGCATCGACTACCCCGGCGCGCCCCGCACACCCGACGCCCAGCTGCGCGACGGTCGCCGGTTGTACGAACTCCTCCGCGCCGGGTCGTTCGTCCTGCTCGCCCCCGAAGGCACCGCTCCGTTGGCCCGCGACTGGCCGGACCGGCTCGTCGTAGCCGAACCCGCGTCAGGGCAGACGACGCTGACGTTGGTGCGGCCCGACGGCTACACCGCGTGGACCGGCGACGAATCCGGCCTGCGAGCGGCGCTGCGCCGCAACCTCGGCGCGCCGACGGCAGCGCTGACGGCCTGACGCGTGTCTAGCCCCACCAGAACGCGGTGGCGATGATCACGTACAGGGCGATCAGTGTGACGCCTTCCAGCCAGTTCGACTCGCCGTCGAACACGACGAATGCCACGGCTATGACCGTCACCGCGACAGCCACCACCAGCATCGGGGCGAACACCAGCGTCAGTGTGGTGGCTGTCAGGAAGCTCAGCAGCACGAGGGCCGGCGCGAGGACCAGCGCGATCTGCAACGGGCTCTGGATGATCACGGCCATCGCGAAGTCGGCCTTGTTGCGGTGTGCGAGCTGGATCCCCACCACGTTCTCGATGGCGTTGCCGGCGATCGCCACGATCACCAGGCCGGCGAACGCCTGCGAGATGCCCAGCGCGTCGATGGCCGGTTCCAGCGCGTAGACGAACCAGTCGGAGACCAGCGCGGCCGCGACGCTGGCCACGGCGAGCAACGTCACGGCCAGCCAGAGCGGCCAGTGCGCACCCTTGCTGTGCGCCTCGTCCGCCGGCTCGTCCGCCGGCTCGTCCGCCGCCTCGGCGACCTGGTCGGACATCGGCCGGCGCTTGAGCGCGGCGGGCAGCGACAGGACGAACACGCCGAGCAGCACGATGGAGACGATCAGTGAGAGCTCGCGCTCGTGCGGGGCAGCCGGGGTATGAACGTACTCCGCCAGGCTGGGCAGCACGAGAGCCCCCGTCGCCAGCACCATCAGGACCGCCGACGTGCGGGCCCGCTCCGAGTCGAAGCGCTGGACGCCGTTGCGCAGGCCACCGACGACGAACGCGAGCCCGAGGACGAGCAGGATGTTCGACAGGATCGAGCCGATGATCGCCGCCTGGACGACGGCGACGAGGCCGGCCTGCAACGCGAAGAAGCCGATGAACAGCTCGGGCAGGTTGCCCAGGGCGCTCTGGAGAACGCCGGTGGCGCCGGGACCGAAGCGGTCGCCGAGCTGTTCCACGCTGCGACCGACCACGGAGGCCAGCAGCGCCACGGCGGCTCCGGCCACGACGAAGGCGATGATCGCCGGCGCCCCGGCATAGCGGCAGACACCGGCGGCGACGATCGCCACCACGCTGCCCACGAGTACCGAGATGTCGGAGCGGGAGAGTACGCCTGAGCTCACCCCGGGATGATCTCAAACCACGCGGCAGATGTCTCATCGGGTGAGGCCGGCCCTCGACCGTCCGGGGTCGGCGCGCCTCGTCACCGCTGCGGACATCCCGACAGGCGACGGCTAGGTTGGGTCCCTGTTCCGTGACGGGCGCCAGCGGTGATCGGGCGGGGGAGCAAGGTGGGTTCGCAGTTCATCAAGGGTCAGAAGAGCCAGTTGTCGGCGCTGACCGCGGGCACCGACCTCTACGTCGGTATCCAGCTCGTCACGCCGGGCACGACCTGGGACGTCTCCTGCTTCGGCCTGGACGGCGGCGACCGCCTGTCCGACGACCGGTACCTGATCTTCTACAACCAGCCGGCCTCCCCGGACGGCTCCGTGCAACGGCTCGGCCCGCAGGATGCCGACGCCGACTCGTTCCGGCTTCGACTGGACGCGGTTCCGCCCACGATCGGGCGGCTGTCGTTCTGCGCGGCGGTCGACGGCACCGGCACCGCCGCCCAGATCCAGTCCGGATGTCTGCGGGTGGTCGTGGGAGGCCAGGAGGTGGTGCGCTACGCGTTCACCGGCGCCGACTTCGGCACCGAACGCGCGATCATGATTGCCGACGTGTACCGCAAGGGCGTCTGGCGGTTCGGCGCGGTTGGACAGGGCTTCGCCGGTGGTCTCGCTGAACTCGTCCGCTCGTTCGGCGGCACCGTCGACGACGAGAACGAGCCCGCGCCCTCCCCGTCCCCGCCACCGGTGCCACCGGTCGCGCCGGTGCCGCCGCCGGTGCCGGCGGTGCCGCCGGCACCGCCGCCGCAGGCCGGTCACGTCGCGCCCGGCGCGGTGAGCGGCCTCAGCAGGTTCAAGCAGGTCGACGACGGTGGTGCCCGCTGGACGAAGCAGAACTCGAAACTGGTCAGGGTGCGCCTCGGCGCCGAATGCCATGCGCGCCGCGGCTCCATGGTCGCCTACCGGGGTCGCATCCAGTTTGTTTACAAGGGATCGGGCAGCATGCGCGCGCTGTTCGAAGGCGCGGCGACCGGGCAGCAGCTCAAGCTGATGACCTGCCGCGGTGAGGGAGAGGTCTTCCTCGCCGAGGACGCCAACGACCTGCACCTGGTGGACCTGCAGGGCCAGACGCTGTGCGTCAATGCCGACAACGTTCTCGCGTTCGACACCACGCTGCGGACGGAGGTCAAGCGAATCGAGAGCCCGGCCATCCCCGGCGGAGGCTTCTTCCACCTGGAGATCGGGGGCCAGGGCACGGTCGTGATCATGACTCGGGGCACCCCGGTCACCCTGCCGGTCCAGGGCCCGACGTTCGCCGACATGAACGCCCTCGTCGCCTGGACCGCCGGAATGCGGATCACCGCGACCAGCCAGGTCCGGATCGCCCGCACCATGTACGCCGGAGGCGTCGCGGAAGCGGGCATCCTGCAGTTCATGGCGCTGCCGGGCCATTTCATCGTCGTGCAGCCGTACGAAGTGTGACACCAGGCCGGCCGACTGACGGGTGTTCACGGGCTGATCACCTGGATAGGGTCCCGGCCATGGCAACGGTTCGGAGGGTCGTCAGCGTCGCGGGGCACCTGCTGCTGGTCGTCGCCGCTGTGGTTGCGGTCGTGGTGGCGACGTCGCACCTGGCGTACCCGTCACTGCGCCATGCGTTGGTCGCGATGGTCGTGGTCCTGTCCGCGGTCTCCCTGTTGGGTCGCTTCCCGCTGGGTCTGGGACCGGTGGGGGAGTCCGTGGCCGCCCGGCTCGTGCGGATGGTGGGCACCGTCCTTGCCGGGGTCGGCGCCGTGGGGGTGGCTCTCGGACTGGCGCAAGGCGGCTTTCCGTCCGATCGGGCCAGCGGCGGTGTGCGGATCTACACGGTGGTGCTGGCGGTGAATCTCGCGGCCTTCCTGGCCGTCACCGGCCGCGAGAGCGGGCTCCTGCCGCGGGCGATGCTGAGCAGCGTCGGCCTCGGCCTGCTCGCGGCCGCGTTGTTCGCCGCCTGCGTGCCGGTCCTGCCGCCCGGACCGATCGGCCTGGCCATACTGCTGATCGCAGCGGCCGCGATAGGTGCCGGACGGCTGGCCCGGCCAGCCGAGAGCCGCGGGCTGGCCGGCCTGTTCGCCGCCGTCACCGCGTGTCAGGCGGTGTTCTTCGCGGCCGCGGTCCTCTACCGGTACGGACCCGACGCGTGGATGCCGTTCGCCGGTCCCGGACCGCTGACCCCACAGGCCCAGTTGGAACAGAACCGCATTGAAGCGATCGACCCGTACGTCGGCGTGCTCCTGCTCGGCGCGATCGCGGCGGGAGTCCTGGTCGGCATCGCGCTGACCGCCAAGCTGCGTACCCGCACCGGGGCGGCGCCCGCCGCGGTCCCGGTGACGTAGGCCGACCACGCAACGACGGCGGGACTGCTGTCCCGGCCCGGTCGGGACGGGCAGGGACCGCCGCCTCATGCGCGGTGCGTATCCCGATTCCTAGCCTGATGGCATGCTGCGCACACCTGTACTGCGGGCCGTGGTCGCGACCTGTCTGGTCCTGATCGCGGCGGTCGTGCCCGCCGGCCCCGCGGCGGCCGCGCCCTGCGGCACGAACTGCTACCGGTACCAGGCGGACATCACCCTCACCGGGTGGGTGTCCCCGACGCGGGTCATCCCCGGCGGCACCCACCTGGTCACTGTGCAGGTGACCAACACCGGCTGGCGCACCGGCGGGAACAGGCCGCCCACGCCCTGGATCGGTCCGGCCTCCGGCGAGGTGTATGTCAATACCCACCCGAGCACGACCGACGGGCAGCCGCTGGCCGACTACTACGACAGCGGCGTCGACTTCACGCCCTGCTGGAGCCGTGCCGGCGACAGCCTGACCTGTTTCAACGCAAGCATGCCGACGGGCGCGACCGGCCAGTTCTCGCTCGTCTGGCGGGCGCCCTCGATGCCGGGCACCTACACGTACACCGTCGTGGTCGACAGCTACAAATGGACGGAGTACGACGAGAACAACAACAGCATCGTCCTGACCCTGGAGGTCGGCTACTGACCCTCCGGGAGTGCGGCTCATGCCGCGACCGTCAGGACTCCGGGTACCCGTGGGCGGCAAGCCACGTGGCGAACGCCTGCGGCGTGCGTACCCCGTCGTCGAGAACGGCCTGGTAGATCTGCGGGCCGCCGACGCGGTCCGGGTAGGCGGGCAACCGGCACCAGACGTCCTTGATCCGGAGGATCGCGCTTCGCTGTTCTACTGTCATGCGCCCGCGCAGCGACTCATGCCACGCCGTCACGTTCGCATGCGGGTCGTTGAGCCACAATGTCAGGTCGATTCGCCAGGTACGGCTGTCGCGAGCCAGTTCGATGACCACGTGGTACCGCTCGTCGCGGACGGTACCCGTGGGCGATCGGCTACCGCGTTCGTCCCGGTACTCGAATCCCACGACTCCGGGGCGGTCGACGATCCGCTGAAGCAGGCCGAGCACCTCGCGGGGGGAGAAGTCGGCACCGGCGAACACCATGACGTCCAGGTCCGGCCAGCACATCAAGCCGGAGACGTAGCTGCCGGCCAACAGCGTCGGACCCACGTCGGCGAGGATCGCTGTCAACTCCGGCTCGGCGAGAATCGCCGCCGCCTCCGCCTGTAGCGCCAGTTGTCGCGTCCACAACTCGTCGTCGGAGGCGGACCCCGGAACCTGAGCACTGTCCATGGATGCGAGGCTACCGACGTACCGGTGTCGTAAAGTCATTCACGTGAGCGGCGATATCGTCCCGGCTCGGCCCGAGCTGCGCATGTCGGATTCCGACCGGGAAGGGGTGCTTGCTCGCCTGAGCGCCGCGCTCGCCGACGGCCGGCTCACCCTCACGGAGTTCGAGGAGCGCGTCGACGGCGTGCTCCAGTCCCGCACCTTCGGCGACGTGCAACCGTTCGTGGCCGACCTGCCTGGCGCGACAAGGGCGCTGGCCAAGCGCGAGGTCGTCGAGCTACGGGCCGACGCGGGCAGCATCAAGCGCAGCGGTCGTTGGATCGTGCCGAAGCGGCTGGTCGTGCGGACCCACGGGGGTTCGGTGAAGCTCGACATGCGGCAGGCCGTGATGGACGACCCGGTTGTGGAGATCGAACTGGTCGTCCGGGCCGGCTCGGCGACGATCGTCCTGCCACCGGGGGCCACGGCCGACATCGACGACGTCACCGTCACCGCCGGCTCCGCCAAGTCCACGGTGCCGCCGGCGCCCGAGCCCGGTTCGACGGCGCCGCACCTGGTCGTGCGTGGCGACGCCAGCGCGGGCTCGCTGCGGGTGCGCTACGAGCGCCGTTTCCTGGCCTGGCGCTGGTAGCGCTACGAGTGCTTGCACGATGGACCAGGACGACCGGGATGACGAGGTCGCTCGGCGCAGCCTGCGCCGGCTCATCTACTGGTTCGACACCATCGAGGATGAGTGGGCGACCAGGGCGCTGACCCGGGCGGTGGCCCGAGCCGGCCGTCTCCTGCTCGCCCACCAGGGGTTCGGACCCGAGCATCCGGTGGCAGCGACGATCGCCGCGGCCGAGGCCTACCTCGCACACCCGAGCGAAGAGGCGTACACCGCGTACTTCGCCGCCGCCACCGGCTCGTACCCGTACGGCGCGGGCGAGGGCTGCTACCGCGTCGACGGCGCCGAGGACTGCGGGCCCGGCTCGGGATGCCGTACCGGCGCGGGAACACTCGACCTGATCGCGGCCGTGGTCGGCGCGCGGGCGGTCCGGGACGCCGTTCGGGCGGCGATCCGTCGACGCTGATTCACCGGCGACGCCGCGTCCGGTCGGCAATCGGACATGGGCACCGGGCGGGATCCTCCAGCGTGCCTTCACCCCTGGTCGGACGCGCCGGTCCCGGCTCGAAAGGGGACCGGTGTCCCGGCTGTCGCGATGGTCCTCGGGACTGTCGACTCATGCCTGTCTGTCGATGTCACCCTTACGGTGCGAAGCCGGCAACGCCAACTCCGACAACAGGAGGGTTTCGTGAGGTGGCTTAAGGGTTCACAGAGTCGAATGATGGCCGCGGCCGTCATCGTCGCGGTCGTGGCATGGTCGTCACCTGCTTCCGCCGACGACAAACCGGTGGAGCCCGGCGAACCGCCGGACGCCATCATGCTGGCGCAGCAGCCGCTGGTCGAGGCGGCCCAGGCGATCACCGCGCTGGACAAGGAACGGACCGGGCTCGGCGGCATCCGGCTCCAGGTGGAGAAGGGCGCGGTCGAGGTCTGGTGGAAGGGCACAATTCCCGACGCCGTCCGCAAGGAGATCGCGGCCCGCGAGAAGGCCGGCGTGCACATCGTTCTCGGCAACGCCCGGTACAACGGCGCCGAACTGAGCGCGGCACAGGACCGGATCGTGCAGAACCGCGACCGGTATCCCGGCCTCGCCTACGTCGCGCCCCAGCCGGACGGCAGCGGACTGCACGGCGAGTTCACCGATGTCGACGCCGCCCGCCGATACCGGTTCCCGGTCAGCGTGGACGTCACCGCCTCGGCGGGCAACACGTTCACCTCCCGGGCGGTTGACAGCACGCCGTGGTGGGGTGGCGCGATCACCGTCAGCGGCGGATCCCTTTGCACGACAGGGTTCCCGGTGGCGAACTTCCTCGGCCCGATCCAACTCAACCGCGGACTGCTGACCGCCGCGCACTGCGACCCGGCCGGCAGCGGCTCGACGTTCACCAACAGCGTCGGCACCACAATCGGAACCGGCGTCACGCGAGGGTTCCCGGTCGACACCACGTACATCGTCACGCCGTCGGCGCCGCGGGTGTACACCGGTGGCCCGGGATCCGCGTCGAAGGGCGTGGCCGGCCCGGTGCCGAACTTCCCCGGGCAGTTCGTCTGCACCTCCGGTGCCGTGACCTTCGAGCACTGCGGCGTGATCAATCTGTTCGTCGCCGGCGCCGCGATCGTCGGTACCCCTGGCGGCGCCATCCTGGTGCTCGGCGTGACATACGCGACGAGCACCACCGGCGGAATCGCCGTCGGGTCCGGCGACAGCGGCGGGCCGGTGTACGTGCCCGTCAGCCCGTTCCACGTGCTGGCTGCCGGAATGGTCGACTTCGCCGTCGGCGGTGGTACCTGCCCCGGCGGGCCGCCCACATCCGTGTGCTCACCCGTCGTCGGCTACGTCGACATCAACGTCATCATGGTCACCACGCTGCTCCAACTGCTGATCTCTCCCTGAACCGGAAGGGGCGACCGGTCACCGGCGGTCCAGCCGGTCACCGGTCGCCCGCTCAGTCGCCATGCGTCGCGCCACCGCCCGTTCGGCGAGCATGATCGTCGGCAGGTTCGTGTTGGCGGACGGGATGTCGGGCATGACCGACGCATCGACGACCGACAGGCCCTCCACTCCGTGGACGCGGCAGTCGGCGTCCACCACCGCCCCGCGGTCGGGGTCCGGGCCCATGGCGCAGGTTCCGACCGGGTGGTGGTAGCTCCATGCCTCGTCGACGATCCAGCGACGCAGGGCGTTCCCGGCCGGAACGACCGGTGCCGGCTCGGCCGAGACGGCGCGCAAGGGTTCCGTGCAGAGGGCCCGGTGGGCCAGGATCACGCCCTCGCTCAGCCGTGGCAGATCCGCCGGATGCCCGAAGTAGCCGAGATCGATCTGCGGGGGTGCTGCGGCGTCGACCGAGCGGGTGCGTACGCGTCCCCGCGAGAGCGGCTTGAGCAATGCCGCGCCGACAAAGAATCCAGCGCCCGCTGGCGACATGAACGGACCGCCGACGAGCAACTGGAGGTCGGGCGGGTCACGCCTCGGGTCACTGCCGCTGCTGTGGACGGTGGCGACCAGTTGGAACACCGGCGCGTCAGCCGTGGGGAGGGCTATGGTCCCGCTGACGCTGACCGCCGGGTGGTCGGCCAGGTTCGCGCCGACTCCCGGCAGATCGCCGACGACGTCCACGCCAAGGGCACGGACCTCGTCGGCCGATCCGATCCCCGACCGCACGAGCAGCCCGGGGGAGTGGTAGGCGCCCGCACAAAGAATCACCTCGCCGGCTCGAATGAACTCGCCGCTCGGATACAGCCGCACGCCGACCGCCCGGCCGGCACGGACGACGACATCCTGCACCAGCACACCCGCCCGGACGGCGAGGTTCGACCGGTGTCGGGCCGGGGCGAGGTAGCCGCCCGCGGTGCTCATCCGCCGACCGTCCACAGTGTTCACCGGCAACGGGCCGAACCCGACCGCTCCGGGCGCGTTGTGGTCGGGCACAGACGGAATGCCGAGAGCGGAGAACGCGTCGCCCGCGGCCACCGTCAGCCGTGACCGGGCGTCGCCGAGGTAGCGCCGGACCGGGATCGGCCCGTCGCCGCCGTGGTGGTCCGCGCCTGGGTGGTCGAGGTCCGTCTCGAGGCGCCGGAACGACGAAAGCACGTCGGCGAACGCCCAGCCGGGGTTGCCGAGCGCGGCCCACGCGTCGTAGTCGGCCGGAGCCCCGCGCAGGGCGAACGTCGCGTTGACCGCCGAACAGCCCCCGGTGACGCGCCCCCGCGGAAGCGCGAGGCCGTGCCCGTCGGGGCCGCTCCAGCCGGCGAGTCCCCAGTCGTGTCCGTCGGTGCTCGGGCCGTGCGTGCCGTCGAGGAGATCGGCCGGCAGCAGGGGCTCCGGGTAGTCCGGTCCGGCCTCGAGGAGGAGCACGGAGCGGGCCGGGTCCTCACTCAGCCGGGCCGCGACCACGCATCCGGCGCTCCCCGCACCGACCACGACGACGTCAGCGACCGGCATGCGGCTGCGCTCCGGCGGCGAGAGCGGCTCGCAGCATGGCGCGCAGCTCGGGTCCGTCGGTGTGTCCGTGGACGGCGACGGCGTGCTGCGCCGCGGCCTCGACGACCTCGTCCGGTTCGCCGACGAGCGTGAGCGTGCAGCCAACGGCGTTCGGGGTGGCGCGGCAGTCGATGATGCTCCTGGCCATGATCGTTTCCTCTCGGTGCTATTCCGGTCGGTGTCATTTCCGGCTTGCGGTGACGAGCAGGTACTCGGCCACCCAGACACCGGTCGCGGTTCCGGGGGCCCGGTGGTCGTTGCGGGCGAGGAAGTCGGCGAAGTCGCGGTCGAGGTCCGCGGTCCGGCCGGGGTCGTCGGCCAGCGCGCGGTACGTCGCGATGGTCGGGCCGTAGTGGGCCTTGTAGTAGTCGCGGAGATCGGCCGCGGTGCCGAACCGGTCCGGGTAGGCGACAGTCCGCCGCTCGACTGTCAGGTTCCGAACGCGGTCCCCGAACACCTCGCGGACGTGGTCCTCGTCGCCCCACAACGCCGGCGGCTCGGCGCCGGAGGGAGGGGGCGGCGCGTACGGCGCCATGGTGGCGAACAACTGGCCGATCAGTCCCCGCTTCGACCAGTTGATCATCACGATCCGCCCGCCCGGGCGGCACACCCGCAGCAGTTCGTCGGCGGTCCGCTGGTGGTGCGGGGCGAACATCGCGCCGACAACGGAGATCACGATGTCGAAGTCGGCGTCCGGGAACGGCAGCGCCTCGACGTCGCCCTCGACCCATTCGATCGGGAGTCCACGCGCGTCGGCGTCCCGCTGCCCGGCGACGAGCAGCTCCGGCGTCAGATCGCAGGCGACGACGGTGGCGCCTGTTGCTGCGGCGGGCAGCGAGGCGTTGCCGGAGCCGGCGGCGGCGTCGAGCACGCGGTCGGCCGCGGTGATGCCGGCGGCGTCGACGGCGACCGGGCCGAGTTCGGTGATGAGTTCAGCGGCGACGCGCGGGTAGTCGCCGGCGGCCCACATCGCGCGGTGGCGTTGCTTGAGTTCGCGGTCAGTGTCTTGTGCTGTCGTTGTCATGAAGACCTCCCGAGGCTCGTTTCCGAAGAGACTCGCCACGCCGCGTCAGTCCACCGTCAACGAGCCGTCAGGAGGCTGGTGCCCGCGGTGAAGGCCGGCCTATGGTCGGGCTGTGCTCCGGGTCGAGCTGCTCGGGGAGTTCGCGGTGGCGCGGGACGGGGTCCCGCTGACGCTGCCCCACGGGCTGGCCCGGCTCACCGCCTTCCTGGCTCTGCGCCTGGGACCCCGCCAGCGCGACCAGGTCGCCGGCACGTTCTGGTCGGAGAGCCCGGAGGAAGCCGCGCGGTCTAGCCTTCGCACCGCCGTCTGGGGCCTGCGCAAGGCGCTCGGTTCCGACGCCGTGATCGCGACCCGAACCGCCGTCGGCTTCGCTCCCGACGTCGTCAGGGTCGACGTCGCCGACGTGGAGACCCTGGTGGCCGCCGGCGATCTGGCCGGCGCGGTGGCACTGTGCCGCGGGGAGCTGCTTCCGGACGTCGCCGCCGACTGGGCCGACAGCGCCCGGCGGGCGCACCACCGTCGGCACGCCGATCTGCTCGACCGCCTGGCCGAGGCGGCCGACGGCCGGGGCGACGGCGCCGGCGCGGTGCGGTGGTCGCGCATCCGTTGCGAGCTCGACCCGCTCGACGAGGTCGCGCACGTGCGGTTGCTGCACCGCCTCGCCGCCACCGGGGACCGCTCGGCCGGCCTGGTGGCCGGCCGGGAGTTCGCGCGACGACTGCGCGACGAGCTCGGCCTGCACCCGGGGCCGGCGCTGCGGGCGGCCGTTGCCGAACTGAACGCCGCTCCCGGGGTGCGCCCGCCGTCGGCGGTGCGCGCGCTCCCGATGTTCGGCCGATCGGCGGAACTGGCCGCGGTGACCGGTGCATGGGACGCGGCGCGGGCCGGCCACGGTCGCATCGTCGTTGTCACCGGCGAGGGCGGGATCGGCAAGACCCGGCTGGTGGGTGAGGTCGCCCGGCGAGCGTCGCGGGTGGGTGGCCGGGTGGCGATCGGTGCGGGCCTCGACGTGGGCGGCGAGGCGCCATTGGCGGTCTGGCATGAACTGGCAGCCGAACTCGTGGCGGTGGTGCCCGCACCGCCACCCGACGCGGGGTGGCCCGCGGAACTCGGGAGGCTGGCGCCGGACCTGACCGCCGGCCTGGGCCGTTCCACCGTTCCGCCCCCGGTGGCGTCGCCGGAGTTGGAACGCCTGCGGATCTTCGACGCGGTGCTGCGTCTGGTGGAGTGGGCAGCCGCGCACCGTCCGGTGTTCCTCGTCGCGGAGGACGTGCATCGTGCCGACCGGGCCAGCATCGCGCTGTGCGCCCACATCGGCCGACGTCTCGCCCGGTTGCCCGTCCTGTTCCTGCTGACCCGGCGCGGGCGACCGGAGAGTCCCGACGTGGACGCCCTCCTCGCGGACGCCGCCGGCCGCGGGACGGACGTCCTCGAGCTCGCGCTCGGCCCGCTCCCGGAGCCGGACCTCGCGGCGGTCATCCGCAGCGTCGTGGGCCTGCCGGCACCGGACGTCGCCCGGGTCCTCGCGAACGCCGACGGGAACCCGCTGCTCGCCGTGGAGCGTGCGCGGGCGGTCGCCGGCGGGCACGCCGAACCCCCGCCGAGCCTCCGGGTCGCGGTCCGCGCGAGCATGGGCGCCCTTCCCCGCAACGCCCGCGAGCTCGTCGAGGCGCTGGCGGTGGCCGGACGTGGGCTGATCCCGCGCGAGGTGGCGGCGCTCGGGCTGGCGGACGTGGCCGGGACCGAGGCCGTCGCGCTCGACACCGACCTCGTGCAGCGGGACAGGGCCGGGTTGCGCTTCCGCCACGCCCTGCTGGCCGAGGCCGCCCGGGCGGACCTGCCGGATCCGCACCGCCGCCACGTGCAGGTGGCGAACGCGATCGTGGCCGCCGCCGGAGCGGACGCGGACCGCGTCGCCGCCGAGGCGGCCCGGCACCTCACCCTGGCCGGCCGCGACGACCTGGCCGGCGACCTGTGGCGGCGGGCCGCCCGGCACGCCCGCTCGCTCGGTGCCCTGCCGGAGGCCGCCGGGTTCTGGCTCGAGGCCGTGCGGCAGGCACCGCAGGATCCCGTCCCCCGGCTGGAACTCGCCGAGGTGTACGCGTGGCTCGGCCGCCGGGACGACTTCGAGCGGGAATGGCAGGACGCCCTGCCGTACATCCGCGCTGACGATCTGGCGCTGGCCTGGCATCGGCGCGGCAACGTGATGCGTTCGGTGCTCTGCCACCCGTCCGAGGGCACGGCGGCCTACCAGCGGGCGCTCGACGTGCTACCCGCCGACGCGCCGGGTCACCTGCGCGCGTCCGTCCTCGCGGGGCTCGCCCAACTCTGGTCGGTCACCGGTGATCCCGACGGCACCGAGGCACTGCTCACCGAGGCCGAGCGGCTGGCGACGGATCCGACGCCCGACCTCGTCGTCGACCTGACCACCGCGCGGTTGCTCCTGCTGATCCGCCGTAGCCGGTTCGCGGAACTGGAAGCCGCCGCGAGCCGGGGTGCGGCGGCGATGGCCGCAGCCGCGCGGCCGGACCAGGCCTTCGCCGGACTCGTGACGGCATCGTGCGGGCTGGCCGCCGGTGGAGCGCCGGACGCCGCGCTCCGCCTGGCCGACCGCGCGCTCGTGCTCACCGCCGGCGTGGCCGTGCTGACCCTGCCGTGCCTCGCCGCGCGCGCCCACCTGCTCGCCCGCCTCGGGCGTCACGACGAGGCCCTCGCCGCCGCCCGGGAACAACTCGCGCTCGCCGAGCGGCTCGACTCCCGTCGGTTCGTCGCCCAGGCCCAAGGCGACGCCGGCATGGTCGCCCTCGCCGCCGGCCGTCCTGCCGAGGCCGCCGACCTGTTGGCCGCCGCGCTGGACGGTGCCGTTCCCGACGGCGACGCGCCGATCAGCCGCCCGTCGACGCGGTTGGCGCGGGCGGAGGCGCTTGCCGACGCGGGCCGGGCCGACGACGCGACCGCCGAACTGCGCCGCGCCGTGCTGGAACCGGTCGGCACCGGCGACCAGGCGTGGTCGCTCGTCCCGCGGATGTCGCGGATACAGGGTCGCATCGCGCTGGCGCGCGGCGATCGGGCGACGGCCCGGCGCCGGTTCACCGAGGCGATCGCCACCTGGCGGCGGCTGACGCCGCCCACTCCGGGCGACGACCTCATGGCCGCTCTCGTCGATCTCGGGCGGCCCCCGGTGATCGGTCTCGTGGAACCGGCCCGCGAACTCGAACGCCTACACGGGGAACTCGCCGCGGTACAGGAGGCCTCATGCCCGGCTTCACCTTGAGCGGATACACGCCCGCACCGGTCGAGGAGGTCTGGAAACTGCTCTTCGACCCCACGCGGTTCCCGGAGTGGTGGTCCGGTGTCGAGACCGTGCACACGGAGGGCCCCGACCGGTACGTCATGTGGCCGGACGGCTACCCGGACTTCCCCATGCCGCAGAGCCTGCGCACGGAGCGCGGGGCGAGCCGCGTCACCGTTTCCTGCCAGGTCTCCGACATCGACGTCGTCTGGCAGCTCGCCGAGGCCGGCAACGGCACGCGGATCGAGGTGCGGGTGGACCTTCCCGACGCCGAGGCGCACCGCTTGGCGAGCCAACGCCGGATCATCGCCGCGTCCCTGGACAACCTGACCGCGCTCGCCGCCGCCGCGACGCCGTAGTGTCGGCGCCGCTCGCTAGATGACGCGTACCGCCAGCTGTTCGAGCCCGCTCGCCCGCGCCACGTGCGCCGCCTCTTCTGTCAGGTCTCTCAGCGGCAGGTGGCCGCTGCCCGGGAACGGCGTCACGACCACCTCGTGGTCGAGGATCTCCCACACGCCGGCGACCCGACCGTCGACAAGGACGATCGGGGATATCCATCCGGAGGTGCGGCTGACCGCAGCACGATGCTGCTTCGGCAGCAGCGTTTCGTCGTTGGTGCCCGGCGCGAGGATGTACTGGTCGAACCCGCCGAGCAGGCGCACTCCCTTGCACGCGGCCACGTCGGCGAGTTCCGCCACGTGTTCGGTCAGCATCAACGCCCGGCGTCCTTCGACGTCGACCTCGGTGAGCCTGTCACCCATGTCGCCGAACCACTGACGCAGCCTCGGCCGGCTCGTGGTGTTGAGCGTCAACCAGCGGTCGAACACTTCGGGAGTGGCGGGACCGTAGGCACCCAGGTACGCCGCGATCACCGCCGGC
>Ga0111538_10004816_pt1 | contig 18599 bp, 18 predicted proteins | sample SoiMethybrSBSTD1_FD_79669 | JGI IMG/M metagenome (GOLD analysis project Ga0111538, IMG submission 79669) | Bulk soil microbial communities from a Populus tree surrounding site in Tennessee, USA - Soil MetaG P. TD hybrid SBSTD1 (version 2)... | ecosystem: Environmental > Terrestrial > Soil >...
AATGAGGCAATGGGGCAATGAGGCAATGGGGCAATACAAGCGCTTGCCCTTGCTGGCCGCGTCACGCAGACAGGGCCAGAAAAAGACAAGTGTCTGTATTGCCCCATTGCCTCATTGCCTCATTGCCTCATTAACAACTATTCAGTCTTCGCCGTATCGTGCGTGTCGAGGAGCGCGGACTTCAGCGTGTGCCAGGCGAGCGAGGCGCACTTGACGCGGACGGGGAACTCGCGCACCCCGGAGAGGACCGCGAGCTTGCCGACCGATTCGTCGTCCACCGGCTGATCGAGCGGCATCGTCAGCATGGCGTGGACCTGGCCGAAGAGCTGCATGGCCTCGGCCACGGTGTGGCCCTTCACGGCGTCGGTCATGAGCGACGCTGACGCTTTCGAGATCGCGCAGCCGGATCCTTCGAAATGAATGTCGGTCAATCTGCCTCCATCGAGCTGCACGTACAGCGTGAGGCGATCGCCGCAGAGCGGATTGTGCCCCTTCGCGACGCGATTGGCCGAGCCGAGCGGCCCGTAGTTTCGCGGCCGGCGGTTATGGTCCAGGATCACTTCCTGGTAGAGATCGGAGAGATCAGACATCAGCAATTAACATCGATCGAAGTACCATCGATCAAATTGAACGACTACTTGTCGAACGACCGTTCACGCGCCTCGAACACCGCGGATTGAAGCCCAATCCGCACTACGTGGGCCCTGGGCCTTAGAAGAACCCCAGCGTGAGCTTCGCGGCTTCCGACATCCGCTCCTTGGACCAGGGCGGTTCCCAGACGATCTCGACCCACGCGTCCTTGACCTCGGGCAGCGCCTTGATCTTGAACCGCACTTCGCTCGGGATCTGCTGAGCCGACGGACACGCCGGGCTCGTGAGCGTCATCTTCACGAGCACCTGCCGCTCGGCGTCCACCTGGATCTCGTAGATCAACCCGAGCTCGTAGATGTCCACCGGAATCTCGGGGTCGAACACGGTCTTGATCACGTCCACGATCTTCGGCTGGAGCGCCGCGGTCTGGTCCGCGTCCACCGGTCCCAGGGCCGGCGCGTCCGTGTCGGCCGCCGCGGGCCTGGGTGCGGTCAGCGCTTCGGTGTTCCACGCCTCGGGCGGTGTGAACGACGAACCGCTGTCAGGCGCGCTCGCAAAGCCCGTGCTTCCGGCGCCCCAGCCGTCATCGGCGGTGGCCGTGGCCGTGGCGGTGGCCGTGCTCTTCGGCGATTCGGCTGGCGCGTCGGCCTCGTCCTTCTTCCCGCTCAGAAACGAAAAAATGCCCACGGATCACCCCATCAGCGCGCGGACGCGGTCCAGCGCCGCGACGAGCGCGTCAATTTCTTCGACGGTGTTGTACATCGCGAACGACGCGCGCGCCGTCGCCGGAATGCCGAAGCGGTCCATGATCGGCTGGGCGCAGTGATGGCCGGTCCGGAGCGCCACGCCTTCGCGGTCCACGATCGTGCCGATGTCATGCGGGTGAATCCCTTCCATGACGAATGACACGACGCTGGCTTTGCGCTTCGCGGTGCCGACCAGGTGCAAGCCGGGCACCGCAGACAGTGCCGCGGTCGCGCGACTCATCAGCGCCGACTCGTGCGCGGTGATCGCCTCGAAGCCCACCTCTGTGACGTAGTCGATCGCCGCGCCGAGCCCGATCGCGCCGGCGATGTCGGGCGTCCCGGCCTCGAACTTGAACGGCAGGTCGTTCCAGGTGCTGCCCTCGAACGTGACCGATCGGATCATGTCGCCACCACCGAGGAAGGGCGGCATCCGGTCGAGCACGTCTTCCCGGCCGTGCAGCACGCCGATCCCGGTCGGGCCGTAGAGCTTGTGGCCCGTGAACACGTAGAAATCCGCCCCGAGCGCCGTGACATCGAGCGGCATGTGGTACGCGGCCTGCGATCCGTCGATCAGGACGGCGGCGCCGGCGTCGTGCGCCATCCGGACGATCTCGGCCACCGGGTTGACGGTGCCCAGCGCATTCGACAGGTGCACCACCGCGACGATTTTCGTCCGTTCGGTCAGCAGCCGCGCGAACTCGTCCATGATCAGGTCGCCGCGATCGTCGATCGGCGCCACGCGAAGCCGCGCGCCGCTCCGCTCGCAGAGGAGCTGCCACGGCACGATGTTCGAGTGGTGCTCCATCGTCGTGATGAGCACCTCGTCGCCCTCGCGCACGTTGGCGTCGCCCCAGGCGCGCGCGACCAGGTTGATGCCCTCGGTCGAATTCCTCGTGAAGACGACTTCCCGCGTCGACCGTGCGTTGATGAACGCCCGCACTTTCTGGCGGGCCGCGTCGTGCGCGTCGGTCGCGCGCACGCTCAGCGTGTGGACGCCGCGGTGGACATTCGCGTTGTCGTGCTCGTAGTAGTGGCGCAGCGCATCGAGCACCTGCCGCGGCTTCTGCGTCGTCGCCGCGTTGTCGAGATAGACGAGCGGACGGCCGTGCACCTGCTGCGCCAGCGCCGGAAACTCCGCGCGGATGGCGGTGAGATCGAAGGCGAGGCTTGAAGAAGGTTTATGCATGACTTTGTCAGGCACTCGGCACTTGGCACTAGGCAGTAGTTCGGGCCTGTCGAGCTGCCGCAGTCCAACTAGTGCCGAGTGCCGAGTGCCTAGTGCCTACCCCAACAAGAGTTTCTGCTCCATCAGTCTCATCGCCGTGTCCCGGACGACGGGTATCTTGATTTCATCCAGCACTTCGCCGGCGAAGGCGTGAATCAGGAAGTTGCGCGCCTCGAGCGGGCCGATGCCGCGGGCGCGCAGGTAGAACATCGCGTCTTCGTCGAGCTGCCCGATCGCCGCTCCGTGCGTGCACTTGACGTCGTCGGCGAAGATCTCGAGCTGCGGCTTCGTGTTGATCTGCGCGTCGTCGGTCAGGAGCAGCGCCTTGTTGGTCTGCTTCGCGTCGGTCTTCTGCGCGTCGGGCCGAACGATGATCTTGCCGTTGAAGACGGCGCGCGCGCGGCCGGCCAGGATGCCTTTGTAGACCTCGTGGCTCGGACAGTGCGGCATCGCATGGTCGATCGTCGTGTGCGTGTCCACCAGCGTCTCGCCGTCCACGACGTACAGGCCGTCGAGTGTGCACTCGGCGCCCTCGCCACCCAGGACGGCGGTGATGTCGTTGCGCGCGATCCGGCCGCCGAACGTGAGCGCGTACGACGAGAACGTGCTCGCCCGGCTCAGCCGGATGACGACGTTGGCCAGGTGGTACGCCTGGCTGGATTCGCGCTGCAGCTTCACGTGATCGGCGACGGCGCCCGGTCCCAGGTCGATGAGCGTCACGGCGGTCGTCAGCGTATTCGCCTCGCCCAGGCCGGCGTAGCTCTCGACGAGCGACACCTGCGCGGCCTCGCCGATGGTCACGCGCACCCGCGGCAGCACCAGTGTCGGCTTCGCTTCCGCCACCGTCAGGTTGATCAGGTGCAGCGGCTCGGTGACGACCGTCTTCGGCGCGATCTCGATCACGACGGTACTCTCGGCGAACGCCTCGTTCAGATCGGCGAACGCCGTCCGGCCGGGCAGCGACTCCCCACCCGGCGCCGCGTCGATCAACGCGCGAACGGTCACGCCGGCCGGCAGGCGATCGATCGAGGACAGCCCCGCCGAGAGCCTGCCGTTGACGAGCACGATCTGGTGGCCGATGCCGGGAAACAGGAACGGCTCGAGCGCCGCCGGCGGCACCGCCGGCTGGCCGGCGCGGACGAACGGCGTCGCGGCGATTGGGGCGACGTTCGTGAACTTCCAGTCCTCGTCGCGTGTCGTCGGAAACCCGCGCTCGAGAAACCGGCCGAAGGCCGCCTCGCGCCGGTCGCGATGCGATCCGGTCCCGAATGCCGGGTCGCGGCGAAACGCCTCGAACTGGGCGATCACGGCCTCGTGTCGTTCTGCGACTGCGGTCATGGTTATGCCTTCGCTCCCGCCAGCGCGGCATCGACCCAGCCGTAGCCCTTGGCCTCGAGCTCGAGCGCCAGTTCCTTGCCGCCCGAGCGCAGGATCCGTCCGCTCGACAGCACGTGCACGTAGTCGGGCACGATGTAGTTGAGCAGCCGCTGATAGTGCGTCACCACGACGATGGCGCGATTGGGGCTGCGGAGGGCGTTCACGCCCTCGGCGACGATCTTCAACGCGTCGATGTCGAGGCCCGAATCGGTCTCGTCGAGGATCGCGAGCCGCGGCTCGAGCACCGCCATCTGAAAGATCTCGTTGCGCTTCTTCTCGCCGCCGGAAAACCCCTCGTTGACCGAGCGGCTGAGCATCGCCTGATCCATGCCGAGCGCCTTCGCCTTGGCGCGGACGAACTGCATGAACTCGACGGCGTCGAGCTCCGGCTCGCCACGGTGCTTCCGCAGCGCGTTGAGCGCGGCTTTGAGGAAGTAGCCGTTCTGGATGCCGGGGATCTCGACGGGATACTGAAACGCCATGAACACGCCGTCGCGGGCGCGATCCTCGGGCGCCATCTCGAGCAGGTCCTTGCCGTCGTAGCGGACCGTCCCGCCGGTCACTTCGTAGGCCGGGTGCCCCGCGATCGCGCGCGCCAGCGTGCTCTTGCCCGATCCGTTCGGGCCCATGATGGCGTGCACCTCGCCCGGGTTCACCGAGAGGGACAGGCCTTTCAGAATCTCTTTGTCTTCGACTTTGACGCGAAGATCGTTCACTTCAAGCAACACGTGTTTTTGACCCCCATTAACTTTGAACTTTGAAGCCAAAAGTTAGAAGTCACTGGGCGCGTGCCCGCGTGACCAGCGATCAGTAACTTCTAACTTCTGGCTTCTCACTTCTGACTTAACACCGCTCTTACCCGACGCTGCCTTCCAAACTAATCGACAAGAGCTTCTGCGCTTCGACGGCGAACTCCATGGGCAGCTCGCGGAAGACTTCCCTGCAGAAGCCGCTCACGATCATGTTGACGGCGTCCTCGGTCGCGATGCCGCGCTGGCGGCAGTAGAAAATCTGGTCTTCGCCGATCTTCGACGTGGACGCTTCGTGCTCCACCTTGGCCGAGGTGTTCTTGATTTCGAGGTACGGGAAGGTGTGGGCGCCGCACTTGTCGCCGATGAGCAGCGAGTCGCACTGCGAGTAGTTGCGCGCGCCGTGCGCGTTCTTGCCGATCTTGACCGCGCCGCGATACGTGTTCTGGCCGTGGCCGGCCGAGATGCCCTTGGAGACGATCGTGCTCCGGGTGTTCTTGCCCAGATGGATCATCTTGGTGCCGGTGTCGGCCTGCTGCCAGTTGTTGGTCGTCGCGACGGAGTAGAACTCCCCGACCGAATGGTCGCCCTGGAGGATGCAGCTCGGGTACTTCCAGGTGATCGAGGATCCGGTCTCGACCTGCGTCCACGTGATCTTCGCGCTGGTCAGCGCCTTGCCGCGCTTGGTCACGAAGTTGTAGATGCCGCCCTTGCCGTTCTTGTCGCCGGGGTACCAGTTCTGGATCGTCGAGTACTTGATCGTCGCGTGGTCGAGCGCGACGAGCTCGACGACGGCCGCGTGGAGCTGGTTCTCGTCGCGCATCGGCGCGGTGCAGCCCTCGAGGTAGCTCACGTAGGCGCCCTCTTCGGCAATGATGAGCGTCCGCTCGAACTGGCCGGTGTTCTTGGCGTTGATGCGGAAGTAGGTGGACAGCTCCATCGGACAGCGCACGCCCTTCGGCACGTAGGCGAACGATCCGTCACTGAAGACCGCCGAGTTGAGTGTGGCGTAGAAGTTGTCCGTGTACGGCACGACCGATCCGAGATACTTCCGGACGAGCTCGGGGTGCTCTTTTACGGCTTCCGAGAAGGAGCAGAAGATGATGCCGAGCTCCGCCAGCTTGTCCCGGAACGTCGTCGCCACCGAGACGCTGTCGAACACGGCGTCCACCGCCACGCCGGCGAGGAGCTTTTGTTCGTCGAGCGGAATCCCCAGCTTCTCGAACGTCTTGCGGACCTCCGGGTCCACCTCGTCCATGCTCGCGAGCTGCGGCTTCTTCTTCGGCGCCGAGTAGTAGCTGACCGCGTGGTAGTCGATCGGCTCGATGCGCAGGTTGTGCCACGTCGGCTCTTTCATTTCGAGCCACGCGCGATACGACTTCAGGCGGAACTCGAGCAGCCACTCCGGCTCTTCTTTGATCGCCGACAGCCGCCGGATGACCTGCTCGTCGAGGCCGGGCGGAAACGTGTCGGTCTCGACCTCGGTCTCGAAGCCGTACTTGTATTCCTGCGTCGCCAGTTGTTCGATCGTGTCAGTAGATGTAGACATTGAAATGCTCTTGTCAGGCACTGGGCACTAGGCACTCGGCACTCGTTTTCGGACTGTCCGCGCTTGCCGCATCTCTCCAGTGCCGAGTGCCCAGTGCCGAGTGCCTACGTAGAAAACGACGTCCCGCACCCGCACGTGCTCTTCGCGTGCGGATTCTGAAAAACGAACCCGCGGCTGAGCAGGCTCGTGTCGTAGTCGAGCGTGGTCCCGTCGAGCAGCCGGTGGCTCCTCGGATCGATCCACACCTTCACGCCGCCCGGGCCGTCGAAGACGAGGTCGGTGTCACGCGGCCCCGGCTCCCAGGCGAACACATACTCGAACCCCGAGCAACCGCCAGCTTTCACGCCGACACGCAGACCTCGCGCATCGTGGTGCTGCTTCTCGAGCAGCTTCTGAATCTGATCGGCGGCGGAGGCAGTGACTGTGATCATTTCCTGACCACCGCCATCGGCACGCCCACGCTCAACGAGATCGGCGGCAGGTCGGCGGCCAGTTCGGCGACCGACGTCGCGGCCAGGGCCGAGATGATGCGGTCCTTAATCTTCCACAGCGGATCGCGGATGTTGCACTTCGAGTACTGATCGCAACTGTGATCCGTGTCCGAACACGCGGTCACGGTCAGCGGTCCGTCGATCGCCTGGATCACGTCCGCGACGGAAATCGTGGCCGCCGGACGCGCCAGGCCATACCCGCCGCGAATTCCCTGGTGCGACTCGAGCAACCGGGAACGGACCAGCCCCTGCAGCACCTTGGCGAGCAACTCCGCCGGGATGTCGTAGGCCTCGGCCAGTTCACGCGCCGAGACGGCTTCCCGGTCGCCGTGCGCCGCCAGATGACGCATCGCCATCAGCGCGTAATCCGCCTTCTTCGACAGCCTCAACATGTGGACCCTCGGTGCAACTGGATATCCGACCGAACCAGTCCATTTTAGCCCCGGCGACAGGTTTGGACAAGCGCTTGTTACAGGATTGGAATGGGGCTTGGACTCTAAGTGCCTGCGTTCGCTGGACTTATGCTCAGGACTGGTCGTGGGTTGACTCCCAGGCCTGAATGCCGCCCGAGAGATTGTGGGCGTCGTAGCCCGCCACCTTGAGGATCGCCACCGCGATCGCGCTTCGTCCACCGGACTTGCAGTGCACGACGACCGGCTGGTCTTTCGGGAGGGTTCCGAGCCGGGTTGGGAGCTGGCGGAGCGGCAGGAGCAACGCGCCCTCGATGCGGTTTACTGCGTGTTCAGAGGGCTCGCGGACATCGAGCAACAGGTGCGGCTTCTTCTCGCGACGCCAGCGGCGGAGCTCCTCGACAGTCATTGTTTGATCGGCGGGGCCCCCTGCACCCCGCTTGGCGCGCTCGCTCGCGGGGGCCCCTTCGCCCCGCTCCGCTCCCGCGCGCGCGACGTCTGCAGCATCCGGACTCGCATCGCGACACTGCTGATCATAGGCGACCAGCTTGCGAATCGCCGGCGCGTCTCCGCACACGGGGCAGGCCGGATCGCGCGGCAGGGTGATCTCGCGCATCCGCATCCGCAACGCGTCGTAGAGCCACAGCCGGCCGATGAGCGGTTCGCCGATGCCCGTGATCAGCTTGATCGCCTCGGTCGCCTGGATCGTCCCGACGATGCCGGGAAGCACGCCGAGCACTCCGGCCTCGGCGCAGTTCGCGATCAGCCCGGGCGGCGGCGGCTCCGGATGGAGACACCGATAGCAGGGACCGCCGGCGGTCGCGAACACCGCCGCCTGTCCCTCGAAGCGGAAGACACTCCCGTAGACGTTCGGCGTCCCGCTCAGCACACAGGCGTCGTTGACCAGATACCGGGTCCCGAAATTGTCGGTGCCGTCGATGACGACGTCGAACGGTTCGACGAACCGGAGACCATTCTCGGCCGCGAACGGCTCGTCGTGCAGCACGAGGTCGACGTCAGGGTTGATCGCACGCAGCCGATCGGCCGCGACGCTGAGCTTTGGCCGGCCGACGTCCAGCGTCGAATAAAGAATCTGCCGCTGCAGGTTGGTCTCGTCCACGCGATCGAAATCGACGAGCCCGATGGTGCCGACGCCAGCCGCCGCCAAGTAGAGCGCGGCCGGGGATCCCAGGCCCCCGGCGCCCACAATCAGGACACGGCCCGCTTTCAATCGGCGCTGGCCCTCCTCGCCGAACTCGGGCAATGTCAGATGACGGCTGTATCGGACGAGCTCCTGCGGGGACAAACGGGGCACAAACGATTCTAGATCCTTGAGGTCCGGCAAGGCTTGAGGTCCGATGATTCTCGAGGTCCGGCAAAGCTCGAGGTCCGGCAATGGCTGAAGTCCAAGGGCGCTTGAGGTCCGGGGATGCTCGAGGTCCGGCAAAACTTGAGGTCCAAGGGCGCTCGAGGTCGCGTCGCTTCAGCGTTTTTTGCCCCATCGCACGGAGGCCGCCTTCTTCGCGATCGACTTCCGTTTTCGTTCGCTCAGGTTCTCCATGCGCTTCGCCCCGCTGATCTTCCCGCCCTTCCGGCCCAGGTGCGCCATGTAGGTGGACAACTGGGTGCCGAAGTCGTCCGGCATCGGGCCTTCGGCCATGCGGCGCATGTGTGCTTGCACCCGGGCTGGGGCTGCCGCATTGGGGCCTGACGCGCGCTTCGGTGTGGCGGTTCGCTTCCGGGCCTTCTTAAGCGGCTTTGGCATACTCAATCATCGCACGACGCGAGATGGGCGAATGCTCGACTACCGGGTTCCGGGGTCCGAGGTTCCGGGGTTCCGGAGTTCGGTTCAGGGTTCACGGTTCAAAGTTCAGGGACGTCAAGCACACCGGGACCTCAAGCAGTGCCGGACCTCAAGCCTCATCGGACCTCAAGCGCCTTTGGACCTCAAGCTTTGCCGGACTTCAAGCTTTGCCGGACTTCAAGCCTTGCCGGACCTCGAGCATTGCCGGACCTCAAGACTCACCGGACCTCAAGAGATGCAGAGGTCCGTGACCTGCCCTGTCACAGGGAGGCGTACAATCTGGACCATGATCGAAACGCTCCTCGCGGGTGTCGCGGGCGCCGTACTCGGCGGCGCGGTCGTCGCGGCCGTGATGATCGCGCGCCAGGGGCGCCTCTCCGGCGATCTCGAGGTGACGCGCCGGGTCGCCGCCGAACGCGAGGCCGGTCTGGCGGCCGACGCGGACCGGCTCTCGGCCGAGCTCGAGGCCACCCGGCGGCTGGCCGACGAGCAGAAAACGATGCTGGCCGACGCCCAGGCGCAGCTGCGCGAGTCGTTTGCCTCGTTGTCACGCGACGCGCTCAAGGAGAACCGCTCCGACTTCATCCAGAACGCCGACGCCGTCCTGCAGCCGGTGCGCGAGGCGCTCACTCGCGTCCAGTCGTATTTGAACGACGTGGACAAGGCGCGCGAGGGATCCTTCCAGGCGGTCTCGACGCAACTGTTCGGCCTGCAGCAGACCCAGGAACAGCTCCGGCTCGCGACCGAAGGCCTGACGCGATCGCTCAAATCCCCGAACGTCCGCGGCAAGTGGGGGGAGATTCAACTCCGGCGCATCGTCGAGCTGGCCGGGATGCTCGAGCAGTGCGACTTCGTCGAGAAAGACTTCGCCACGGCCGAAGACGGCACGCGGTACACGCCGGATCTCGTCGTGCGGCTGCCTGGGAACGTCCGGATCGTCGTCGATTCGAAAGTGCCGATCGACGCGTATCTCGCGGCGGCCAACGCCAAATCGGACGAAGAACGTCAAGACCAGCTGGCGCTGCACGCCCGCCAGGTGCGAGACCACATCCGATCGCTCGGCGCCAAGGAATACTGGAAGCAGTTTCAGCCGACTCCCGAATTCGTGGTCATGTTCCTGCCGCTCGAGCCGCTCCTCGCGGCGGCGTTCGAGCAGGACGGCACGCTCCTCGATCAGGCCGCCAGTCTGCGGGTGATTCCAGCCACGCCGATGACCCTGCTCGCCGTGCTCAAGGCGGTCGCCTACGGGTGGAAGCAGGAACGGTTGGCTGAAAACGCCGAGGAAATCCGTCTCATCGGCCGCGAGCTCTACGAGCGGCTCGCGACAATGGTCGAACACCTCGAACGCGTCGGCGAAGGACTGAAATACGCCGCCGACGGCTACGACAAGTTCGTGGGCTCGCTCGAGCAGAAAGTCCTGCCCGGCGCGCGACGGTTCAAGGATCTCGGCGTGAGCTCGACAAAGGAGCTCGACGTGCCGGAGCCGATCACGCTGACACTCAGAAAAGTGACGAAGCCTGAGCTGGCCGCCGATCGCGACCAGGACGACGATGACGAGCTGACGCCGCTCTTTCTCCGGCGATCGTGACGGTGGCTACTTGATCGCGATGGTCACCGACACCTGCGCCTGAATGCTGACGTCGCTCGGCGTGATGGGCGTCGGCGCCTGAGGCTGCGCCGCCGACATGGTGCGCGCCGTCATGAACGGCACGGCACCGGGGCCTTCGACGTGCTCGTCGATCTTGAGGATGTTGCCGAGCGACGCGCCCGCTCCGGCCGCCATCGCCTTCGCGCGCGCCATCGCATCCTGCACGGCCAGCCGGAGCGCTTCCCGCTCGACCGTCGCACGATCCTTCAGATCGAAGCGGAGTCCGGACATCGAGGTGGCGCCCGACGCGCCGGCCGCGTCGATCACACCACCGAGCTTGTCGAGCGCGTCCACGCGCACTTCGATCTCGTTCCGGGCGATGTAGCCGCGAACGCGCGACCGGCCGTTGTTCCACTCGAGGTCGGGTTGCAGCGAATACCCGGTCGTCTTGATCGCGTCGGCCGGCAGCGCCGCTTTGCCGAGCGCCGACTGCACCGAGGTCATGGCCTCGGCGGCCACTCGCTGGGCCTCGCCCGGGGTCGTGGCGCGCGACTCGGCGCTGATTGACACCCACGCCTGGTCGGGCGCCCGCTTGACCGTGGCCTGCCCGCGCGCGATCACGGCCGGCACGTCCGGGGCCTGGACCGGCGTCTGCGCAAAGCCCGGGCTCGCGACGGCGAGCAGCACGCCGAGGAACGAAGCCACCTCACGTCTCATGAACGGATCTCCCTGTACACTCTACGCCGCGCCGGGACACGAATGAAGATCGGACTGCTGCTGGTGGGATTCGGCAACGTCGGGCGGAGATTCGTCGCGCTCCTCGACGAGCTCCGCGATGAGTTGGCGGCGCTGGACATCGCCCCGACCGTCGTCGGCGTGATGACGCGACGGCAGGGCAACGTCTTCGATAGCGCGGGTCTCGACGGCGGGGGCGTCGCACACAGGCTCGCCAAAGGCGACGCAGTTGGGCCGGCGTCAGTGCCTTCGGCGCTGGAGTGGTGCGCGCGACTGCGCTCCCAGGGCGTCGAGACCCACGTACTGGTTGAGACGACGACCCTCGATATCCGGTCTGGGGAGCCGGCGATTTCCCATGTCCGCGCAGCGTTCGCGGCCGGCGCCCACGTCATTACCGCCAACAAAGGCCCGGTCGCCTTTGCCTACCAGGCGCTCAGCGAGGAGGCCGCGTCCGCAGGGGTCTCCTTTCTCTTCGAGGGCGCCGTGATGGACGGCGTGCCGGTGTTCAACCTGGTGCGCGAGACGATGCCCGGTGTCACCATCCGCGGATTCCGCGGAGTAGTGAACAGCACGACGAATTACATCCTGACCGGAATGGAACAGGGGGAGCCGTTCGACGCCGCGTTGTCGCGGATGCAGACGGCCGGCATCGCCGAGGCGGACCCGTCGCTCGACGTGGATGGATGGGACGCGGCGGCGAAAGCGGCGGCACTGGCCAACGTCCTCCTGGCCGCGGAGACAACCCCGCTGCGAGTCGTGCGCGAGGGGGTCGGACCCGGGACGGCGGCGCGGGCGGCCGCGGCGCGCGCCGCAGGCCGACGGCTGAAGCTCGTCGCGTCCGGATCCGGCCGCGGTCGAGAGGCGGACGTGCGCGTGCAGTTGCAGGAACTGGAGCCGACCGATCCGCTCGGCAGCCTCGATGGTCAGGCGAACGCGCTGGAACTGGACACGTGGCCGCTCGGGCGGATGGTGATCACGCAGCGCGACGGCGGGCTCGAGCAGACGGCGTACGCATTGGTGTCTGATCTGGTGAAGATCAGGCGATCCTTGACGTCCGGCCATCCTTGAGGTCTGGCACGGCTTGAGGTCCGGCAAGTCCAACGAAGTCCGGTGCACTCTGGCCTCGTCGGCCTGGTCAGATTCCGATCGCCGCGCGGAGGTCCGCTTCGTTGAACCCTTTGATAGCGACGCCGGGAGCGTCGCCGACGAACGTCACCGGCACGGCGCGGAAGCCGCGGGCAATGAGATCGTGATACGCGTCGAGGTCAGTTTCGACGTCTTTGACAGCGAACGGCACGCCGGCTCGTGAAAGAAACTCTTTCACCTGCTCGCACGGCCGTCAACTGGGGCACAAATAGACGACGACCGAAGGCCAGGACATCGATCCGATTATGACCGAAGCTCCGCTGAGCGGCCTGACGATCCTCGATCTGTCGCGCGTCCTCTCCGGGCCGTACTGCACCATGCTCGCCGCCGACATGGGCGCGCGTGTGATCAAGATCGAGCATCCCGATCGCGGCGATGACACGCGCGCGTGGGGCCCGCCGTTCGTCGGCGGCGAGAGCGCGTACTACCTCAGCATCAATCGCAACAAGGAAAGCGTCGCGGTCGATTTCAAATCAGACGCGGGCCGCGCGATCCTCGACGCACTCGTGTCGCGTGCCGACGTCCTGGTCGAGAACTTCCGGCCCGGCGCGCTCGACCGGCTGGGGTTCGGGCACGCAGCGCTCGCCGCCCGATTCCCCCGGCTGATCTACGTCTCGATCTCCGGCTTCGGCCACCACGGGCCGCGCCGACTCGAGCCCGGCTACGACGCGGTCGCGCAGGCCGAGGGAGGACTGATGAGCGTGACCGGCACGCCGGATGGACCGCCGGTACGCCTGGGTGTGGCGATCGGAGACATCGCGGCCGGCATGTTCGCGTTTCAGGGACTGCTGCTCGCGCTCATCGCGCGCGGCCGGACCGGGCGCGGCCAATGGGTGGACGTCAGCCTGCTCGACACGGTCGCGGCGCTGCTGACCAACCAGGCCGAGCGCGTGCTGGCAGCGGGCGAAACGCCGTCGCGTCTGGGCAACCGCCACGCGTCGATCGCGCCGTACGACACGTTCGACCTCGCCGACGGCGTGCTCGTGCTGGCGGTGGGCAACGACAGCCAGTGGCAGAAGTTCTGCGCCGCGCTCGGCTTCGACGCGCTCGGCGGCGACGTGCGCTACCGGACGAACGAGGGGCGCGTGCGCGCCTATGACGAACTGCGCGCGCGGCTCGCGACGGCGCTGCGTCCGATGGCGCGCGATCCGCTCGTCGCGCGGCTCCGCGCCGCCGGCGTCCCCTGCGGCGCGGTCCGATCGGTAGACGAGGCCTTGCGCGATCCGCAGATCATCGCGCGCCAGATGGTCGAGACCGTCAACCATCCGACGATTGGCGCGCTGAGGGTGCTCGGTCTGCCGGTGAAACTCTCGGCGACGCCCGGCGCCGTCCGCACCGCGCCGCCACGGCTGGGCGAGCACACTCGGCAGGTCCTGTCGGATGACCTCGGGATGTCGGCTGAACGAATCGCTGAGCTGGTCGCGCGCGGGGCGGTTCTGTAGCGCGGATTGGGCTGCAATCCGCGCCGGCGTTGCTTCCGTAGCGCGGCTCGGGCTGTGAGCCGCGCCGGGTCGGCGGGTCGAACCCCGACCCGCCCGACGGCCCGAGAGAGACGCGGAAGGATTTGATTAACTCCGCACGATCAGCTTCGGGATCTCCGTCACCAGAAACTGCGCCACGTCGTCCTCGACCAGCTCCGCGACCGGTTTGCCGGGCGCGAGCGGGCGCTCTTCGACGACCACGCCCTGACGGCCGCGCGTGAGGCTGACGCGGCCGAGCACCTGCGGCACGCGCGGCGACACGTCGAGGACGAACTCGACGAAGGTCTGTGGCGCGTTGTCCGAGACGAGCCGGATGCTGCCGGCCGGTGTGTGGACCGTGAACTGCTGCTGCTCGGCCCGGAGCACGGCGTGCGCCTGCTTCAAAAGCGGCGCGGCGATGTTCTCGAGGAACTGCTCGTACGCGCGCGAGGCCTCGTCCACCTCGGTCCGGCGCGTGACGGCATCCTTTCGCGCGGCGTCGAGGGCGTGGAGAATGCGTTTTCTGAGCTCGGAGACGTCCATGACGGGTGGAGGAATTCTACCCCGTCCCCTTGCGTGCCACGTGAATGGCCATCAGCCCGCCAAGGACGCGCAGGTGCTCCACGTCAGTGAACCCGGCCGCGCGCATGAGCGCCGCGACACCGCGGCTCCCAGGATACCGCCGGATCGACGCGGGAATATACCGGTAGGTGTCCGGATCGCGATGCAGCACCCAGCCAAGCGTCGACCCGATCGCCGTCAGATAGCCGAGATAAATCGCACGCAGCCAGGCAGCCTCCGGACGATCGAAATCGAGCGAGCACAACACGCCGCCGGGCTTGAGCACGCGGTGAATCTCCGCCAGCGCTCCCGGAAGATCGGGCACGTTGCGTAATCCGTAGCCGGTCGTGACCAGATGCCGGTCCGCGTCGGGCACCGGCAGCGCGAGCATGTCGCCCACCACCCAGGACGTCCGATCGCCGGCAACCGCTTTGGCCCGCGCCAGGGCGATCATCCGGTGCGTGACGTCGAGTCCGAGCACCGTCGCCCCGCGGCGCGCCACCTCGAACGCGATGTCTCCGGTGCCGCAGGCCAGATCCAGCCCGCGCCAGCCGGCTTGCACGCCCGCGCGGTCCACCAGCCGGACCTTCCATTGGCGATCGCGGCCGAACGACAGAAACCGCGTGATGAAGTCGTACCGATCCGCAATCGTCGCGAACAGCCGGCGGACGTAGCGCCGCTTCGCTTCGGGCGTGTCGAACGCGGTGGCCAGCGGTCGCGCCATTGCGGAACATAATGACGCAATGCTTCCGTCGCAGACGGTCGAGAACTACCTGAAGACGATCTTCCTCGCGCAGGGCACGCTCGGTCAGGGCGAGGACCTCGTGCCCATGGGGCAACTCGCATCCGCGCTCGGCGTCGTCCCGGGAACCGCGACGACGATGGTCAAGACGCTGTCGGAGTCGGGGCTGGTCCACTACGAGCCGTACATGGGCGTGCGGCTCACGCCGGCGGGCGAAAAACTCGCGAGCATGGTCCTGCGGCGGCACCGGCTCATCGAGCTGTTTCTCGTCAAGGTGCTCGGCATGAGCTGGGCCGAAGTACACGACGAGGCGGAGCGGCTCGAGCACGCCGTCTCCGAGCGGTTGATCGATCGAATCGATCAGATGCTCGGACGCCCGTCGGTCGATCCGCACGGCGATCCGATTCCCACCGCGGAAGGACGGATCTCGACGCCTGACTACCTCGACCTGCTCAGCGCGCCGACCGGCGTGGCGCTCGAAGTGACCCGCGTCCTCGACCAGGACCCCGGATTCCTGCGGTTCGTCGAACAGTACGAGCTCGTGCCTGGCCGTCGGACGCGCGTGGATTCGCGTGACGAGTCCGCCGAAACCGTCCACCTGGTGTCCGAATCGGGCCGCCCGGCCACGATCGGCGCGCGGGCGGCCGCGAAGGTCCAGGTCCGGCTCCAGTAGTCGCGGGCAGCCAGCAGCAGGCGACACGGTTGTCGAAAACGCTTTAGCGCACCGGCGCTAGAATTGTGCTGCTTATGGCTTCAGTGGCGCGATGGCTTGTCGCGGTACTGATGGTGACGACCGCGTCGTTGCCGGCTGGCGGACTGCAAGACGCGCGGCGCACGGTGTTCCTCGAGGGACGCGTAATCGACGCCAGGACCAACGAGCCCCTCCGCGGCGTCGTCGTGCTGGCCAACGCGGTTCAGGGCGGTGCCGTAAACACCCTGGCGGCATTTTTTTCCGGACCCGACGGCCGGTTCGTCTTTCGCGACTTGCCACCCGGTTCGATAGGCCTTCGCGCCTCGAAGACCGGGTTCCTGAATGCCGACATCAAGCCGCTCGATCTCGCTCCCGGAACCCGGCGCAACGATTTGCGCGTCGCGCTCAGACCGGAAGCCACGATCTCCGGCCGCATCGTTGATCAATTCGGTGAGCCGGTACCCGACGCGACGCTCCGGGCCGTTGCGTTGGCTGCAGTGCCGCCGAACGAGCCCTGGAACCTCCTGCCGGGGGAAACGGCGCGCACTGACGATGCGGGACGCTATGTGATCGGCAAGCTCGAGGAAGATCTCTACCTGGTGTTCGTCGAGGGTGCGGCCGCGAGATCGCCGCGCGTGCACGACCCGGTATTTTTTCCAAACTCGCTGACCGCCGACGGCGCCACCGTCATCGACGTGGCCGCCGGCGCGGACCGTGCCGGCGTGGACATGACCGTCACCCTCAAGCCGGCCGCTCCGCCGCCGCGCCCCATCAACAAGGCGCTGTGGACTGATGCCAATCCGGCCACCGCGAGCGGGATCGTCCGCGATCGCGACGGGCGCGGACTGCCCTACGTGACCGTGGGGTTGTCAGACGTCTCGAGCATCCTCCGCACCGTCGCCACTGACGAATCGGGCCGGTTCGAGATCGATCACTTGCCGCGGGGCCGGTTCGAGCTCTTCGCGACGCGGGACCGCTCGGTCCTTGACGGTACGCGCAGGCCCGCCGCGTTGCCCGCCGCGGCCACGATCGATCTCGCGCCCGGTCAGCGGCTGACGAACCTCGGCCTCGCGTTGGCGAACAACGGGGCGATCGGCGGAAGACTTCGCGATCAATTCGGCGACGCGATGGAAGGAACCGTTTCACTTCTGCCGAAGAGGGCCATCGTTGTCTCGGTCTATTCGATTCGGACGAATGCTCGCGGTGAGTTCCGCTTCGCGGACATCGTGCCCGACGACTACCTGCTCGTCGTCGACGAGCGTCCCTACGGGCAGGATCTTCGTATGACCGCCAGCCCGGACGCCGAGCGGACGATGGCGTTTCTGCCGGTCTACTATCCGGGCGTGTCGGACGCGTCGCTGGCGACGCCGATCACCGTCAGTCCCGGCAGCGATCTCACCGCACTGGACATCGTCGTCCGTCCCGAAGCGGTCACCACGATCGAGGTCACGATCGACGCGTCGGGACGACGGGCCGAGAACGTGTCGGTCAATCGCGTGGCACTTGATCATCCAGCCTGGCCGTGGGTGCCTGCGCGCGGAACGATCACAGCCGACGGTCAACACGCGTACATCCCGGGCACCGCGCCAGGGCGATATGTCCTGCTCGCGTCGGCTCTGGAACCGAACGCCGACAAAGCAACGCGACCGCTCATTGGATTTCGTGAAGTCGTCACTGACGGCGCGACGCCGATGACTGTGGCGGTCACCCTCGAGCCGAGCGTCACGCTCACCGCGGAAATTGTCCTCGATGGACCGTCGCCGCCGGCGGATCCAGTTTTCCGCCCAGTGATAGTGCCGGCCGACAGTGCGGCCTTTTTTGGACCACGCGTCGCGGCGGTTCGTCGCGGAACTGCCAACCGACTGACCGCCTCGATCATCGGCCTCCCGGCCGGCCGCTATTGGATCGACATGGTGACGACCGGCTGGACGGTCAAATCCATTACCGCCGGCGGTCGCGACATCGCCAATCGGCTCCTGGATCTGTCGCCCGGGCAGGAAATCAACGACATCGTCATCACGATGAGCGACCAGCCGACGGAGATCGCAGGCACCGTGGCCGCCAGTGGTGCCGGACGGGCGCAGTCCGTCGTCTTGTTTCCCACGGATCCGCAGCGGTGGATCGTCCAGACGAACCGGGTTCGCCAAACCGCGGTCGGCCAGGACGGCCGCTACGCGTTCCGCGCGGTGAGCTCCGGCGACTATCGAATCGCGACCCTGTCGGCGGGCGGCCTACCCGGCGCCGCCGACCTCGCGGCGTTTCTCACGAAACTGCTGCCGGTCTCCGTTCCGGTCTCGATAAAGCTCGGCGAGCGGCGGACGGTGGATCTCGTCGCGAGGTAGGGCCAGGGCAAAGGCCCATGCACTCGGCACTCGGCACTCGGCACTCGGCACTGGGCACTCGGCACTCGGCACTCGGCACTGGGCACTCGGCACTCGGCACTCGGCACTAGCGCACCGGCACTAGAATTGTCCTGCCCATGGTTTCAGTGGCGCGATGGCTTGTCGCGGTGCTGATGGCGACGACCGCGTCGTTGCCGGCCGGCGGGCTGCAAGACGCGCGGCGCACGGTGTTCCTCGAAGGGCGCGTTGTCGACGCCCAGAGCGGTGAGCTGCTCCGCGGCGCCGTCGTGCTGGCAGACGGCGTTCAGGGGGCCAGAACGAGCGTCGCGGCGGCGTTTCTCACCGGACCTGACGGCCGGTTCGTCTTTCGCGATCTCCCCGCCGGCAAGATC
>Ga0111538_10004817_pt1 | contig 18598 bp, 17 predicted proteins | sample SoiMethybrSBSTD1_FD_79669 | JGI IMG/M metagenome (GOLD analysis project Ga0111538, IMG submission 79669) | Bulk soil microbial communities from a Populus tree surrounding site in Tennessee, USA - Soil MetaG P. TD hybrid SBSTD1 (version 2)... | ecosystem: Environmental > Terrestrial > Soil >...
CGCGACCGCAAGCTCGGCCACCTGATCGGCACCGGCGACCTGATCGCGCAGATGGCCGACCGCTGTTACCTCGAGAAGTGCCGCGACCGACTCTATCCGGAGTTCGTGCTCGGCGGCATCGCGATGCCTAGCGACGGCCGCGGCAAGACCTCGGTGCGCTACAACTCCGGGCTGGACGTGCTGCGGCATACGCCGGAGTTCGTCGACGACGTGCGCCGCACGCGCCTCGACGGCGAGTTCGGTGCCGCCTACAGCTATCTCGACACGCTGTTCAACGGCCGCAACCCGTACATGGAAGCGATCCAGCGCAACCTCGACTACCTCGAAGAGGTGCTGCGCACCGGGCGCTGGCCGATGCTCCGGCGCGATCCGCCGTGCTTCACGTGGGAGCGCAACCCCGTGCAGAACATCCGCTCGCTCGTGATCGGGCACCTGAAGCAGGTGTGGAAGAGCAGCTGATCATCAGTCTCGGCGCGGCACTCGCGGTCGGACTGCTCATCGGTGTCGAACGCGAACGCAGTAAGGGACAGGGACCGCGGCGAGCTGCCGCCGGTGTCCGCACATTCACTCTCATCGCACTGGCCGGCGCCATCAGCCTCCAGGTCGGCGACCTGCCCGCGTTTCTGGTCGTCACGGCCGTGGTCGGCGCATTCGCCGCGCTGAGTTACCTGCGATCTTTCCGCCAGGATCCAGGGCTCACGACCGAAGTAGCGATGATGGTGACGCTGCTGCTCGGCGGTCTCGCGCTGCACGAGCCGCAACTGGCCGGCGCCCTCGCGGTCGTCGTGACCATCATCCTCGCTTCGCGCACGCCGGTTCACGACTGGATCCGGAATGTCCTCACCGACGAGGAAGTCCACGACGGTCTGATCCTGGCCGCGGCGGCGCTGGTGATCCTGCCGCTGCTGCCCAAGCAAGCGGTCGATCCGTGGGGCGTGCTCGACCTGCGCAAGCTGTGGACGCTCGCCGTGTTGGTGATGGCGATCAACGGTCTCGGCTACATCGCCGTGCGAGCGCTCGGCGCGAAGGTCGGCCTCGCGCTCGCCGGATTCTTCTCCGGCTTCGTTTCCAGCACTGCGACCATCGGCGCGATGGGATCGCGCACGAAAGCGCGCCCGGAGCTGCATCGCGGCGCCGTTGCCGGCGCCGCGGCGTCGTCGATCGCAACCGTCGTGCAACTCGGGATCGTGGTCGGGCTCGTCAGCATGCAAACGCTCAGGCTGCTGCTGCCAGCGCTGTTCCTTTCGGGCCTCGCTGCCACCGGCTACGCGGCGTTGTTCACGCTGCGCAGCGTCGGGGATGCCACGCAGGGCGACGCGCCGTCCGGCCGGCCGTTCTCGCCGAAGACGGCAGTGCTGTTCGTGCTGATCGTCGGACTCGCGCTCGCCATTTCCACCGCACTCACCTACTGGCTCGGCGATCGCGGCCTGTTGCTCGCCACCGGCGTCTCGGGCCTCGCTGATTCGCACGCCGCTGCCATCTCGGCGGCGTCACTCGCGGCCAGCGGCAAGACGCCAGTGACGCTCGCGGCGATCGCGGTGCTGATCGGCTTCAGTACGAATGCCATCAGCAAGACTGTCGTCGCGTTCTCGCTCGGCGATCGGCGGTTCGCGTTCGAGCTGCTGCCCGGCATCGTACTGATGGTGCTGGCTGCGTGGGCCGGATGGTTCGTGCGATCCTTGCTGGCATGACACGACGCTACGACCGGCTCGCGCGCCGCTTCCCGACCCAGCGCGCCTTCATCACGGGCGCCAGCAGCGGCCTGGGCCTGGAGCTGGCGCGCGCTCTGGGCAACGACGGCTGGACGCTGGGCCTGTTCGATCGCAACGTCGAGCGCCTGGCGCACGTCGAGGAGGAGCTCTCCGGCAAAGGTCTTACGGTGCTGGCGTATCCCGGCGACGTCACCAATGCCGACGAGCTGACCGTCGCGGTGAACTCGTTCGCGGCCACGCAAGATGGCCTCGACGTGATGGTCAACAACGCCGGTGTCGCGGGCTCAGGCACGCTGATGGAAGTGCCGCTCGACGACTGGCGCTGGATCGTCGACATCAACTTCATGGGAGTCGTGCACGGCGCACGCGCGGCGATTCCTCACTTGCAGCGCAACGGCTCCGGCCTGCTGATCAACGTCGCCAGCGCCGCGGCGTTCGCCTCGGCCCCCGGGATGATTTCGTACAACGCGACCAAGGCCGCCGTGTTGTCGTTGAGCGAAACGCTGAGCGGCGAGCTCGCGGCAAGCAGCACGCAGGTCTCCGTCGTGATGCCGACGTTCGTGCCGACCAACCTGATCGAATCGTTTCGCGGGCCGGCCGAGGCGCGCGAGCGTGCCACTCAGGCGCTGCGCGATTCCAAATACCTCGCGACCGATGCAGCCCGCGACATTCTGTTGCAGGCCGGCGAGGGACGTCTCTACATCGTGCTGCCCGCTTCAGCGCGCATGCTGTGGCGGCTGAAGCGCTGGGCGCCGCGCTTCTTCCTCAAGCGAGTGCTGGCGTTGCGGGAAAAGATGAGGGCTGGACAGGCGAATCCACCGCAAGCATGAAGCGCGTGTAGATTTCCGGCAGCCGCGCGAGGACGTGCGCCTTGCCGGCGATGGGACTGTGCTCCAGCACGTGCCTCAGCATCGAGAGACTCAGCGACTCCAGCGCCGGCAGCGACACCGGCGCATAGCTCAGGTGCCACGGCTCGGGACTGACGCCGCCACGATCCGTGCGGTACGGCCGGAAGAAGCCGAAGCACTCCATGTTCGCGTCCAGCCAATCCGACAGCCGGCCGAAGATTCCATCACGCGCGTATTCGGCCGGCACCAGCTGCACGACATAGCCAGCCGGCATGCTGGCCGTATCGATCACGTCCACGTCGCTGCCCCAATGATGGCGGCTGCCGCCGGGAATGGCGGACCAGCAGAGGATGGCGTCGATCGCCTGCGCATCGGCGAGCTGCCGGCGCTCGAGCTGGCGCCCCTGGCGGTCGTACAGCGGACGCTCGCCCGCCCACTTGGCGTTCCAGATCGTGAGCTGCGTGTCGAAGTCGCGAAAGCTGGAGCGGGCCGTCAGGTCGATGCCGTCACGCTGGGCCGCGTCGCGCATCGCCAGGAACGAGGCAGCGGCCTCGTAGTGCAGAGCGCAGCGCGGCTGCGCCAGCTCCACGATGTGCGTGCTCGCACGTCCGGTCAGCTCGAACTCGTTCATCCAGGCTCGCTCGCGGGAAATTCGGGCAGTATGGCAAAAAACGTTGTCAAAAAAACCGACATTGCAAGGGTTAGGGTTCTACTACTGCAACACGAGTATCATGTTGCGCTAATGTAAGCACGAATAGCGTCTGATCGATGCAGCGTCGAAGCCGGGGCACTTCGCGCGCGCAGCGGATACGGCGGCGGCGGAGTATGCGTTGAGATCGCACGGCCTCAAATCTCGACTTCTTTTCATTGCCTTGCTAGCGGGTATCGCCATCTCGGCGACGCTCTTCGTGCTGGAGTACGTCGACTATCGCCAGACGCGCGATGCGGTCGGCGCACAGGGCGAGCGCTCGCTGCTCACCGCCGAGATCAAGCGCCTCGATGCAGCCGCCAGCGATCTCGCTGCCGCTACGGCTCCCTCGCTCGAGAACGCACTGCGCGCCCGCGACGACGACACTGTCAGTCGCATCGCGACTGCATTGCTCGAGAACCACGCGACCGTCGCCGTGCGAGTGCTGCGACCCGACGGGACACTGCTGTTCGAGACGCGCCGCTCGAATGCCTGGGCGAGCTCGCTCACTCCCGAAGAACAGCGCACCGTGCGTCGCGACCTCGGCGATCTGCAATTGCTAGGCACGCTCGAGCTGACGGTTGCGCGTCCTGGACTGCGTTCGTCTGCAACCGCGCTGCGCTCGCAACTGCAACAGGTGGAGCAGCGCGACTTCGCACGCAAGGCGTGGATCATTGGCGCAGCCGGCACGCTGATCACGCTGATGCTGGCAGTCGTCGCCTGGCTGCTCGCGCAGCGCCTGGAGCGGCCGATCGTCGAGCTGATCCGTTCCGCCGAGCGCATCGGCGAAGGCGATTACACGCGTCCGCACCAGGTCACGAGCAACGACGAGATCGCCGACCTCGAAGTGGCGCTGGATCGCATGCGGCAGAAGCTGCAGCAGACCACGATCACGAAGAACTACCTGACGACGGTGCTGAACAGCATGAACGACGCCGTGCTCGTCACCGCGCCGAACGGCATGATCAAGCGCATCAACGACGCCGCCGTGCGCCTGTTCGGCTACAGCGAGGAAGAGCTGGCCGGCAGGCAGTTCACGACGCTGCTGGCGGACAACGAACGCGCTTCGTTCTCCATGGAAGCAGCGGGTATGGAGACGCGCGAGACCGTGATCGCCACGCGCAGCGGCCAGACGATTCCGGTGTCGCTGTCGGGCGCGCCGATCACCGCCGACGATCCGCAGTTCCAGGGCACGATCTTTGTTGTCCGCAACATCACCGACCGCAAGCGCGCCGAGCGCCGCATCCGCTACCTGGCACGCTACGACGCGCTGACCAAGGTGCCCAACCGGATGCAGTTCCAGCACATGCTGCAGCAGGCGATCGCCCGCGCGCGCCGCAACGATCGCGGCATCGTGCTGCTGTATCTCGACATGGATCGCTTCAAAGAGATCAACGACACTTTCGGCCACGCCGCCGGCGACCGCACACTGGAAGTATTGAGCGAGAGGCTCACGCACATCCTGCCGAAGGAAACCGTGGTCGGCCGTCTCGCGGGCGATGAGTTCGGGCTGTTCATCGAGGGCTTTGCCGAAGAGCAGAACGAGCAGGCGGAAGCCGCCAACCTCGCGCGCATGGTGCTCGCCGAGGTGTGCAAGGCGTACTACGTCGACCAGCAGGAAGTGTTCCTGACCGCGAGCGTGGGCGTAGCGTTCTGTCCCAAGGACGCGGAGAACGTGATCGATCTGATCCGCAACGCCGACGCTGCGATGTATCACTCGAAGCAGAACGGCGGCAACAGCTTCGCGTTCTATTCGCCGGAGATGAACGCCGCGGCGGTCGAGCGGCTGATGCTGAAGAGCAAGCTGCGGCGCGCACTGGAGCGCGATGAGCTGGTGATGTTCTATCAGCCGAAGGTCGATCTGCGGGACGGCCGCATCGTCGGCGCGGAGGCGCTGCTGCGCTGGCGGCTGCCGGGTCACGGCGACATCTCGCCGTCGCAGTTCATTCCGCTCGCCGAAGAGACCAACCTGATCCTCGGCATCGGCGAATGGGTGCTGAACCGCGTCTGCGCCGACTACCGGCGCTGGACCGACCGCATCCAGAACCCGGGCCGCGTATCGATCAACCTGTCGCTCAAGCAGCTGCGCCAGGCGAGCTTCATCGGCCGCTGCCGCTCGGTGTTCCGCCGTCACGAGGTGTCGCCGACGAGCTTCGAGCTGGAGATCACCGAAACGACGCTGATGGCGGATCCGAAGCGCACGCTCAAGATGCTCGACGAGCTGTACGCGATGGGCCTGCATCTGTCGATCGACGACTTCGGCACCGGCTATTCGTCGCTGAGCGCCCTCCAGCAGTTCCCGATCGGCACGCTGAAGATCGACCAGTCGTTCGTGCGCGACGCGGCGGTCAACTCCGACGACGCGACCATCGTGCGCACCATCATCGACATGGGCAAAGCGCTCGAGGTCGAGGTCGTCGCCGAGGGTGTGGAGAACGAAGAGCAGTTCAACTTCCTGCGCGGCCGCGGCTGTCACTACGCACAGGGTCGGCTGTTCGGCGACGCCATGAGCGCGGACGAATTCCTGTCGTTGTTGCTCGCCCAGCAGAGCGGACGCGGCAAGGTCAGCCAGCTGTTCGCGTAGTTGTCGGGCTAAAGCCCGACCTACACAGACACCTCCTGTAGGTCGGGCTTTAGCCCGACTCCTTTAGAATCCCTGCATGTTGACATTCTCCGGCCTGTCCCTGCGGCGCGGCACGCGGCTGCTGATCTCCAACGCGTCCTTCACGATCTACCGCGGCGAGAAGCTCGGGATCGTCGGCGCCAACGGCTGCGGCAAGTCCAGCCTGCTCGCGTTGATTCTCGGCGAGCTGCAGCCCGACGCCGGCAGCTTCGACATGCCATCGCAGCTCGTCCTCGCACATGTCGCACAGGAAATGGATGCGCCCGAGCGCGCGGCAGTCGAGTTCGTCATGGATGGCGACACCGAGCTGCGAGAGACCGAAGCGGCGATGGCTGTGGCTGAAGCGAAGGATGCCGGGGCTGCTCTCGGCGAGCTCCACGCGCGCTACGCTGCGCTCGGCGGCTACGACGCGCGCAGTCGCGCCGGCAGGCTGATGCACGGTCTCGGGTTCTCAGCCGCAGACGAAACGCGACCGGTAGCGGCGTTCTCGGGCGGCTGGCGCATGCGACTCAATCTCGCCCAAGCGCTGATGTGCCGCTCGGATCTGCTGCTGCTCGACGAGCCGACCAACCACCTCGATCTCGATGCCGTGCTGTGGCTCGAAGACTGGCTGCGCGGCTACCCGGGCACGTTGCTGATGATCGCGCACGACCGCGAATTCCTCGATCGCACCGTGGATCGCATCGTGCACATCGAGCAGGGCACTGCTCGACTCTACAGCGGCAACTACTCCGCGTTCGAAGAGCAGCGCGCCGCGCAGCTGGCTCAGCAGCAATCGCTGTATGAGCGGCAACAGCGCGAGATCAAGCACATGATGTGCTTCGTCGAGCGCTTCCGCGCGAAGGCGAGCAAGGCGCGCCAGGCGCAGAGCCGCCTCAAGGCGCTGGAGCGCATGGAGCGGATCGCGCCGGCGCACGTCGATTCGCCGTTCGAGTTCTCGTTCCTCGCGCCGCAGAAGCTGCCGCGTCCGCTGCTGACGCTGGAAAAGCAGTCGGCGGGTTACGGCGAGCGCGTAGTTCTGAACGCCCTGAACCTGACGATCGTGCCGGGCGCGCGCATCGCATTGCTCGGCCGCAACGGCGCGGGCAAGTCGACGCTGATGAAGCTGCTGGCGGGCGAGCTCGCGGCGCTCGCCGGTAAGCGCACCGAAGCGCGGGATCTGCGCATCGGTTACTTCGCCCAGCACCAACTGGAACAGCTCGACGTCGGCGAGTCGCCGCTCCAGCACTTGCGCCGTCACGGCGGCGAGGCCCCGATGCGCAGCACCGAGCAGGAGCTGCGTTCGTTCCTCGGCGGCTTCGGCTTCAGCGGCGAGCGCGTGTTCGAGCCGGTCGGGCCGTTTTCCGGCGGCGAGAAGGCGCGACTGGTGCTGGCGCTGGTCAGCTTCCGCCGTCCGAATCTGCTGTTGCTCGATGAGCCGACCAATCATCTCGACCTGGAGATGCGCCAGGCCCTGGCGGTGGCCTTGCAGGATTACGAAGGCGCGGTCGTGCTGGTCGCGCACGACCGGCACTTGCTGCGCGCGGTCGCCGACGAGCTGATCCTCGTCGATGCAGGACGCGCAGCGTCGTTCGATGGCGACCTCGAAGACTACGCCCGCTGGTTTCTCACATCTGCCGCCGCTGCGGAGCAGGCGCAAGTCGTGGCAAAGCCGCTCGCGGAGCAGAAGAAGCAGCGCAAGCGCGAGGAAGCCGAGCGTCGCAATCGTCTCAGTCCGTTGCGGGCAGAAGTCGCGCGCTGCGAAGCGCGTATCGCCGATCTCGAGCGCAAGCGCCAGGAGATCGAAGCGCAGCTCGCGTCGTCGGAAATCTACGGCGAGCAGGCCAAACATCAGCTGCAGGCGTTGCTGCAGACACAGACGCAGCTCCGGCGCGACCTGAACGCGAGCGAAGAAGCGTGGCTCGCCGCGACCGAGCGGCTCGACGCAGAGCTTGCTGCGGATCAGAACTGAGACCAGCAACTGACAAGAACGGCCAAGACGCGTACCGCCGTCCCGGTCTTTTGTGGTCTACTCGGCCACTCATGGCTACCACCGTCGTCGCAACCTCCGGCGCGCGCATGGGCATCGACCGCGCACACCGGCGAGTCATCGCGGCTGCGTCGCTCGGCACGATGTTCGAGTGGTACGACTTCTATCTGTACGCATCGCTGGCCGCGACCATCGGCAGGCAATTCTTCGCCGGCATCAACGAGACCACCGCTTTCATCTTCGCGCTGCTGGCCTTTGCCGCGGGCTTCGCGGTGCGGCCGTTCGGCGCAATCATCTTCGGCCGGCTCGGCGACCTGGCGGGCCGCAAGTACACCTTTCTGCTCACAATCGTGATCATGGGCGTCGCGACCGCGCTGGTGGGCATGCTGCCGGGACAGGCATCGATCGGCGTCGCGGCGCCGATCATTCTCATCACGCTGCGATTGCTGCAGGGTCTCGCAGTCGGCGGCGAATACGGCGGCGCTGCGACGTACATCGCCGAGCACGCTCCACCGGGTCGCCGCGCGTACTACACGAGTTGGATCCAGATCACCGCGACCGCGGGCATGATTCTCTCGCTGCTGGTGATCCTCGGCTGCCGCTGGCTGCTCGACGAGCAGTTCGAAACCTGGGGCTGGCGCGTGCCGTTTCTGCTTTCGATCATCCTGCTGGTGATCTCGGTCTACATCCGGCTGCAGCTGGAAGAATCGCCCGTGTTCCACGAGATGCGCGCGACGGGCAAGCTGTCGAAGCATCCGGTGCGCGAGTCGCTCGGCCGCTGGAAAAATCTCAAGCTGGTGCTGCTGGCGCTGTTCGGCTGCATGGCCGGTCAGGCGGTGATCGGCTACGTCTCGCTGGTCTACATGAACCTGTTCCTGACGCAGACGCTCAAGGTCGATCCGGCGATCTCGAACCTGCTGCTCGCCGCGGCGTTGCTGGCGGCGGTGCCGTTCTATCTCGTCGTCGGCAGGCTCGCCGACCGGTTCGGACGCAAGCCGCAGGTCATGATCGGCTGCCTGATCGCGGCGCTGACGTTCTTCCCGATCTTCCGCGGGCTCACGCATTACGCGAATCCGCAGATCGAAGCTGCGCAGGCGAACAGCCCGGTCGTGGTCATCGCCGATCCGCGCGAATGCAGCTTTCAGTTCGATCCGGTCGGCGGTGCGCGCTTCACCAGCTCCTGCGACATAGCGAAGAGCGTGCTCGCGGGCCAGCGCATCCCGTATGCCAATGAGTCAGCGCCGGCCGGCAGCGTCGCGTTCGTCAAAGTCGGCGGCGCCACGGTCGCGGCATTCGACGGCGCAAAGCTTCGCGCCGAAGATTTCAAGGCACGCAGCGCGCAGTTCAAAGAGCAGTTGAATGGCTTGCTCAAAACGGCCGGTTATCCGGCGAGCGCCGATCCGGAGCACATCGACTACGTGATGGTGTTTCTGCTGCTGTGGCTGATGGGCGTGCTTGGAGTCATGACGTACGGCCCGGTGGCGGCGTGGCTCGTGGAGTTGTTCCCGCCGCGGATCCGCTACACATCGATGTCGCTGCCGTATCACCTCGGCAACGGCTGGTTTGGCGGGTTCCTGCCCAGCATCGCGTTCGCGATGATCGCGTACACCGGCAATATCTATTCGGGGCTGTGGTACCCGCTGGTCGTGTGCCTGATGACGGCCGTCGTCGGCACGTTCTTCCTGCGCGAAACCAACGGCAACGAGGCGACCGACTGACTATTTCTTCTGCGCGTCGATCAGCGCGTCGGCGGCAGTGACGAGCAGCTGCTGCGGTCCGTCCTTGCCGAACACCTGCGCGCCCGAGAAGGCGCCATCTACCAGCATCACGATCTGATCGGTGACTATCGCCGGCTCGCGCACGCCGATCTTGTCGACGAGCGCACGCACGCGACGGCGCAGCTCTTCCATCACCTCGCGCGCGACGAGACGCGCCGGATGCTGGTCATCCGCGAACTCGACGGTGACGTTCATGAAGGGACAGCCGCGATACTTCGGACTGCTGACGAATTTCGCGATGCCGGCGAGCTGTGCGCGGAGCTGTTCGCGCGCATCCGGCGGACTGCGCTCGGCCGTGTAATCCCAGCCTGACCAGCGATCCTTCGCTTCGGCTTCGATCACGGCCGCGATCAACGCGTCTTTCGAGGGAAACCAGCGATAGAGACTGGTCTTGGCGACGCCGGATTGCGCGACGACGGTGTCGACGCCCACGGAGCGCGCACCCTCTCGATAAAACAACTCGCGCGCGGTGTTAAGAATCCGCTCGCGCACGCTCTCCGTACCGCTCACAGCCTCATCGGCCGCGCGCGTCCGTCCGGCTTTGACCATCTCCTACCCCCGTAAATCGCTGTAGTTGATGCTTGACACGATACAGACCTGTACGTACTATCGCAAACAGACAGGTCTGTAGCGCGACGTAATGTAGCGCCGGCACCTGGCCAGTGCAACCGGCCGACCTTAACGCAGCGCAGCAGCCTGTCCCAGCCCCCTTCCGCACCCCTGGCATCGACGCGTTTGGAGAGGACCATGAAAACCGCCTTCATTTCCGGCTTGACGATACTGGCCGCCGCAACCGCTCTGCTCACTGCTTCCGTGGCTTCCGCGGATACGAGCTGCAAGCCGCGGCTGATCGAAAAACAGACCAGCTTCCCCCTGGGCTCGCAGATCCGCGGCCAGGAAGGCACCGTCTACATGAACGTCGTCATCGACGAGAACGGCCGCGCCCAGCGGGCCGACCTGCAGCGTTCCAGCGGCTATCGCAAGCTGGATCGCGCGGCAGCGCGCAGCGCCGTCGACAACTGGGTGTTCGACGTGTCGGCGTGCGAGCGCAAGGATCTGCCCGTGACGCACGTGGTCGCCGTCGAGTACCACAACGACACGTACTGATTTTCTTTTGCGCGGCGACCCCCGCAGCTCCCCCTCCTCCGTGAGCAACGGAGGAGGGTACTTTTTTAGATCTAGATAACGCCTTCACGAGCGAGCGCCTGAAGCTCGCCCTCATCGATCCCCAGCTGACCGAGTACTTCCTGCGTGTGCTGACCGAGCAGCGGCGGCGCTGATTCGTAGCGCATCGGCGTCACAGACATCTTGATCGGATTCGCCACGCCCGGCACCGTGCCCGCGAGCGGATGCGGCAGCTCGAGCTGCAGACCCCGGCTCTGCACCTGCGGCTGCGCGAACGCCTGCGCGAGATCGTTGATTGGTCCGACCGGCACACCGATCGGCTCCAGCAGCGCAACCCACTCAGCGACAGTGCGCTTGCGCATGATGTCTTCGAGCAGGGGCACGATGACTTCGCGATGCCGCACGCGATCGGCGTTCTTGCGAAAACGCGCATCCTGGTGCAACGCGCAGCCTGCGGCTGCGCAAAACTTCCCGAACTGACTGTCGTTGCCGACTGCGAGCACGAGCTGGCCGTCGGCAGCGTCGAACACCTGGTAAGGCACGATGTTGGCGTGCGCGTTGCCCATGCGTCGCGGCGCGCGCTGCGCAATCAGGTAGTTCATGTTCATGTTTGCGATCATCGAGATCTGCGTATCGAGCAACGCCATATCGATGTGCTGCCCGACGCCGGTGCGCGCACGGTGGAACAGCGCAGCGAGGATCGCGACGGTCGCATACATGCCGGTGGAGAGATCGGCGACCGCGACGCCGACTCGCTGCGGTCCGCCGCCCGGCTTGCCATCGACCTCACCGGTAATGCTCATCAGGCCGGCCATCGCCTGGATGATGAAGTCGTACCCTGCAACGCTGCGCATCGGCCCGGTCTGACCGAAGCCGGTGATCGAGCAGTAGACGAGGCCGGGATGGAGCTCGCGCAGCTGCTCGTAGCCGAGCGAGTAGCGCGTCAGGTCCCCCGCCTTGTAATTTTCGATCAGGACGTCGCTTTGCGCCGCGAGCCGGCGGGCGAGCGCCTGCCCTGCCGGCTTGGAGATATCGAGCGTTACCGATTTCTTGCCGCGATTCGCGGAGAGGAAGTAGGCGGATTCGTGCGTCTCGTTGCCGGTGCGATCTTTCAGGTAGGGCGGCCCCCAGCCGCGCGTATCGTCGCCGCTGCCGGGCCGCTCGACTTTGATCACTTCCGCGCCGAGATCGGCGAGCAGCTGGCCGCACCACGGGCCGGCGAGCACGCGGCTCATGTCGAGCACGCGGATGCCGGAGAGGGCGCCGGTCGCTGCGCTCTGCGAAACTGCGGTCATGCGTCGGCGTTCCTTATTACGGCAAGTGCGGTGAACGAATGTACACGGCAGCGCTCTGATGTGGACAGAGCGAGGCGCTCATGAGCATCAGCGTCACAAAAGGCACAACCCTGCTGATCGTCGCCGCCGGTCTGTCCCTGGCCGGCGCTGCCGCTCATGGCGACGATGTTGCAGCCGCCAAGGCGGCGCCGGCCGCGCCGGCCAAATCCTCCGCGAAAACCCTCGACCTGCGTCCGCCGAACATCACGCAGCTGTACACGGACGAGCAACTCGAAGCCCTGCTGGAGAAGCTCGAGGCACAGCACATCGAGCGGGTCGAAGTGGAAGGCGCTCGCGTTCCGCCACCACCGTCGGCGACACCTGAGATCTGGGGCGGGATCGGCGCGCCGTTCTGGGCCTTGTTTCATCCGACCCAGGCGTGGCGCATTTTTGCACCGATGGCGCCCGACCAGGCACGCAAGGTCGGCACCAAGCCGCCTCCCTACACCGATGCCATCTATCTCGATCCGGCCGGTGTGCCGCCCGGCCCGTTCGATCACTGACGAGCCCGACGTGAGCCGTCGATGTGCCACAATGCGCGGCCTCGACGGCAATCTTCCCCGGTAGATGATGAGCGCTTCCTTTTCCGAACCGCGACAGCGGCTCGTGACGCTGCACGGCGGCTGTAACTTTCGCGATATCGGCGGCTATCCGACGCAGACCGGCCGCACGGTGCGCTGGGGCCGCGTTTATCGCGCCGGCGTGCTGAGCTACTTCACCGACCGCGATCACGACACGTTACATGGCCTCGACGTGCGCGCGATTTGCGATCTGCGCCGCGCCGAGGAACGCGAGCGCGAGCCGAGCGCGTGGCCTGCAGGCAGGAACCAGCAGCGCCCCGCGCATCTGCATTGGGACGACGGCAGCAACACGCCGACGATCCGCGCGTTCGCAGCACAACGCCCGCCCACTGCCGCGGGAATGTTCGACGCCATGATCGACCTGTATCGCGCGCTGCCCACATGGATGGCCGGGCGCATTCGCGGTCTGTTCGAGTGCATCGCGACCGGTGCGGTGCCGGTCGTCGTGCACTGCGCGGCTGGCAAGGATCGCACTGGTGTCGCAATCGCCGTATTGCTGGCTGCGCTCGACGTCTCGCGACCCACCGCGATCGCAGATTATCTGCTGACTAACGATGCGGGCGATTTCGAGCAGTTCCTGCGCACGCGTCACGACACGCAGTTCGGACTCACCGACATCCACCATCCGCTGCTGTCGATGCCCGACGATATCCGTCGCGTGCTGTTCAGCGCCGACGCGGAGTTTCTGCAAGCGGCGTTCGAGAGCATCGACGAGCTAGGAGGAATCGACGCCTACCTGGAGAAGACTGTCGGAATCAGCAGCGAGCAGCGCGCGGCAATCGCGGCGACCCTCACGGCATGACGGGCGGCTGATACTGCAGCGTCAGCCCCAACAGCCACAGCAGGAACAACACCAGCGGCACGTGCACGACGAACTGCACGATCGTGAAGCCTGCGATGTCGCGCGCTTTCAGCCCGAGAATTCCGAGCAGCGGCAACATCCAGAAGGGATTGATCAGATTCGGCAGCGCCTCGGCGGCGTTGTAGATCTGTACCGCCCAGCCGAGATGCACGCGCAGCTCGTTCGCCGCCTGCATCACGTACGGCGCTTCGATGATCCACTTGCCGCCCCCGGACGGCACGAAGAACCCGAGCACCGCTGAATACACGCCCATCACGACCGGAAAAGTCTCGCGGCTCGCCGCCTCCGTAAAGAACGTCGCCAGGTGGTGCGCAATGCTCGCGCCGCCATCGCCCGTCGCTGCGGTGATGATCGCCGCGATGCCGCCGTAGAGGGGAAACTGCACCAGCACGCCGCTCACGCTCGGTACGCCGCGGCTCACTGCATCGAGGAACACGCGCGGCCGCCAGCACAGCAGCAGGCCCAGCATCAGGAACAGGAAGTTGTACGTGTTGAGATTCGCGATCGCAGCGCTGGCTCCTTTGGTCGCGAACTCGTGCACGAGCCACGTGGCGCCGAGCGCAGCAATGAGAACGTTGAGCCACGGTGCGTGTTCGAGCCACTCGCCCGGCCGCGTGCTGCGAACGGCGCGGGGAGCTTCGGCCGCATCGACGACTCCGTAGTCACGCGCAGTGCGGGCCTGCGACGCGGGCGGCGCTGTCAGCCACGCAAGCGCCAGCGTGACGACGATGAGGATTGCGGTCAGCGCCCAGGATTGCCACAGGAAGATCGTCTGCTCGAACGGAATGACGCCGGTGATCGCGAGCAGCGCCGGCGGCATGCTGCCGGGATTCGCCTGGAGCTGCGCGGCGGAAGACGACAATCCCATTGCCCAGACCGATCCCATGCCGAGATACGCCGCCGCGCCCGCAGCCCGATAGTCCACGCGCAGCTCCTCCCGACGCCCGATGGCTCGCGCCAGCAAGCTGCCGAGAATCGAGCTCAGTCCCCAATGGAGCAGCGAGACCAGCATGCTGATGAGCGCGATCCAGCACACCGCGCCCCGCGCCGTCTTCGGCAATCCCGCGAGGCGATCGATCAACCGCGTCGCCGGCGGCGAGCTGGCCACGACATAACCGCCGATGATGATGAAGCTCATCTGCATGGTGAACGGGATGAGGCTCCAGAACCCATCGCCGAACGCCTGCGCCGTCTGCAGCGGCGTTGCGCCGAGCAGGATCGCCACCACCGCGACGATGACGACGGCGAGCGCGGCGAAGACATAAGCGTCGGGAACCCAGCGCTCCGACCAGTCGCAACAGCGCAGCGCGATGCGCTCGAGCTGCGAAGCCTGTGCCGGTGCCGGGTGTCGAATATTCATTGATAATGGTGCCCATGCATCCCAGAGCCGCCTTCCGCATCAGCCTCGCCGCCGGCCTGCTGGTCCTGGCGGTGACGCTGCTCTCTGCGACGCAGGGGTCGGTGCCGCTGTGCGGCAATCTGCCACAGAACTACGCGCCGATCATCGCGTTCGAGCTGGCGCGCAGCTCTGACGACCTCGAGGCGATCTTCGGCACGGCTGAGACCTGCCGCTCGACGCTCGTCGAGCGCATGGATGCGATCAACCTCGTCGACGTGCTGGTCTACATTCCCGCGTACGGCGTGTTCATGGCGTTCCTCTTTCTCGGCCTGCGCTCGCGCCATGCGGCGCTCGGAACGCTCGGCTTACGCATTTCCGTCGTAGCCGCACTGGGCGACTTCGCCGAGAACGCCTGCCTGATGAGTCTCACGCCGGCGCTCGATCCTTCTTCGATCTGGTTCGCTCTGCTGCCGTGGGCGACGGCCGTCAAATGGCTCGGCCTGGGCGTCGCCGCGGCAATAGCAGCACTGATCTATGTGAAATCTACCGGGGCGCGCGCCTGGAACAGCGTCGCTGCGCTCATGTGTGCCGCCGCATTTCTCAGCACCGTGGCGGCCATTGCGGCGCCCGCCCGGTTCGGAGCGTTCGTCGGGCTCGGCGTCGGCCTCAGCTGGCTCGCGTACCTGGTCACTGCGAGCGGCGCAGCGTTCCGGCCGATAGCGAATGCCGCGGAACTGCCCCGACCGGGATGAGTTAATCTGGCATTCAAAGCTCGGAGAAAGACTATGAAAGTCAGAGAAGCCATGACCCAGGACGTACGGCTGGTCAAGCCGGATCAACCGATCAGCGAAGCTGCACGCCTGATGGCGGAGCTCGACATCGGCGCGCTGCCGGTCCAGGAGAACGATCGCCTGGTCGGCATGATCACCGACCGCGACATCGCAGTGCGCGCAGTAGCGACCGGCCTCGGCCCCGACACCCCGGTGGCCGACGTCATGAGCCGCGAGGTCAAGTACTGCTTCGAAGATCAGTCCATCGATGAAGTGACGCAGAACATGGGCGAGCTGCGCATCCGGCGCCTGCCCGTGCTGACTCGCGACAAGCGACTGATCGGCATCCTCTCGCTCGGCGACCTGGCGATCGACGAAGGCGCGCGCGACGAAGCCGGCGAAGCCCTCGGCGGCATCTCACGCCCGGGCGGGCAGCACTCGCAGTCGCAGGGAAGCCACTAGGACGTCAGTCGTCGTCGGTCTGCACTCGGCGCTTCGACTCGCCAATCATCCAGGCGATGCCGAAGCCGCCGGCGAGAGAGCTCTTGCTGCGCATCAGCGGGCTGTCCTCGAACTTGGCGTCGCCGAGCCAGTCATAGCGCACGAACGCGCCCATCCAATACTTCGGATATCGCTTCGACACGGCTGCGAGCACGTGCATGCCGGAGTAGCCGCCGTCGGCGTGGTACTCGGGCCGCGTCGCAGTAGCGAAGCGCGCCGGCACTGAGTAGTAGTAATCGTGGAAGCGGTCGGCGGCGAACACCGGGCCGACGCCCGCGCCGAAATCCCAGCCCGTGTGTCGAACGTTGTCGAAATCGATGTTCAGGCGCGGCGCGAACGTCCACTGCAGCGACTGCGGCGAGCTCTCGATCGTGATCGGCAGGCGCACCGGCATCACCAGGTCGAGCTTCACCGCCTCGTCGGCCGAGCGCCATACGTGCACCTCGAACGAAGGTCCCAGCTCGAACGTCGGCTTGAGATCCGGCATCCCGCGGCGTGCAGCGTTGTCGGCGCTGTCCACCGGAATCGTGCCGTTGACACTGATGCTCAGCTCGGCATATCTGCGATCGAACAGCCTGCCGCGCACGCCGTCGCGATCCGCTTTGAGAAACTTGCCGCGATAGACGAAATACGGCACCGGCACCGGATAGACCTGCGTCTCGTCGGAGCCGCGATAGTCGGGGAACGCGATGGCGCCGACCCCCATCCCGAATTCCCACAGCGGCTTTTCCTCGCCGTGCGACACCGGCGCCCACAGTGCGACGACGACGCTGCAGACTCCGAGCAGCGTGCGACTGGCAGCTCCGCTCTTCACAGCAACGCCTCGATCTCCTTCTCGAGTTTCTGCGGCTCGGTGCGCGGCGCATAGCGACCGACCGGAGCACCCTTGCGGTCTAGGAGGAACTTCGTGAAGTTCCATTTGATCCGCTGCGTGCCAAGCACGCCGCGGCGCGCGTCTTTCAGCCAGCGGTACAACGGATGCGTGGCCGGACCGTTCACCTCAATCTTCTCGAACATCGGAAAGCTCACGCCGAAGTTGCTGGCGCAGAATGCGCCGATCTCCTCGGAGTTGCCGGGCTCCTGCGCGAGAAACTGATTGCACGGAAAGCCGAGCACCACGAGGCCACGATCCTTGTACTTGCGGTACAGCTCTTCGAGACCCTTGTACTGCGGCGTGAAGCCGCACTTGCTGGCAGTGTTGACGATCAGCAATACCTTGCCCTGGTAGTCGCGCAATGCGACCGGCTTGCCGGCGAGCGTGCGCGCTTCGAACTCACTGACGGTCGTCATGATTGCTACCCTCAGCGCTGAACTTTGGTGAAGCCCTCGGCGAAGTACGGTGTCTCGGCGAAGCAGGAAGTCGGGATGCCGCGATGCTCGGTGTAGTGCAGGCGGATCTGTTCGCCCACTGCGGCCGACAACTGCTGCGCGAGCTTCTCGTCGCGCGTGCTGAAGTACCAGATCTGCGGCGCGATGCCACCGACGACATACAACGCCAGCTCGCCTTCATACGTCTTGCAGATCCAGCCCTTCTTCGAGAACTTCTGCAGCACGCCGGCGCGCTCGCCTTCGGAGTACGACCACGAGAGCGCGAACCACGCCCACAGCGCGACGAGCAGCACTGCCAGCACGAGCAAGATGAGCAGGATGCGGCCGAACCGCTTGCCCCGCCTGACTGCCAACCCGTCCGCACCCATGGTGTCCCCCTGCAATCCTGTGCCCGCATCCTGAAGCTTATCTTGACGCGGCCCGCGCGTGCGACAAGAAAAAGCCAATGGTCGCGAATGTGGATTTACGCACCGCTTCGCGGCACGTAGAGTCGCGCTTCCCCACGCCCCATTACGATGATCCTGCCATGAGCGAATACCGTCTGTATTGCGTCGGCGAATCCGGGAACTGCTACAAGGTCGCCCTGATGCTGAACATCTGCGGCTGCGACTGGGAGCCGGTGTTCGTGGACTACTTCAACGGCGAGACGCGCGCCGACAAGTACCGCGACGGGCTCAACGAGCTCGGCGAGGTGCCGGTGCTCGAGCACCAGGGCCGCAAGCTGACGCAGAGCGGTGCGATCCTGACGTGGCTCGCCTCCCATCTCGGCCGCTATGGCGGCCGCGACGAGAACGACCGGCTGGAAATCCTGCGCTGGGTGCTGTTCGACAATCACAAGTTCACCAGCTACTACGCCACGCTGCGTTTTCTGGTCGGGGTGCTGAAGACCGGCGACCCGGCCGTGATCGAGTTCCTGCGCGGCCGAGCGCTCGGCGCCTTCCGCATCGTGGACAAGCATCTGGCGACGCAGCCGTTCCTGCTCGGCGCGGAACCGACGATCGCCGACTTTTCGCTCGCGGGCTATCAGTACTACGAGGAGGAAACCTCCATCGACCGCGCCGCGTTTCCCCACTTGTTGGCCTGGACCCGCCGCATTGCGCAGCTGCCGGGATGGAAGCATCCTTACGAGCTGATGCCGC
>Ga0111538_10004822_pt1 | contig 18589 bp, 39 predicted proteins | sample SoiMethybrSBSTD1_FD_79669 | JGI IMG/M metagenome (GOLD analysis project Ga0111538, IMG submission 79669) | Bulk soil microbial communities from a Populus tree surrounding site in Tennessee, USA - Soil MetaG P. TD hybrid SBSTD1 (version 2)... | ecosystem: Environmental > Terrestrial > Soil >...
CAGTTTGACAGCACCAACAAAGCCCTACGGGAGTTAATTGATCCCTAGGAAATTCTCGCTCACATTCATCGCACTGTCTAAGGTCATTCATCTTACCCTCCTGTGTCGTATAACTGTCATTATGTTAACGTTCAGTACGTGACATTTTGTCACAACCTTCACAAGTCCATTTTGGTTTTATTATTTTGATACGCATCGGTTTTTTACATTGTAAGCATGGTCCAATGTAAGATCTTTCATATTTGGTATTTTTCATTAATCACTCTTGCTAATCTTTTTCTTAGATATCCTTGGACATTCACAAACAACATCTGAACCATTATCAAAGCAATCAATCATTGGGTAGACATCTTCTGGATACACCCATCTAAAATAACCTTTTGGGGGTTCATTCTTTGTATTGAACAGCGTTAAGTGTTCTTCATGATCTAATAAGACATAAGAATCATTGCCTTGCATGTGCGAGCAATTCCATTCATTCTTTAAACAATTTTTCCATTTAATCATTTCTTCTCCATGGTCTTTCTTTAGGGATGTACTCTCTGCCACCACCACGTTGTATCCAACCACCAATAACACAACAAAGGCTATTGTCATGGCTAAAGAACATGTACTTATCGTAAACCCTTACTCCGTTGGCTTCGAATCTCCAGTTCGTTAGATATGTGTATTTTGGTGCATGGCAATACCAACAAACTTCAATCATTACTTATCCCTCAACTCCATACCGTTCTTCCCGACATACTCCAGCGCTAACCCCACTTGTCCCTCTTCCGTCTTTGGCATCCTGTAGAAGTAACAGTGTATGCATACTAAATGATCAGGATCATACTGAAAGTGGCTATGGCTTTCAGGGATGGTTTCATGACAGGCACAGCAGAACTCTTGTTCATACTCTGGTAAGACCGTTGCTTCTGGTATAGGGATAGGTTCACTTTTAGGTGCTTCATTCATTGGAAGACCAACTAAGATGTATCCAACAAACATAATGACTACAAAACCATTGTTCATCTCGTCACCTCGATGTATTTCATAATATCTCCTTAAAAATATCTATGTTCATTACTCACACCCTTCATGCTATACACTCTATATATCAGCACTGACATCTACACCAGCCTCGATCTGGGGCTCCTTTTTCCCCCTAGGACTCTCACCCTGGGGGGTTTATCACTTACCTTTTATTGATACAGCACCCTTGAGCTGGTTCAAGAATCCATTAAAGTGGTTAGAGATGCTGACGCATTCTTTATAGCGTACACTCACAAAGTTCATGATGGTGTTAAGTTCTTTATAGACCTTCTTCATCTCATCAAATATCTGGAGCACGGCTACAGTTTCATCTGTATTGAGTTTCTTACCCCTAAACACATCGAACCTGTTATGTAAATCTTTATAGTTCTGATGTAGATTTGTAAAGGATTCATCGATCTTGGTTATCAGGGGTGCTACTTTTACCCGATTCTTTGCAGGGCTTTCGTTCACGTTTGTAGATGTCTGCAAGCTCTCTGAACTCTCTTTCTTTTTTAAGCTCTTTGATTCTTTCGATGGTGTTACGGTCTTCACTACTTTCTTGCTTGGCATCTCTCTGGCTCCTTAATGAGAAGTACTCTTTAATCTTTATGTACAGTCGTACGGCAAGTATCATGTTGATGATCTGTATCACCATGATACACACTATCAGTGTCACTCTTCCCCCTCCTCAACATCACTATCACCGAACATAAACGATCTGCGTAGTGCTTTAACCTCAGCAGTCTTAAGCATCATGGCAGCAGGAAAATACTTCCATGTGTCGGTGTCCTTGCGAGCTATCTTTATACTGACATAAATTACGGTAGGCACTGCTTGATCTTTACGAAAGACATTACAGAACGCACCTACTATCTTACTGCTGTCAGCATTAAAGTGAGCAGGTCCATACGTGATCAGCAAGCTGGTATCAGGACGTTTAACAAGGGTGTCTCCTTCGTAAAACACATCAGACTCCATCCCATCAAATGCAGGATCAGTATGAGCTATCTTCAGGTACCCATCACGACCTATAACTACCGTCATCTTTCCCTTGTAGGGGATGAGGTACATGTCTTTCTTGATGGGGTCAAGGTTGTATTCTTGGGCTACTGCTATAAACCGCTTAAAGTCTTCATCGGTAGCAGCAGGTGGGCAGCATGTTCTTCTAATAAGGCTGATGTGCTCAGTAGTAAATGTGTCTAGTTTGACCTTGGTTGCACAAAGACCATCTACCTTCTTGATAGTACCCTTATAATGTTCTGACATGTTCTCTAACCGTGATTTTAGGTTGGCAACATCCTCAGCGAGTTTGCTGAGATCCTGATGGGCTTTAAATGGGTTTTCTATGATTGTGTTGCCTGGTACAGGCCCACTCAGTATTGGTATTGGTTCTGTGCTCACTCGTCATCTCCTCGGTAGTTATATTCTATGTATTCCTGGATACGTTCCTGCGTCTTGGTGAACGGTATAGAGTTACAGGTAACATCCATCGCGTTCTTAAGGGCTGTTCCGTTTATCCCTATACGTTCTGCCAGTGCTTTGAACGTTATACGTTTATCTTTCATGATCCACTCCAGCCTGTCACAAGCTACTTGTTTATCGAACTCCATATCCCTCGTTACTCTCACACAATCTCCTTTCCGACTTCCGCCTTCGCCTGAGAAAGGCTATGGCGGGATTATATTTGGACTATACTAGGTGGTCTTTATTTTTTCCTTGAACAACTTCTCATAGTAAAGTTCAAGCTTCATCCTGGAAAGCGGTTTAACGTTCTTACCATTAGCTATATTACGCATCGTTACACTATGCATAGGGATCTCTTTGCAGAGTTTAATGCGTGGGTACAGCGTTTTCTTCTGTATCGCATAAAACATTTCTTGTAGGGTCATCATATCTCTTTCTGTCTTGACATGTCTAAATACTACTGCTATCATTGTGTACCATTATATCTTATTATGTCATAACAGTAAAGGACAACATGGAACGATTAGTATCATTTATAGAGCAGCTCACTAAAGACAGAGAACGTATGAAGCGAGCTATAGACGATGATGCGGTGGCGATGCTACATCTGCAAGATGCAATTGGAGTACGCCAAAAGGAAATCAAAGAGATAGACAAACTCCTAGAACAACTCGAAACACTAAAGGACTCACATGATTAAATACATCGGAACGATGAACAGACTACTCCTCGTAACACTCATCTGCACAGCAGCTACACCATTACAAGCAACACTATTCGGCCACTCCAGCAAGAAGGTTAACAACCTTCGTAGCTCTCTTGAGAAGATCAAGGCAGACTACGATGCTGCTGTTGCTCGAGCTAACTCCCTTCAATCCAACCTTGATGAAGCACTCCTTAAATGTACTGCTCATCAAGCAGAGATAGAGAGCCTTCGTAATCAGCTTAAGGCGTACGTTAATGAGGCTGCTCGACTTAAGGCCCTGGCCGATGAAAAAGAACTCGAGAAGGCCAACCTCATTCGTCAGGTAGAAGAGGTCAGGGAAACTAAAGAGTCAGAGCATACCTCTCTTCTTGCAGAGTTTAAAAAGCAGGTAGATAGACTGACACAGGCTACCACTAAGCTGGAAGAGCTTGAGAACACGATCAATGAAATGCTTGAGTTGCCTGAGACGATCTTTGGAGTTAAATAGTTACTTGATCTCGCTTTGCTATTTCTTATTGACATTGTAGTACACGATGGTACTATGTCCCTGTCGTCGTAGCTCCAAACAGATCAACTTCGGTTGATCAACAGGTAGAGTACCGGTCTAGGCTGGTGGGTTATGGGTTCGAGTCCCATCGTCGACACTTGATAGCCTACTTTTAACATTCCCCCCAGCCCTTGTTGGGGGGGCCTGTGCCGCCGTAGCCTTATCATCTCCGAAGGGTCGATGTATTTCGCAGGCGAAGGCGCAGTTTTATTATAGACGTCTTTGTCCCGTGATCTCCAGTGGAGACCATGGATAAACAACCTCACAACATTTTAGACGGGTGTTGTGGGGTTGATAACCAGAGTTTTAACCGTATGGACGGATAAACAACCCAACAGCATCTGATAAACGTGCTGTTGGGTTGTATTACTTAAAGGGAAATACATCGGAAAGATGAAATGATTATGGATACAAGAACAATAATGCAGCGCGACATGGCAGCTCGACAACGATATGAATTGCTTGGGGGATATCAAGAAGAACGTAGACTGGCTATGATATGGAAAGCTGAATACGAGGCTAAAAAGATAGCAAGAGCGAAAGCTAAAGAAGCGTTAAAAAGGGTTTAGAGATGTATAATCGCTGTATTCAAGCTGGCAAGATTGTAGACGAGATAAAGTCCAGAAAACTATCCAATGGTGGCCTTATGGTTTACTTCAACCTTATGGTCAACCCGCCGAACGAGAGCTCAAAAAATCTTTACATTAATGTGAGAGCCTTTGGCAAATTGGCTGAAGAATTTATTGCTAATTACGAGCAAGGAAATCTTGTCTTTGTTGATGGCTATCTATGGATGGATGGATCTAAACATGATCTAGGTATTCAATCCTTCGCTCTAACGGCACAGTTTATAGGCCCGATAGAACACTTTGACTTGTTTGAAGAGCTACTGAATCTTTTTAATGTTGCGCGTGCAGAGTTTGACGAACGCATAAAAAAAGATCTTGCAGATGAAGCATTGAAACTAGGAAATAGTCTCAACGAGGCAAGCGAAGCCTCAATAAAAGAACAAGCAGCGCTCGATGAATTTATAAAAGCTAAGAAAGCAGAAAAGCTTACTGTTGATTAGGAGTGGAAGAAGTTACGAGGATAGATTCTATGATCTTTAATGATAAAAATTATACCAATGATCCAGTTAAGTCTGAGGCTCTGTTTAACGAGATCTTTGATGAAATGGGATGGATTCCAATTAATCAATCAAAGCAGCTGGCGTATAAGCAGAAGCTTCCTATTGAAACAAAAAAATTTTGGAATTGTTCTAAATCAAGACTTGATCATTTTGTAAATCAGTGGGCTGAATGGATTGCTTATCTCAAAGAGGAGCGTAAGAGAATCTGATTGATATTTTTCGTTTATCCCTCGACAGAGATCTTTATTACTACTATCCTCTGTCCTTTAATTGAGATGTATTTTATTAACATCTTATCGTCTTATGTTTTGACCGACCTAACCGATAAGAGTAACCCCAAAGGAAAAACCTCATGAATATGCGCAAACACAAACAAGGGAGGTTCTTGATTTGAAGGTGTATGATAACCAACAAAACGCGTCCAGTCAAGCTAAAAGCTCTGTTTCACGACAAGCTAATCAACATAGATACCTGTATGACCCTAACCCCGTTAGAAAGTTTAAGGTAAACCCCTATCAATACCTCGATAAGCGATATACAGATAAACAGCTTGAGGTTTACAACGAGATCTTAAAGCGTAAGCGACGCCATGGATTTGTTGAGTACACACATGCAGGTCTTGCCAAAGATCTTGGCCTTGATGACCAGACGGTTCTTTCAACTGAAACTAAGATGATCGAGGACGGTACTCTTGTCATTCAGAGACGTAACCATAAACGACTACCTACCCTTGCAAGAGTCAGTTCATACTTCAACTCAAAGTCAGTAAGGAAAGCTCTTGCATGGCTGCTACCAGAGCTACTACCAGCAGTTCTATCGACAGTGTGTTTATTACAGCCTGTCGATAGATATGGATCAGGGTTTTATTCTAATAATCTATTTGAAAGAACGGGAGACTATATATATTCATCAAATGATATATATCTAGCCGATGAAAAAAAACCTGACATCGTGAGCCATAGCCGGGCAGGACCGGCCGCCCCGATGCGGCTGGGACGGGACTGCCTTTCAGATCTTTCTACAAACCCCTACACTTTGGATGAGTTGGATATCATTTTAGGGGTTCCGGAGCTCCCAGCTCGGGGGAACCCCCCTACGCTGCTCACAGGAGCTGAGGAGTATTTTTATAATCACCAGCAAGAAAGAAGGGAGGGCTTCGTCACATCTTCGATGAACGACCCTCAACTACTGGATGACTCTAATTCCCCAAAAGGGAACCGAAGCGGTTCAGGGGGAGGCTCCGCCACTTATCCCTCTTCTGATGAGACTTCTTCTTTAAGGCCGTGTCACGAAAAGTTTAACGACATTATTAAAGCAATTTGGAGATCGTAATGAACGATTATAGAGATGCTGTTGATAAAAGACCCTCCAACCCTAAACCCCGTCAGTACTACAACGGCCGCGGAAGACCAGCAGACTTTAAATGTCCCTGCGAGTGGCGCCGTACTTACAACAAGAGTTATGTGTGTTATGGAGTGTGGTGTGATGATGCGGGCATAGACTTTAGTGGAGAGACGCCCTAGGATGCCCCAGGGCGAACGATAACTAATAGACCGGGCCTTCATCCCTAGGGCTAAGGTTAGAAGGCATAGCGCCAGCAAATTCTTGTCCGTCTCTTTTACTCATCTTGCCATAGGGGTCTAGCATGACTCCCTTGACGTTGGTTGGTGTAGTATAACCTTGGGCCGGTTTAGGTGGGTCCCAATTAAAAGATTGCTCTATGATGAATTTTATTCGTGCTATCTCTTGACGAGTATCAACGAACACTTTGATGTAGTCTTCGTGTGATTCATTTTGTTCGTCTTGTTGTATCTTGCGGTCGTTCAGCATCTCTTGAGACTTCTGAAGAAGTTCATGTGCTTGGTTCTGTATCTCAAGAAGCTTAGCTATGCGGTCTACGCACTCCAGGTAGGGCATCGTTGGTAGGTTGAACTTCATTTCGGCCTCTTAACACGTTCTGGTTGTTGTGAGAGATATTCCATGAGGGCATCCTCTACGATTTCCCTCATGGTCTTACGTTCCCAATACTTAACACAGGCTAGTTGTTCGAGCACCTTTTCTTGCACCACGAACGTAGCCCGCTTGTAGCCCTTAGGTAGGCCTGTGTGTTCTGTCACTTGTATCCTTTCCTTTGGTTGTTCTTACTTCATTAACCATTAATGTTCTTACAAAAATACGTTGCATATCTTTTTCAGTAACTGGGTCCTTGGTATCGCCCATAATGAAATCTGTAGCCTGTTCGTCGTTCATGGCTTTGATTTTTTCTGCCATCTCGTCAGTGGTGTATTTATACATGTTAATCCCAATCGTTGTTTCTTGTATCTTGACCTGATAACGCACCTACTATGCATAACCCTATGACTGCCACGATGATGCAGAGCGACACGACAGGCTCACAGAAGTACAGCATGGCAAAGAATAGTATCCAACCTAGCATTATTCCCAGCTCCAACCAGTTTCGATTTGCTCGATATGAACCTGAAGATCGTTGCACAAGTTCATGTAGTATCTAACCATACGATCATCGTTTTCGCTCTCAGCTTGGCACAGCTCTTCTTGAGCCACCTCAAACGCTGTTCTTACTACGTCTTCTTTGATGGGGTTACCAGTATCCAGGTGATCGAGATACTGTTTTATTGATTTATGCATGTTAGTCCTTGCTGCCGAAAAGTTCACTAAGTAGATTTACAGCATGTTTTGCTACATCTCTATCCATGATCTTAGGTCCGTTGTAGTATCTAGTCGCTTGTGCCAGCTCTACCCTTAGATCACCACACATCAATTCATACATAGCAGCGGTTTCGTTATCTTCGCGTATTTCTGCTTGTTCCCACTCATATTGAGCTATAGCGTACGCTTGGGTTAGTTCGTTGATATCTAGTTCCTCTAGATTCATATATTTTTGAATAACTTCGTGCATGTGGGTCCTTCTCTAACTAACTATTAAAAACAACAACAACTTAACTGTTAATAATTATGAACTATATTAATCATTAAGTCAAGCACTAATTAATCACTAGACACACACGTCCATTACCCCTATATTTACTAAAAAGGAGATACTTTATGGCTAGTAGGAAAAGAGCAGTAAAAGAATCTGATAAGAACTCACCAAGAAGAGATATCGAAGATAGATCAATAGACAATCCACCATCAACAACTATAGCACCTTTATTGTCGCAACATGATACACAGGCGCTCATCATGGCATTCGCTAATACTGATGATCATGCAGGTATTGCTACGCTTTCAATGCAGGATGACAGCATCACATTTCCACCTGCTCGTAAGATATGCCACGACCTTCTAGCTTACTCAGCACTCGAGACATCTCTCACACTTCAGCCTTATTGGAACATGCATTGTATTACCAGGGCTACCGTTGGGCGTTGGCGTGCTGACCCTTACTTTCGCAACTGTCATGACATAGCTAAAGAACGAATAGGTGTGCGTAGAGAGCAGCGATTTCTTAATGACCCTGGTCGTATGTATGCATCGATGCCTATCTACAGCGCAGACTATCGTGAGCTTAAGGAATGGGAAACAGAGCTTTCTAACAAGAAGGCTGATCAACCAACTAACATAACTATTAAAGTTGATAGGAGCAGTGGTAATGAGCACAATAGTGGACAGACTGATCGACGAGATATGCCATCTCCAGTGGGAGATAAAACTACTGCAGGAGAAACTGGAGATGAACCAGACGGCACTCAAGAACCATAAAGCTATGTTGTATAAGTATGTTGATAATGAACCTGAGTACAAAGCCCCTGTGCCGGCCTGTATCGTGGTGAGGATGAATCCGCCTTCGCCTAAAAAAGGCTATGGCGGGACAGGGGGACCAAAATGACAGAAAAAAAAGATCGACCCCTGGGAGATCAAAGAAAGGGAGCCGTGTTGAACCAGATTATGCGTAAGTTTCTTGGTGAGGATGACGTTATTTTGCTGAAGAAAGAGTTAGATAAGCTTACAGAAGGTCTTAATAACCTTTGCAACAGAATAGATGCGGTGAGCGATAGGACAACCGTTAATTGGGTAGCTACAGATAAACGCGTTACCAACCTTGAACGACACACGCTCGACCTACGAAAGGACTTAGATAAGCTTCGTTCCTTTTTGGTTAACGATACGAACGTAATGGTAGATCGTGACCCGTTTAATAACATATGCCCAAAAACAAAGAAGGCGCTTAAACCATTAAAAGCAGAAATACCGGTTATGGATGACAACTTCTCTATGCAAATAAATGGGAAAGCTACCCTTATTGAACAACCTAAGAAGAAATCTGGTCGGCCTGTTGGCGTTAAAGAAACTAAACCAAGAAGGTATAAGTCATGCAAACAGTAATGATATCGTATACAAGATGCTATTCATATCTACTACCAGATCGTCCTACAGTACAAGACTTTGATGATCTTGTAGCTAGTCTTCCAAGTTACACTGACAATCAATCCTACAGTGTCGTTGTGCCTCGTACGATGATACCTTACCTTAACGATGTACCAGATTTTTGTGAAAAGGATGTAACTGATCCTAATGACTGTGAGATAGGAGCTTGGGGGCCGTTGAGGTTCTTTGCTTATCCTGATGTAATAATTGATAAAGGTTGGCATGAAAATCTTAGACCTTTGGAGCCTTCATGAACTTTATATCCTTTATGACCATCTTTAACACGCTTATGCTTCTGGTTGTTCTTGGAGCCATGAGTGGCTACTATGAAGACGAAGATCGCCTTGATAGAGTATTTAGCTTTATGTTCTCGATCACGATACACATGCTATCTGTTGGGTTCTTTGTGTGGTTGTTTGTACGATAGCCCAAATAGGACGATAGGCCAATAGATTTCGATAAACAGATCGACCCTCGTGAGATCAAATGGAGACAGTATGAGCGACCTTAACATTACCCTAGATTCCTTTAAGCCCCGTGACTATCAAAAGGAGTTCTTTGATGCTCTTGAAGTAAAGGGCTATAGACGGTTCTTCCTGGTCGTTGCACGTCGTGGAGGCAAGGACCGGATGTGTTGGGAGGCTGTCATCTATCAGATGCTTCTTAAGCCTATTTTGGTGCTGTATGCCCTACCTACGTTTGCTCAAGCACGTCGCTGTATTTGGGATGCTCTTAACCTTGATGGTTCTAACTTCCTGGACAGCATAGACCCTCGTCTTATTGCCAAGAAGAACGAACACGAGATGAAAATAACCCTCGTTAATGGTAGTCGCCTCAGTCTTATTGGCGGGGATAGCTACGACACGTCTTTGGTAGGAAGTAACGCCTACATGATCGTGCTGTCGGAAGCAAGTTTGATGGACCTGGATAACATCTACGGGTATTGCCGCCCTATCCTTGCAGCTAACGGTGGCATTCTCATCATACAGGGTACACCTCGGGGAAAGAACGCATTTTATCACATGTACAACGCTGTCAAAAAAGATCCTGATTGGTTTACCATGTTCAAGACAGCCTACGATACTAACCACATACCCCCTGATGTTCTTGCTAAAGAGAAACTCACTATGAGTGAAGGGCTGTTCGCTCAGGAGTATGAATGCTCTTTCGAACGTGGCCAAGAGGGTATTATCTTTGGGTATGTTCTGGATAAGATGAAGCAAGACAATAGATTTACCGTCGTAAATTATGACCCTACAGCGCTCACTCACGTCGTTTTTGACCTCGGTTATGAAGACGATACCGCACTACTTTGGTTCCAGGTGATGCCTAACGGGTTCATCAACGTCATAGACTGCTTTTCTGATAACCACTTAGGCTTAGATTATTACATAGACAAGGTACGCTCTAAGCCCTACCGCCTTGGAACGGTGTTTGGTTGCCATGACATGCGGGTGCATGAGTTTGGTAACGGTGGCAGACAACGTCTCCACATGGCTCAGGATATGGGGATGGATATGACCGTGCTTGATCAGATAGGCAAAGAAGACTCCATCGAACAGACATTGGTTACGTTCCCCAAGGTATGGATAGACTCGCGTAACTGTCAGCGTCTTATGGATGCTCTAGAAAACTATCGTAGAGAGTGGGACGATAAGAACCAACTCTACAAAAAAGATACAATCAGGAACTGGGCGGCGCATTACGCAGACTCATTCCGCTATATGTGCCAGGCTGTTAACCTTTTAGGCCCTTCCCTGAACGATGATGAGTTCGAACGCAAGAAGCGTGAGGCGTTCTATGGCAATAGGGGGAGTGGGTTCGGACCGTTTAGTAATACTCGAAGGACGTTTTGATGTGCGATTGTCATACATTACCCAAAGAAAAACGATGCAAATATCCTCGTGAAACACAGTGTCACAGTTGCAGTAAAATCATGCATTCTGTTTCATATCCGTATTGTTCGCCTTCTTGCATAGAAGATGGATTCAACAATCGTGACAAACCCAAGATTTGTAAGTGCTTCTATTGTACACATCTACTAAGTCCTAACGTTGATGAAGATGAAGATTGGGAATTTGAAAAGTAAGAGCCGCCCTGGGGAGAAAGGACTAAGAACCAGGGCGGCATGTTGTTGTTGCATTCAGTATATCACTAATAACTTGTTTTCTGCCAGTGGACCTTTTACAATGAAAAAAAAGGGATTTCACTAAAGGGAGAACCATGTCACTTGAAGAACGCTATTCTGCTATAGGGAAGAAGAAAGAATCTGACTACATGTCTGCTCGTTCAGAGTGGCAGTACGCTTGGCAACAGATGCTCATAGACTCACGTCTTGAGGCAGGCGACCAAGGTCTTGGCTTTGAACTTACCCCTAACATGCCTACCAACAACATCTATAACTGGTTCTTTAACCGTGTTCGTCCTCTTGCTGCTATGATCTCAGGACATCAGAGACGTAACCGTAAATCCAGTGTTGTTATACCACAAGATAACGCTGATCAAGAGACAGCAGATCAGTGGACAAAAATTATCATGAACATCTACAAGAACGAGGGCGTCTATGAAACCATATCAGAGGCGTTTCATAAAGGGTCAGTCATCTCAGGCCTTAACTTCTTGCAGTTGTACTTAGACTTTACTGATGATCCCCTTAATGGTGACCTTAAAGTTAAACGCCATGGCTTTTCATCTATCATCTGTGATCAGAACTTCGTTAACCTTGATCTTAGTGACTGCCGGTGGCTTACGGTTCGTACCTACATGTCACCAGAGGATGCTATAGCACTCTTACCTAATCGTACTGATGATATCTTAAGCCTAAATATCTCATCAGGAAGACGTTCTAAGGGAACCAAGTTTGAATACATGCCACAGGCGTTTGGTAACAACGTAGCCAACCTTGTTGCGTATGACGAGTATTACTATCGCACTACCCGCAAGCAGAAAAAATTATATGATCGTGAGACTGGTGCTAAGCGTGATATCTTTCGGGAAGATCCAGAGTATCTTAACCAGTTCTTGCAAGAGAACCCTTCCATCGTCGTTGTTGAGTCTGATGTACCAACCGTACGCATGGCTATCTCAGTGCAAGACAAAGTTCTTTGGGAAGGCCCTCAGCCTTTACACATAGACTGCTTCCCGTTCGTACCCCTTGTTGGGTTCTTCAATCCAGAGCTATCATACCTGGCTAACCGCCTCCAGGGACTGGTTCGTTCTGCACGAGATCCACAACTGCTGTTCAACAGACGTATGATCCTGAACGCCGAGATAGCAGAATCTATGCCAACTAGTGGTTTTATTTTTAAGGAATCTGCCATAGTTGACGTTAAGCATTTATTTAACACGGGGCCTGGTAGGTTTATACCGCTTAAAAAAGATGCACAGATGACCGATATTGTACCGCTACCACCTCCACAGATCCCTGGTGAGTACTTTACGGTGCAAGAGTCCATGTCTAAAGAGATATCGTTTGAAATGATGGTTAACGAAGAGATGATGGGTATCTCAGAAGATGACACCATAGCAGGCGTTCTTGCTGCGCTCAGACAGTCAGCAGGTATAACAACCCTCCAGATCATCTTTGATAACCTTGATAGAGCACAGGTCATCCTAACCGAACGCATGATGGAGATCATCATGTCTAATTTCCTTCCTGGCAAGATAGAAACGATGCTTGGTGGAGAACAACCAACAGAGTTCTTCTACAACAAGACATATGGAAAATATCGTTGCATGGTAGAAGCTGGCTTCAACACTGAAAGTCAAAAACAACTCGAGTTCGCTCAGCTCTTCCAGCTCAAACAGCTTGGTGTTGAGATCCCTCAGTCAGCGCTTATCAGAGCAGCTACGTTACAGAACAAGAACGACCTCATTGCAGCTATTGAAGAGCAACAACAGCAACAACAACAAGCAGAGCAAGCTCAAATGCAGGCTCAGCAACAGCTACAACAGTCACAGGCTATGCTTGCTCAAGCTCGTGCTGGTGCTGATGAAGGCCTTGAGTGGGAACGTAAGTCTCGTGTTCCTGAAAACCGTGCTCTGGCTGTACAGAAGCTTGCTGAAGCTGATAAAGATCAAGAGATAGGACTCTACAATAAAGTTAAGATGCTTAAAGAGATCGAAGAGATGGATATCTCTCACTTAGAAAAATTAGTTACCCTTGCACATATGTTACAGAGTAGTAGTGTTCAACAAAACAAACTCGAAGCGCAGTCTTTGGGTAATGCCGAACAGGCGAAGGAGTTATAATGGAAGCAAAGAAATTCTCAGGCAATGCAGGTATGCCAAAAGATCTTATGATCAAGAAGCTTGAACCTCGTATCATCCCTAATCTTCGTGGTTACGATGGTACCTACAAAGGCGTCATGAATGACATGAAGTCAACACAAGCAGGTCTTAAGAAAGCATTTAAGGCAGGTAACTCGTTCTAACCTACTACGCTCTTCGCTCTTCGAGCTTGTAGCTTCGAAGGTCAAGGGGAATAGGAAAGGAGTTATTTATGGCCAACGCCGCAGGAATAAGACCAGACGACAGACTTACCAAGCTACTCTACAAGGTGATGAAAACCCCCAAGTCGTTGCAACAGGATACTAAAAACTTCAACCCCTTGAAGATACAGGCTTGGACTAAGGAGTCGTTCCCTAATCAAGGAACTAATTCATGAGCTACAAAGAAGTGTACGCTCCAGAGGAGAAGCCAGTGAAGAAGAAGAAGAAATCTTCTATTCGTAGCAAAGAAGACAAGCTTCATAAGATGGAAGAAAAACTTCACCATCGTGCTGAAAAGGCTATGGAGAAGGACGAGACTGTTCATAAAAAAATAGCTCGTATCCATAAAAAAGAGAAAGGGTGTTGATGCAACGTAATGACAAGATTATGGATGCCAAGATAACTAAAAAAGAGTTATCTGATCATAAAGCCTTAAAAGACTCAAAAGCCTTAGCTGACAGCCTTGCAAAAGAAGGCAAGAAGCGATGGAAAGCACTCGATAGTCATGTCACCAACAAGACGCTGACTAAAGTGCGTATTGATAAATCAGGTAAGTAAGGAGTTACGATGCCACTCACTGGAACTCCCAAGCAGAAGATGAAAAAGGCAATGCACGAGGCGAAAGCCGGCAGAATGCATAGTGGTTCTAAGAAGGGACCTATTGTAACCAACCCTAAGCAAATGGTTGCTATAGCCTTGTCAGAGTCAGGGCTATCTAAAAAGAAAAAGAAACGTTCAGCATAACGCCTTCCTATCAGTCCTCTCGCTTGCTTGGTTGTTCACAGGCGGGAGGAATTACATTGTGAGAGATACATGATCAACAAAACCATGAATAAGCATGAACGCAAGACGTATGGTCAGCTCCTTCATGACCGTCAGTTTGCAGAGCAGATACGACTGGCTGATAGCTATGAGTTTGCCAAGCTCGTTATGAAGGGCATGATTGATGACGTTAATGCAGAAATAGCTGAACATGCACAGGGTAAATACAAAGGAAAATCGTTCTATGTTTTGGCACTTATTGCTACGGAAGCTCTGGGCAAAGCTCCAAAGACCATCGTTACAAGCACTTTTGACTGCCCCTATCCAAGCCTCAACCAGACCGTGTGGAAAGTCGACCATCTTAAAGAAGAAGCGTTCTTGCTGTGGACGTTGCCAGGTAAGCAAGAAGCCAATGAGATCCTCAACCATCCACAACGATACCTAAAAAATAACCCTCAGTCACAAGAGACGATGGACTACGTCTTTAAACTTAAGTCAGGAGCTTTAAAGGAGCTGTCAGATAAAGAGAATGGTTATAAGAAAGATATGGCCCTCATAATACAGGAGGCGTAATGATAGAAGACGTAACGTCATTAGATACCCTTGTTGATAATCCTGAAGTTACACCAGAACCAGAGGCACCTGAAATAGAAGAGCCTAAGAAAAGATCCTATGAAGACAATGCAGCAGAGCTTAATCTTAAAAACCTTAGACTTATTGCAGAGCGAGAGTCGTTACGTGCTCAGCAAGCTGAAGAGCGCCTTAAAGAGCTAGAACGTTCTCGTAGCAGTCATGAAGATGATGAGCTTGACTCTGATGACATCATGGATAAGAAAGAGTTTAAGAAGTACTACAAGAAGATCAATGAGACCAACGCAACTCAGGCCAAGGAAACAGAGCGCTTACGCCAGGAGCTTCAGTACTATCAAAATATAGCCACTGAAGAGATCTTAAAAAATAAGTTTAAAGGGTTTACTACCGTAGTTAACGAGAAAAACCTCGCTAAGCTTAAAGACGAAGACCCCGTCCTCTTTAAATCTATCATGGCTAATGATACACTCATTGATAGAGGTGAAGCAGCATACAAGATCCTGAAGAATCATCTTGCAGAGTCCAAGAACTACGATGACCAGAACGCTCGCCTTGAAGATAACAGACAAAAACCTAAGGCAGCTGCTACCGTAGCAGGCCGTGAAAGCCAAGTTACACCACTCTCAACGTTTCAAGACAAGAAACGCTGGAAGCCAGAGTTAAAGTACTAAGCAAGACGATCCTACCTTTCTTTTTCTCCAGGGCTGCGGTGTCGTGACCGTGGCCCTTCTATTTTTCTTTACATCGCTCGTTCATTTCTGTCATGATACTAGAGACGTAAGGTACTCGTCCTACCACTCTAAGGGTTTAAAGCCCGATCTAACATTTCCATCGGCGTAAGGGACTCGCCACCCCAACCAGGCGTAAGGAACTCGCCATTCCAAACGTATCAACACATGTCCTATCCCTTTAGGGAGTTATATATGGCTAATGTCACAGTCAATAATGTACCGCCTCCAGTACTAGAAGCGTTTCACAAGCGTCTCTTGTCGGTACATAAACCTAAGTATATTTATAGCTTTGGTGCTATGCGCGAAGAGATGCCTGCCAACGCTGGTGAGTACATCAAGTTCAGACGTTACAGAAGACTCAATCCATTCCCAATTCCATTATCTGATAACGGTGACCCTATTCCGTCAACAACACCGCAAATTTCGGATATTTCGGCAAAGATTCAGCTGTTCGGACAATGGATCGGATTAAATCAACGCGTCACCCTTTCCAACCAAGATCCAGTAGCTCAACAGCTTATTGATCTTCTTGGTATCTCACTTCGTGAGACGGAAGACTTGTTGATTCGTAGTGTTATTTTGAGTAGCGCTGCATTTGTAAATGCCACCGGCGGTACAAATGGTGACCTTCCTACAGAAGTCAGTTTGTCAGATATTGATGACGTAACTACACTTTTAATTTCAAATGACGCTATGATGATGCTCGAGCAGGAGGGCGGAGAAGATCGTTTTGGGTCAAGTCCCCTGAATGACTCATTCATAGGGCTTTGTCACACTGATATGATCCCAAGACTCAATGCAATGCAGGATTTCGTGAAGAAGGCTTCTTATTCTAAGCCATCAGCCGCATTATTGAGAGCAGAGTGGGGCTCAGTGTCTAACGCTCGTGTATTCGTATCGTCAGTTGGTGCCAAGTTGCTTAATGCTTCTGCATTGGGTGCTACGGTTTACCCTCTTACGCTTATGGGTGCAGAGGCTACTGCTATTGTTGACCAAGATAACTTCTCCAGTGAGCTGATCATTCGACCAGCATGGATTAGCGACCCTCTCGGCCAAAATGGCACGTTAGCCGTCACAACAGCTATGGCTAGTGTGATCACTGATGAGTCTTGGCTCACCAACCTTTATTGTACGATTTAAGGAAAGGGTACACACATGTCTATGGCTTTTTCAGGCACAATGCAAGGCTCTTTCGTTGGAGTAACAGGTGTTCCTAAGTTCATTGAACTCAGATCTGGGTTTGATTGGATTTGGGTTAAAAACCAAACAGTATCTTATGCTGCTGGTGCTAACACAGGTGCAGAGTTTTATTTTGATCCGTATACCATGACCAACGGTCAAGGAACTATCTACACAAAGACTGCTGCAACAGGTGCGTTAGCTATTGCACAAATGGCTGCTGGCACAGGGTTCTTTAGCTATGATAGTTCTGTCATAGTACCAGGAGCTTCACGTGCTACAACCGCAGTATCTGGTGCAGCTGATCCTGTAGTAGCGGCTGCTGATGTAACCGGTCTTGTTGTTGGCGATATCATTCGTATGTATAACCAAGTTGGTGCACATCAGCTTGATGGTATCGACTTTACCGTTACTGCTATTGGTGGTGGTGGCTTTACTATCGGCTATATGGACCAAATAGTAGCAGCGGTTGGTGCAGGGGCTTATCGTAAGATCCCGTACAACCCTATCTACTATCCTCGTAACCGTGTTATCACACACATCACACAAGCTACACAGGCTGTTGTGACAACGTCAGTAACACATGGTTATGCCATCGGCCAAAAGGTTAACTTTAGTGTTCCTATGGTTACAACGTTGGCGTTCGGTATGACTGAAATGAACGGGCTTACCGGTTCTATTGTTGCTATTGATACCGTCAACAATACCTTTACTGTCGATATCGATAGTTCAGGGTTCTCTGCATGGGCGTTCCCGCTTACTAACGCTCCAGACTTTACACCAGCTCAGGTTACCCCTGATGGTCAGTCTACAGAGATACAGATCGCGCAATCCATCGGTCAAACATCATCTGCATATTATGACACAGCGCAACTCGGTATCTTGCTTATGCCAGGCACATTGAGTCCAGCTGGCGTAACAGGCGATGTTATCGAGTGGGTAGCAGGCGTATCCTGGAATAAATAGTAATTATGGGGCCTTTGCTATGAATAACGAAGACGTAGCAAGGGCCCCTTTGTGTCTCTCAAAAAGGAGTACTTATGTCACGTAATGAGAAATTAGTCGCGTTATCTAATAAGATCCCTGAAAAACTTACTAAAAGTGAGATGGAACAGTTTCAGGATAAGATCAAAGAGCGCGATAATACGATGGTTACCGGTGTCTTCAGAAACTTAGAGAAAGCAGGAACAGGGATTAAGTTCCCGTTCAGAGTCCATAAAGGACCTATCAACATCTACACCATGGAAGACGGGGGCATGTACACCGTTCCGTATGCTGTTGGATATCACCTTGAACATAACTGCAACACCATCGTGTTTAAACGAGGTAGAGGCATACCTGGTTCTAACCTTGGTTCTATTAACCCTAATGGTATAGCTACAGGAGCAGCAACGTCAGGTATGGAAGGTGGCCATATGCAAGAAGAGGCCAAGATACCACGCTATTCATTCTTGAGTACTGATATCCCTCAACGTTCTTCCATTTACAGGAGATAAGATGCCACTGGCCCAACAACAACCGATCTATACGCCAGCGTTTAGGATAATAACGGCTATAACACAGTCAAAACCAGCCCTGGTAACAACA
>Ga0111538_10004824_pt1 | contig 18584 bp, 16 predicted proteins | sample SoiMethybrSBSTD1_FD_79669 | JGI IMG/M metagenome (GOLD analysis project Ga0111538, IMG submission 79669) | Bulk soil microbial communities from a Populus tree surrounding site in Tennessee, USA - Soil MetaG P. TD hybrid SBSTD1 (version 2)... | ecosystem: Environmental > Terrestrial > Soil >...
CCTCGGGCGCTGACACACCCAAGGCCCGTGCAGTCACTAACCCGGTCAGTTAGGTCAACGTCGCGAGCAGTGCGCAGTGGCATCCTAGCATGCTTTGCGACGTCGTTCACTCGCTGAGTACAAACGATCGCTGGCTATTAGGAGGCCACAATGTTTTCCGTCCGCGCACCACATCCGCGCCTCTGGTTGTTCTGCAGTGTCTGGATCGTAGGAGCCTTGCTCTGCCGGGTCTCGGCTCAAACACCACAGATCACCTTCCAAGGAAAAGTGCTGGACCCTACCCTAGCCCCGATTGCGGGAGCACGAATCACGGCCTCGCTCGAAAGCCGCTCTCCCGTTTCTTCCGCAGTGTCTGACCGCAACGGAGAGTTTTCCCTTTTGCTCGCACCTGGCCGCTATACGCTCAAAGTCGTCGCGGAAGGATTTGTCGAGCAGTCAAGGTTGATGAGTCTCGGAACAACTACACCCGCAGCTCAAGAGATTGTGCTGGAGATTACTCCTCATATCGACACGGTCACGGTGAGCGACTCCGGTTACCAGTTGGCAGCTACCAGCAGCGGTACCAAGACCTTGACTCCGATGCGCGATATTCCGCAATCGGTCACGGTGGTAACGCAAGAACTGATCAGGGATCAGATGATGATGAGCATCGGCGATGTTGTGCGCTATGTGCCCGGCATCACGGCTCATCAGGGCGAGAATAATCGCGATCAGGTCATCATCCGGGGCAACAGTTCGTCTGCAGACTTCTTTGTCAATGGAGTGCGTGACGACGTTCAATACTATCGCGATCTCTATAATCTGGAGCGGGTCGAAGCCCTGAAAGGCCCCAACGCCATGATCTTCGGACGCGGCGGTATGGGAGGGGTGATCAACCGGGTAACCAAGGAAGCTGGATTTACGCCGTTGCGCGAAGTATCCCTCATGGGAGGCTCTTTTGGCAGCAGGCGGTTTGCCACGGACTTCAACCAACCGTTCAACGAAAAGGCAGCCTTTCGCTTCAATGGAGTGTATGAGAACTCTGACAGCTTCCGCGACTATGTTGGATTAGAGCGTTATGGTCTCAATCCAACCTTCACGATCGCGGCGAGCCAGGAAACCAAGGTTACGCTTGGTTATGAATACGTCAATGACCGGCGCGTTGCCGATCGCGGCATTCCATCGTTTCTCGGAAGGCCAGCGGATACCGACATTTCCACCTTTTTCGGGAATCCAGACGACAGTCACGTGCGGGCCCATGTAAATCTCGGGTCCGCAAACATCTCCCACCAGAAGGGAGCCCTGAACATTCGCAATCGCACGATGTTTGGTGACTACGATCGCTTCTACCAAAACTACGTTCCTGGGGCAGTGACGTCAGACAAGAGCCAGGTTGCTCTTTCCGCCTACAACAATGCCACTCAACGCCAGAATCTGTTCAACCAGACAGACCTGACTTATCTCGCGACAACTGGAAAAATACGGCACACGCTGCTGACGGGTGTCGAAGTTGGCCGCCAGCTCACCGACAACTTTCGTAATACCGGCTTTTTCAACAACAACGCCTTGGCCATTTTGGCGCCCTATGCCAACCCAACCATCAGCACTCCTGTCACATACCGTCAAAGTGCGACTGATGCAGACAATCACCTCAGGACCAATCTGGCTGCGACCTACATTCAGGATCAGATCGAACTTTCTCGATATGTTCACGTAACGGCGGGTCTTCGATTCGACTATTTTGACCTCGAGTACCACAACAATCGGAACAATGACACCTTGCGCCGGATTGATCATTTGGTCTCTCCGCGCGCAGGGATTGTGTTCAAACCGATTACCCCACTCTCGATCTATGGCAGTTACAGCGTGTCGTACTTGCCAAGCTCCGGAGATCAATTTTCCTCGCTGACGACCATTACGCAGCAGGTCAAGCCAGAAAAATTCAGCAACTACGAGTTTGGAGCCAAGTGGGATATTGATCGGTACTTGTCGTTGACCACGGCAGTCTTTCGACTGGACCGCACCAACACGAGAGCGACCGACCCTAACGATCCGACGAGGATCATCCAAACCGGCAGCCAACGGACAAACGGGTTCGAACTGGGCGCCAATGGAAGCATTACACGGTCATGGAGAATCGCCGGAGGGTACGCCTACCAGGACGCTTTCATCACAAGCGCCACGACGGCCGCCCGTCAAGGTGCTCAGGTTGGACAAGTGCCGCATCACACTCTTTCGCTGTGGAACAACTATCAGGTTTTTAGAAAGCTGGGGCTGGGCCTGGGCATCCTTAATCGCTCTGACATGTGGGCCGCCATCGACAATACGGTCAGCTTGCCAGGCTACACGCGCGCCGACGGAGCAGTGTTCTACTTTATCAGCGAAAAGGTACGGCTTCAGGCGAACGTGGAGAACCTGTTCAATAAGACTTACTACATCAATGCCGACGGTAACAACAACATCACGCCCGGCTTCTCACGAGCCATCCGTGTTGGATTGACGGCGAGATTCTGATGGCGTTGAGTCCTGCGATTTGCTTCTGTACTCAATTCTTCTCCGATGTGCTGAGGACTAGTTTGTGACAAAGGTTCTACAAGCCTCGCGCAAGTATGCTTTCCAAATCCAACTGCCATGACGCTTCGCAAGATCCTGTTTTGGTTCCATCTCTCGACGGGCGTGGTTGCAGGCATTGTGGTGCTGATCATGTCAGTAACCGGCGTCCTGCTCATGTACGAAAAGCAGATGACGGCGTGGGCGGATCGTGGCTATCGTGTCGCGCCACCTTCTTCAGGGGCAAGGCGCTTGCCTGTGGAAGTGCTGATCGAGAAGGTTCGCGGGGAACGATCTGCGCTTCCTTTAACATTCACGTTGCGCTCCGACCCGGCCGCGCCGGCCGCGCTCGGCTTCGGACGAGAGAGTATCGTTTACATCGATCCGTACACAGCGGGCATATTGGGAGAAGGAACTAAAGGAATCCGAACCTTCTTTCGCGTGGTGACAGATTGGCATCGTTGGCTTGGCGCACAGGGTGAAAACCGCAGCATGGCGCGTGCCTTTACGGGCGCCTGCAACCTCGGCTTTCTTTTTCTGGTCGTCAGTGGGTTTTACATCTGGTGGCCGAAACAGTGGACTTGGCCCCAGCTCAGGAATGTGACCTGGTTCCGGCGTGGGTTACCCGGCAAGGCGCGTGATTTCAACTGGCACAACGTCATTGGGTTTTGGTCGGTCATCCCCCTCTTCATCGTCGTGCTCTCGGCGACGGTGATCTCATATCCTTGGGCAAGCAATCTGGTCTACCGTCTGGTCGGAGAAGAGCCTCCAGCGCAAGGGAGCCAGGCTCCTGGTGGGGGTGGTCCGCAGGGCGTACAGAGGCAACGCCCCGAAGAGAACCAGTCGCACAGGTCCGAGGGTGTAACCCGCGGCGAGTCCAGGCCTCACCCTGAAACTGCCGCCGGATCGGGCGGTTTGCAGTCTTCGTCACTGGCGGACCTGCACCTGGAAGGCTTGGACGCGCTCTGGACCCGTGCCGAACAACAGCTCAGCGGTTGGCAAAGCATCAGCTTGCGGCTGCCTTCCTCAGGAAATCCACCGTTGGCCTTCATGATCGACCAAGGTAATGGCGGTCAGCCTCAAAAGCGGGCCCAGCTCACATTGAACCGAAAAACTGGCGAGGTCGTCCGCTGGGAGCCGTTTTCCAGTATGACTCTGGGCCGCAGACTTCGGATGGTATTGCGGTTTGCTCATACAGGGGAGGTGGTAGGTATCATTGGCCAGACGGTTGCCGGACTTGTGTCAGCAGGTGCGTCCGTGCTGGTGTACACCGGTCTTGCACTCTCATGGCGCCGCTTCCGTGTATGGCAGGTCCGCAGGCGCTCGCCGGAATTGATCGGGGCAACAATAAAGGGCGAGTCGCCAGACCAAGGGTTGGGCACACTCTCGCCCCAATACCAAGAGGGGCCGCAAGGATTTGAGGCGTCTTCAAGACCTGTGCCGGAATCAATGGAATCCTTCTGAAGGCTAGTATTTCTCCCTTGCCGTAATTGCATCCTCGTAGCACACTCTCCTCTGATTTCAGGCCCCATGAATGGTTCGCGGTTTACCCCAATGCACGCAGATGCGTTCGGTGTTGGCGATGATTCTGGCTTCCGGCTGCGGCCTTGAACCCATTGAAGACAGCATGGCTCTGAACGCGACAATCCACAACCTGACGATTGAGCTGGCTGACATCGACCGTGGAGTGTACGAGTCGCTTGACTTGCGGATAGCCCGCCAGCCCTCCGAAACGCCCGAATTCATGTTGACCCGGATACTGGCCTACTGCCTCGAGTACGGTGAAGGGATCTGTTTCACAGAAGGAGTCGCTGCCGGAGATGAACCCGCGGTTTGTGTGCGCGACTTGACCGGACGTCTCACGGCTTGGATTGAGGTCGGCATGCCGGATGCGGAAAGACTGCATCGGGGCAGCAAACTCGCGGGTCGAGCGGCGGTCTATACTCATAGGGATGCTGGACAGCTTTTAAGACAGTTTGCTGGTAAGAAGATCCACCGATCGGCTGAGATCCCGATTCATGCTTTCGACCCACAGTTTATTGACGAAGTCGCGGGGCTCATTGAAAGGCGCACGGAACTGGCTCTTTCAGTGACTGAACGTACGCTGTACCTTCAGGTTGGTGCGCGCACGCTGTCGAGCGCTGTGGTCGAGCACCGTATAAAGTAATGACGTTTGCCAGGCCATTGTAGGCATTTGTCATTCTGGCCAAGCGAAGTGCGAGCTGGAATTGAGCCAGCCAGGGAAACCTAGACCTTGGATTCCCGCCTGGCTTACTATCCGCCAGGGTGGCGGTCTTTCGCGGGAATGACTGATTTTCCTGGACAGTGGGGCACCCCTGTTCATTTCAATTTACTTGGATTGGATAAGGACGATGAGAAGAACCCTTTGCCTGCTATTGCTCGTATGCGCCGGATCTGTTTGCCACGCTGCCAACAACTCATCGACGATGCTGCCGCGGAGCAGCCCCGAGAAGCAGGGAATTGCGTCGTCCGCAATTCTCGAGTTCGTCGAAGCTGCCGATCAAAAGATCGACACCATGAACAGCTTCATGCTCGTTCGTCACGGTCACGTCGTGGCCGAGGGCTGGTGGTTCCCTTACGACGCAAAGAGCAACCACATGTTGTTTTCTCTGAGCAAAAGCTTTACGTCCACTGCAGTCGGATTGGTGATCGCAGACGGGAAACTTGCTCTCGACGATGAAGTCCTGAAATTCTTTCCTGAAGATACTCCCGCTGAACCTAGTGCAAATCTAAAGGCAATGCGGGTTCGCGACTTGTTGTGCATGTCGGCTGGGCATCAAGCAGAGGTCTCTTTGTCCGATAGCAAGGAGACGTGGACCAAGGCCTTTCTCAACCATCCTGTTCCGCACAAACCGGGCACTCATTTCCTCTATAACACTCCTGCGACCTATATGCTGTCGGCCATTGTGCAGAATGTAACCGGGATGACGGTGCTCGACTATCTGCGCCCCAGATTGTTCGAGCCCTTGGGAATTGAAAACCCGCAATGGGACACCAGCCCGCAAGGCATTTCACTGGGAGGATATGGATTGAGTGTGCGCACCGAAGACATTGCCCGCTTTGGGCAGCTTTATCTTCAAAAAGGTGTCTGGATGGGCAAGGGTTTGATACCTTCCGCTTGGATTGAAACGGCTACCAGACGACAGACGTCGAGTGGTAGCAATCCAAAAAGTGATTGGGAGCAGGGGTACGGTTATCAGTTCTGGCGCTGCCGGCACGGCTTGTATCGAGGCGACGGCGCTTTCGGTCAGTTTTGCATTGTGATGCCGGAACAGGACGCCGTGGTCGCAATCACGAGCGGAGGCCGAGACATGCAGGCGGTGATGAATTTGGTGTGGGAAAAGCTGCTGCCTGCGTTGAAAGCAGCGCCGTTGCCGGCCGATGCCTTGGGCGCGGAAAAACTCAACAAGAGGCTTGCAAGCCTCGCAGTGCGCCCAGTTACGGGACAGCCTACTTCGCCTCGCGCAGCCGCGATCTCTGGGAAACGTTACGCCTTTGCGAGTAACTACCGCCAGATTGAGGCTTTGGCACTTGAGTCTGGAAAGAATGGGGCGACAGTCGTGGTTTGGACCCCGCGCGGAGAAAGTCGGATCGTGTGCGAGCCGGGCGCATGGAAAAGAGGGCGTGCAGCGTTTGTTAACGGCGTAGGCGGACGAATGGTTGCGTCATCCGAGCAGCCAATGGCTGCCAGTGGCGCTTGGACAGGGGACGATACATTCACTTTGAAACTGTGTCTCTACGAAACACCCTTCTACAGCACTATGATCTTCCATTTCAATGGTGACCAACTTCTTTTAGATTCTGAACACAACGTCTCGTTTGGTTCGACGACGACCGTCCCGCAACTGGTCGGCAAAGCGACCAAGTGACGTCAGCTTCAACCCTGCTTGATTTTCAAGATCATCTCCACTTCAACTGAGGATCCTAGGGGCAACTGGGCCAGCCCGAGGGCCGTGCGGGCGTGACGGCCGGCCTCTCCAAAGACATCCCTCACCAGTTGGGAAGCACCATTGATGACCAGGTGCTCATCGGTGAAGTCTGCATCTGCATTCACATAGCCAGTGATTCGCAAGACGCGCTCGACCCGTTCCAGGGATCCAAGGCGTTTGCGTACAGCCCGCAGTACGTTGGCTGCGCACAGCGCCGCAGCTTGAGTGGCTGCTTCGAGGCTGACCTGAGAGGAAACCTTGCCTTTGCTGACCAGTTGGTCGCCGTCGAAGGCGACCTGTCCAGACGCATACAGGGTTTGGCCTTCGATCACAAGCGAGTCGACGAGCTTGCCTTCAGGCGTCGTCTTTTCCAGCGGGAATCCGAGATCCTTTAGAATTTCATCGGGCGTCTTCATATTTGGGTTCCTCAGTAGGGTGGTTGTCTGTGCGAAGTGCAAGAGTCGTTGTGGAATGCGTGTCCAATCGCTGATGACATTTCTCGTGCAATCGATGGCCGAGGTATTCCAGGAAGGCCTCATCGATCTTGAATGGTTGACGGCAAGTCAGGTGATCGTTGGATAGACTTTCCGGATGGCAGCTACGATGTCATCGGTATCCTGCCTTGTGAACTTCGGGTGAAGCGAAACCCCAGCAAAACGGGCCAGGATATCGATCGTGCGCGGGCAACAGGGAGCCCCGTACTGAATGGATTTCCCTCGCTGTGTATTGAAGGATGGCCAAGCCGGATGGACCGTGGTTTTTTTCTCGATGTGGGGCAAAACGGGCAGAATCACCGAGCCGGCGGGGTGGTAAGCGGGTACATTCTCTTCCTTCATGCGGGCCATGTACCGCTCGCAGTGATCCTTCGTGCTGAAACCCACGAATACAGCACTGCCTAGCTCGCCATCGGGGTCAGGCAAGCGCCGAAGACGGACGCCGGGCAGATCACGGATTCCTTCATAGACACGGCGCGCATTGCTCCGCACCGCCTCTACGATAGTATCGAGCTTGCGGGCCTGAGCCAACAGGACCCCGCCACTGAACTCGTTCAGGCGGTATTGGGGTGAGATGAACCAGTCCAGTTTGGACTGGCCGAGCACTTTCGCATGGCCGGGCCGCAGCGCCCCCAGATCATGGAAGCGAGCGGCGCGTTCGAAGAGGATGGAGTCGTTGGTGACCACAGCACCACCCTCTCCAGCCGTGATGGTTTTGTTTAGCTGGAGGCTATAGATTCCGATGTGTCCGATTGATCCCAATGGGCGGCCTTTGTAGCTGGCTCCGACGCTCTGTGCGCAGTCCTCCACGACCTTCAGCTGATGCTTGCTTGCGATACCCATAATGCGGTCCATATCACAGGGGTTTCCTTGAAGATGAACTGCCATGATCGCTTTGGTCTGCGGCGTGATTTTACCTTCAATATCTGCTGGATCGATGTTGAAAGATTCATCAATTTCGGCGAATACCGGCAGCGCTCCGGCGAGCACAATCGAATTGAAGCAGGAGTGCCAAGTCCAGGCTGGAAGAATGATCTCGTCACCGGGACCAATCTGCAACGCCGCTAATGCCGTCTGCAAGGCCGCGGTGCCAGACGTCACCGCAAGAGCGAAGCGGGTTTGCATGCGATTCGCCCATTCTGTTTCGAACGTCGCCACCTTTGTGGGCGGCTGATTGCCCGGACCGTACCAACGGAAAGGCTGCCGGGTGCTGTGAACTTCGGTCAACTGCTCAAGCTCCTTCTCATCATAGAACCGAGTACCCCAGTAGTCGGCTCTGAGCGGCTTTTCGCGAACTGGCCTGCCGCCATCTTCTGCGAGCTTTGAAGCTGGCTGTGCCAGAGTCACGCCACTGGCGGCCACGGAAAGAAACTGTCTTCGATTTAGCATGGAATGTCTCCTCTAAATCCCATCCGAGGCCTGCTTATGGGCTCCAGTCTCCATCTCGTGAATTCTCATCCGCCCCTGGGTGCCTGGAGTGCATCCAGCACAAAACAAAACCGTCGCGAGCTGAGGATGGAATGCTCCTGCGTAGCAGTTGTCGTTCGAATGTCGATTCGCTCGGCACGGGAAGGGAACTTTGAGAGATCCCTCATTGGTGGTGGAGGCTCGCAGCCAAGGTTGTCAGGCAGGCAACTGTGAATTTGAAAAGCGTTCCCGATTCGACTGACACCGATTGCTGATCGAGAAGTCCAGCAATCGGCAGTCGTCCGTTACAGTCTTTCGGCGGAGAGTCCTTTGTCTTTGGGCGTACTCAGGTAACCCGCAATCTTGTCTTTTTGGACATCGTTCACTACAAGTTCGTAGCGCAACTTGGTTCGCCCCACCAGAAACTGCACAGGCTCGTTCACCGTGCGATTCTTCTTTTCAAGCTGATTGTCGTCAACCACAATCCGAACGCCATAGCTTTTCTTTTTGGGGTTGGCATCGAGCAACAGAATTCGCACATCGCCCACCAAAGCCACTTTCTTCTTCTTGTCCAACTCGAATTCGTAGAAATTCCGTTCGCCTTTTAGACGCAGTTGCTGCAGTTCGTCACGATTGCGAGCAATCTGCTGGGTAAGGGTGTCTTTCACATCGACCAGATCGCGGCGAGTGCCCTCCAGTTCTTTGCGCGTGGTTTCCACATCGGTGCGCACGGCAGTGACATCCTTGTTAACAGCACCAAACTTAGTGGTAGCTTCATCCTTCAAGGCTGTCAACTGGTGCGTGTCAGCTTTTTGAGAAATTTGGGCGTTGAGTCGCTCTACAGACTGTTCTTGCTCAGCTTTCAGGCGTTGCGCATAAGATCGAGCGTTGTCGAGCTCTTTCTTGGTGACGCCCAACTTGTCTCCGACCACTTTGACATCGGAGTTCAGCGCAGCCAGGGATTTCTCGTTCTCGCTTGCCCACGAATCCAGCTTTGCCTCTAGCGCAGCAAACTGGGTCTGCTGCGACTGCCTGAGATCCCTCTTCGTCGACTGGAGGTCGTAAAACGTATACCCAAGGATGCCCAGCAGGATCAGAAAGCCAAACAAACCGTAGCGAGGGCTCGTGTTACCCCGGCTGATAACGATTGGACTGCTTGCCGTCGTTTGGTCCAAGGGCTTGCCATCCGTAAAGCTGTTCATAAATGAGACTATCCTTTCGGCTTGATATATATCCTTCCTGGTGAATTCTATCTGTACTTCCGCCCAAACGGTGAAGATTCTTTCTGTCAGCAAGCTAAGTCGCTGAGCGTCCGTTCTAGCGGATTCAGCCATACCTTCAGATGCCGTCACCCAAATGAGACGTTTGGCATCGAAAAAAGGATGCCGGCAGACTTGCGGCCAGGATATTTGCTCGCAAACCCTAGCTTATGGCTAGCATAGAAGACCTGGGTTGGCGGCGGCAGGGAGCCGGACTCCTGCGTGCCAGTCTCGTTTGAGCTATTTCTGCGCGAGACAAGCCTTCATTCCCAACCAACGGGACAACCGTGTTCGGTTTCTGGCTACCAATTCGTATGTGATGATTTCCAATAACAAAAGAGGTGTGAGCACATAGAGCAGTACCACCAGCAGGTTCCAGGGAACGTAATGAATAAGAAAATAGTTCACCGCGAAGGCACCGCTGTGCACTTTCCCACGCCGCGTGATCACCCGCAGTCTCCGGGCGCAATCGGCGTGGCGGAGGCCGAACTGCTGGATCTCAGGCTCCGGTACTCGCTGGTAAGGCTCAACATAGAAGTGGCGCAGGACATCCATCCGCATCGCAAGGTCTGCAAACCAAGTGCAGATACCACAATCCCCGTCGAACAACATATATGCCCGTTTCCCGAGGTCAATCATCCTCCGTAGCTCCATCCTCACGCCGGGCTAGCGTGCGTGCGTTAAAGCCGCACGAGCCTGCCGCACCTGTTGTGATGCCCTTTCCGGACTGGCTGCTAGAGCGGTAAGGTGGCCCATTTTGCGCCCTGCCTTTGGAGTAAGCTTCCCGTAGAGATGCAGCTTAACATCCGGAAAGGAGCACGCGGCACGCCAGTTGGGTTCTTTGTTTTGCCATAGGCACCCCAGCAGATTTGCCATGGCAGCCGGGCGGAGCATTTCCGTTGATCCGAGGGGCAAGCCGCAGACTGCCCTCAACTGTTGTTCAAACTGGCTGGTGACACAGGCATCAAAGGTCAGGTGCCCGGAGTTGTGCGGTCGCGGTGCCAGTTCGTTGATTAGGAGGTCGCCCGTTTTGGTGAGGAAGAACTCGACGCATAGCAGACCAATCACATCCAGTTTTTCGAGGACGGTGCGCGTGATTTCAATCGCTTGACTTGCAACCCGTTCATCAACGCTTGCCGGTGCGACCGACACATCGAGGATGTGATTTCGATGGCTGTTCTCGATCACGCCCCAGTTGGCAAAACTGTCATCCAACCCTCGGGCACCGATAACGGAGACTTCACATTGAAAGTCGACAAAAGCCTCCAGGACCAATTCCTGTTGCGGTACGGAAGCCAAAGCGGACGCCACTTGCTCTGGCGAAGTGAGTTTGATCTGTCCCTTGCCGTCGTAACCGTAGCCTGCGGTCTTGAGTACAGCTGGAAATCCCAACTCGTCGAGGGCAGCCCGCAAATCCCGCGGACTCTCAACTCTTCGAAACGGAGTGACCGGTAGGCCATGAGTTGCGAGGAACGATTTCTCCCGCAATCGGTTCTGCGTGGTGTGCAAAACCATACCGCCCGGTCTCACTGGAGCGAACTCGGCAGCCGTCTGGGCTGTGATGGCAGGAACGTTTTCGAATTCAAAGGTCACGACACTGACACCTTGTGCAAACCTGCGCACGGCATCCAAGTCCTGATATGGAGCGGTGATTTCAACGTCGGCGACCTGGCCGGTGGGAGTGTCGCTTTCGGGAGACAGGGTATGGACGCGATAGCCCATGCGGCGGGCTGCAATGGCGAACATCCGCCCTAGCTGGCCACTACCCAAGACTCCGATCGCCGAACCAGGAAGAATTTGTTGGAATGGTTGGCTCAAGGCAACTGCTCGGTCATCACGCGGTCGGTTTGGCTCTGGCGATACTGCTTCAGTTTCTCGCGCAGCTGCGGACGCGAGTTTGCGAGAATAGCCACTGCGAGAAGGGCGGCATTGATCGCTCCCGCTTTGCCGATCGCGAGCGTACCTACGGGCACTCCCGCAGGCATCTGCACAATCGAGAGGAGAGAGTCCACTCCTTTGAGAACCTGGCTTTCTACCGGGACTCCGAGAACGGGCAGAACGGTCTGGGCTGCGGCCATGCCCGGAAGATGCGCGGCGCCGCCCGCACCGGCAATGATCACTTCCAGTCCCCGGCCTTCAGCTTGGGACGCATACTCAGCCAGCCACAGCGGTGTACGATGAGCGGAGACGATTCGGCATTCGTGCGATACCTTAAGTTGTGTCAGCAGCTCATCCGCGTGACGCAAAGTTTCCCAATCAGATTTGCTGCCCATAATCACGCCGACTAGCGGGCTGGAGTGGCTTTTCATGGCAGCCGTATCTTAATGGTGGCGTTCAGGAGGGTCAAGGTGTATCACCCCGACGTCAACCTGCCACCAGCGCGCTAGGGCTGAGGAAGGCAGCGTCGTCGATCTTCTGGTTAGAAACCGCTTACAAAGCCGCCCTGCTTGACGTGCCCTGACTGTCTCTGAGTTCTCAGAGTAAACCACAAAATTGACATCGGAAAACACTCAGAGTTGCGGGCCGTCAAAAGGCTCGCATCTCTGGACGCAAACGAACAATCCCATATTTCCGAACCCATTGTGGTTTATACTCCAGCCGCACGAGTGAGTGTTTACAATCTCGAAAGGACAAGTCCGCTATGAAAAAAACTGCCCTCATTGCTCTGCTCTTCCTTCTACTTCCGGTAGCAAGTTCGTTTGCTGCTGAGGTCATACCGCTTCAACAGCAGGCTGCCGGCGCCTCGCCGCTGATTACGATACCGGTGATGACGAATGCTCCGGGTGCGCTTGGAGGCGTCTTCAAGACCAAGGTCGTGGTTTTCAATCCAACGGTATCCTCGTTTCCTGTCGAGGTGTCGCTATATGGAGGGAATGGCTTCGTCGCCAAAACCACGATCAACCTGTTTGCCGGGCAGGTGCGGAATTATGAGAATTTCTTGGCTGAAGTCTTCGCTTATACAGGCGCTGGGACTGTGAACTTCGACAGTCTCTCCCTGCCAGGTGGAAACGCCAATTTGAAGTTTTTGGTCAGTGCCGAGGTGTATATCGACAGCCCGAACGGACGCTTCAAGACAGTGGTTTCCACCGGCGCGCCACTCGACCCGGTTTCACCAACGGCCAATGCCTACAGCATTGGAATCACCGTTGACGGTGATAATCGAACCAATCTTGGTTGCTTCAATACCTCGTTCAGTACGAACGTGATCAGCGCCGACCTTTATGATTCGGCAAACCGCCTGGTAACGACAATCGCATTGACCGTGGGGGGTGGCAGTTGGACTCAAGTCGGCCTACCCAACTCGGTTTCAGGCGGCTACATCCGCTGGAGACCCGTAAGTGCCGCCTATTGCTATGCCGTCGTCGTCAACAACACGTCGAACGACGGAACCTTTATCCCGGCGGTTAACTATGTGCCCTGACGCGCCTCACCACAGAACAATGACGAATACAAACCGTCTTCGCGTTCAATGCGGTCGCGTCCTTGCGCGCAACCAGGGGCTTCACTATAATGCTTGCTGCGTTTGATGCGTCCTCTCGGATTTACATCGAAGGCCAGCACCTGCCAACCGTCGTTCTTGAACTTCAGCAACACATCGTTGATGTGACATATTCACGGGGATGTAATGGGACAGACACTCGCCGAAAAAATCTTCTCCAAGCATTGCGGGAAAACAGTTCATGCCGGTGACTTCATTCTGGCCGACCTTGATCTGGTGATGGCGCATGACACAACTTGTGCGTGGGCGCTGGAGCCGTTCTACCAAATCGCCAAGAAAGTGTTCGATCCCAAGAAGATCTTTATTCCTTTTGACCACGCTTTCCCGAGCCCAAGTGTGGCGATGTCCAAACTCCAATCGGAGATTCGAAAGTTTGCCGAAGAGCAGGGCATTCCCATCAGCTTCGAAGGCGTTTGCCATCAAGTCATGTCGGAGAGGTTGATTAATCCCGGTAACCTCATTCTGGGAGCCGACTCCCACAGCCCCACGGGTGGCGGCGTTGGCGCGCTGACGATTGGAGTGGGTTCTACGGATGCCGCGATTGCCATGGCCACAGGCAAGGCGTGGTTTCGCGTCCCGCAGACGATTCGCATCAACATCACAGGCAGGCTCCCGCGAGGGAGCTATTCCAAAGATGTCGTTCTAACCGTCGCTCGTGAGATGGGGGCTGATGGCGCGAATTATCGAGTGATTGAATACGGTGGCGAAACAGTGGAAGGCTTCAATGTTCCGGCGCGCTTGACCCTCACAAACATGAGCGCCGAGATGGGTGCAAAGGCTGCGATTGTGGCACCCGACGAGCAGACGCGCGCCTACTTGCAGGAGAATGATCGCCTCATTGAATTCGAAGCGCTACGAAGCGACAACGACGCACACTTCGAACGGGTGTTGAGCTTCGATGTTTCAAGCCTGAAACCCATGATCGCCTGCCCGCCCGATATCGACAACGATGTCCCTGTGGAGGATGTCCAAGCGGACAAGGTGGTAGTCGACCAGGTGTTCATCGGTTCCTGCACCAACTGTCGGATCGACGATTTGGAAGTTGTCTACCAAATGTGGAAGGGGCGCCGATTGAAGGAAGGGCTGCGCATTATTGTCACGCCCGCTTCGCGAAAGGTTTATATGCAGGCTTTGCAGCGCGGCTACATTGAGGAGTTCGTGAAGATGGGCGCAGTGGTGTCCAGCCCGGGTTGCGGCCCGTGCCTTGGCCGGGCCGGGGGTGTGCTGTACGACAATGAAGTTTGTGTTTCTACAAGCAATCGTAATTTTGAAGGCCGGATGGGAAGCCCAAAGGCAAGAATCTACTTGGCAAGCCCGGCAACGGCTGCGGCTTCAGCTCTGACTGGGTACATCACGGATCCCAGGGAGTTTGTGAACTGAAGGAACCAGCAACTCTATGAACTGGAAATTTGGCGATAACATCAACACAGACCTCATCACACCTGGGCGTTACAACATCACGACGGATCCGCGGGAACTGGCGAAAGCGTGCTTCATTGAGTTTCGTCCCGAGTTTTCGAAGCAGGTGAAGGCCGGCGATTTCGTGATTGCCGGCGAGAACTTCGGTTGTGGCAGTTCTCGCGAAACGGCGCCTGTATCGTTGAAGTACTCAGACATCCGCGCAGTGATCGCAAAATCGTACGCGCGCATCTTTTTTCGCAATGCCATCAATCTTGGGTTGCTCTGCGTGATTGCTGACACCGACGGAATCGATGAATCCGATGAATTGGAGTTAGAAGTGGCATCACAGACTCTCAGGAACAAGACTAAAGGGCAGGACATCAAGATCCAGATTCCCAGCATGATGCTGAGGCTGTACCAGGAAGGCGGCATCATTCCCTATCTTAAGAAACACGGGTTGTCCGCTTTGGGAGACTTGGAGAAGTTTTAACTTCTATGCGGGGTTTCCCCGGATGCGCAAACCTCAAGTCATCGTTCTAACCATCAGCGATTCGGCATCCCGGGGAGAGCGTACTGACCTCTCGGGGCCGGCAGCTCGTGCGGAACTAGAACGGCTCGGGTGCGAGGTTCTTTCCGTCACTGTCGTTCCCGATGATGTGAACGTGATTCGGGAAAAGCTACTGGAACACTCGGATTCGGCTGCCATCGATCTCATCGTTACAACCGGCGGCACTGGGCTTGCTCCCCGAGATGTCACCCCCGAAGCGACCCAGCAAGTCATTGAAAAATTCATACCCGGCCTGCCCGAACTGATGCGGATGGAAGGGCTGAAATCGAATCCGCGAGCGGCCTTAACCAGGGCCGTTGCTGGCCTTCGCAAGAAAACCATCATCATCAACCTGCCCGGGAGTGTCAGAGGAGTTCAGGAATCGCTTGCGGCAGTGGCTCCAATCCTGGGCCACGCGCTGGAAGTCGCCTCCGGGAATACCGTTCGCTGCGGGGGATGAAGTTCTTTCCGTAGGATGAACAACAGCTACTTGCACATCTGCTGTTCCCATCCACTCTTGAACATGTTGAGCTTGGCGTCTGGATTTTCAGGGTGTGCCGCAATGAGCTGCTCATCGATTTCGACGCCCCAGCCCGGGCCGGCTGGAAGTTCGTAAAATCCATCCTTGACGCGCGGAGTACCCGGCGTAAGATCGCACCGCCAGGGAACGTCGTAGTCCTCGAAGGTCTCCAGGATCTGAAAGTTAGGAATGTTGGCACAAAGGTGCATCGCAATGACGGTGCCGAGCGGGCCGCGACAGTTGTGCGGAGCGACGCTGATGTAGTGGGTCTCTCCGATGGCCGCGATCTTCTTTGTCTCCATGAAACCGCCGCTATAAACAATATCCGGCTGAATCACGTGGGCTGCTTTGTGAGCTAGCAAGTCGAGGAAGCCAAACCGGCTGTAGGTGTGTTCGCCAGTCGCGATGCGCAGCGGCGAAGCCGCAACAACTTGGGCCATGGATTCATGGTTATGCGCCGGAATGGGTTCTTCGCACCACCCTGGGCGATACGGCACCATCGCACGGATGGACTCCAAAGCCGTAATCGGACTAAATCTTCCATGAAATTCCAGTAACAGTTCGATATCGTCGCCGACAGCCTTTCGGACGGTTTCAACTACCAGGCACGACTGCTTAAAGTCGTCGCGCGACATCTCGCGTCCACCCGGGCCAAACGGATCGAATTTGAGAGCCCGATAGCCGCGTCCTACCGCTTGCTGGGCACGTTCAGATAACTTTCCCAGGTCTCCGTCATAGGCGTACCACCCATTTGCGTAGGCTTTCAGTTTGCTTCGTACGCGACCCCCAACGAGGTTGTAAACGGGTTGGCCAGTTGCCTTTCCGACAATATCCCATAGTGCCGTTTCGATGCCTGCCATTGCGGCATACATGATGGGCCCGGTGTTGTGTTCAACTTGGTATAGCTGGAACCAGATCGACTCGATATCGAACGGGTTGTGGCCAATGACGTAACGCCGTCCCAAGTCGAGAATCAAGTCTCGGACTGTGCTCTCCTTCCATTCCAATGTGCCATCACCCCAGCCAACGATACCTTCATCCGTTGTCAGCTTGACAAACAGGAAGTTGCGCCAGACCGCTGCCGTCAGAAAGACTTCAATCCTTACCACTTTCATAGTTGTTCGAGACCCTCAAGAAGGGACTTGAGCTCAGCGCGAACATCAGAGTCGACTGGAGCCAGCGGTCCCCGAGATACACCAACCGGGATTCCGCGCAGCACGGCTGCTTCCCGACACACCGCGAGCCAGTGCGGATTGCCATCGGTAGTACCCAGTGCTCGATACTCCAGATTGATCAGAGGGAGAACACGATACCAAAGGGCGCGAGCGTCCTCCAGATTTTTCTCCACCGTCAGGAGTCGGTGCAAACGGCGGGCCAGAGCCGGCACGATCATTGGCAGGCCGCTAATCCACCCATCCGCCCCAACAGCCATGGCTTCAAAGGCGATGACATCAATGCCGGCAAAAATCGGGAAGTTCGCGCCGCAGAGCAGGCGTGTGTCATGAATCCGCGATACCTCCAGGTGCGACCACTTAACTGAATGGACCACGTCCTCGTCTGAAAGCATCTTGATTTCCTGAGGCGTGATTTCAGTGCCTGTCAGCAGCGGGACATTGTAGACCATGATAGGCAAACCCACCCGGTCCCGAACTTGGCGGAGGTGGTTAAGCACATCTTGCTTTGGCGGTCGCAGGAAGAACGGAGTGATCAACATTAAGCCATCACAGCCGAGCGACTTGGCGTGAAGACTCAGTTCAATGGTGGTTTCTGTCCCGTAATCCCCGGTGCCCGCGTAAATAGGCACCTGGCCGGCATTCTCGGCTACGATTGCCTCCAGCAACGATTTCCGTTCATCAATAGTTAGCGCGACGGGTTCGCCGGCGCTGCCCAGGGGCGTCAGGCCATCTGCTCCTGAGTCCAATAGAAAGCGGACGAACTTTCGGGTGCCTTCCAGAGAGATCGAACCGTCGGTATGGTAGCCCGTAACGGTAGGGGAAAAGATTCCCGAGAGATGGCTCATTCTTGTTGTCGTCATAGTGCCCCCTCCCAAGCGATACACCCGACCTTCCGATCGAGTCGCTCCACAGAGTGACTTGTACACAGCCCACGTCGCTCGTGTCAAGCCAATTCTGGATTCTCGGACACGTCTCCGTTATACGGAATTATGGTCTGCGTGTGCCAGAAACGCGACATGCCATCATGCCCGGAACGTGGAACGGCGTCCCAAAAAACCTATGATCTCCTTGACATTTCCGGATACCGGACGTATAAAGCGGCAAGTTGCATGTCCCTGTTTCTCAAGGCCACGGAGCAGTTGGATGAAGAAGCGGACTCAGAGTCCAAAGAAGCAGCAGACGGACAAAAACTATATTGGTGTCACAGCCAAAATATTTGCTGTCTTGGAATACTTCATTCAAGAGGGTGCCCAGCAGCAGGCAGTATCATTTCAGGAATTGTCCAGCGCCCTGCCATTTGCCCGCACGACAGTGCACCGCGTCCTGTATTCATTGGAGAAGCTTGGGTACGTAGAAAAGGCTGATACCAAGGCGCACTATCACTTAGGGCCGAAGTTTTTTGCCTTGACGCAGCCAGCAGTGCAATTCAAACGACTCCAGTCTGTCGCGCATGCAGTGATGCTCGAGCTTCTGGTACGACACTCCGAGACAGTGAACTTGGGTGTCCTGGACAACGGCCAGGTGGCCTACATCGACGTGGTCCAAAGCCCGAGCGCTCTCCGGATCGCTGCAAATCCAGGGGATCGTAACCCGGTGCATAGCACCTCGTTGGGTAAGGTCATCCTGGCGTACCTGCCCGAGCCAGAAGTTGAAAAAGTGCTGAAACAGTATCCTCTCATTCGGATGACGTCCAAGACGATCACGCAAAAGCCCCACCTCTTGGAACACCTGGCTGCAGTGCGCGAGCAAGGTGTTGCCTTTGACTTGGGAGAGAATGTGGATGGCGTGCTCTGCGTGGCGGGC
>Ga0111538_10004825_pt1 | contig 18582 bp, 11 predicted proteins | sample SoiMethybrSBSTD1_FD_79669 | JGI IMG/M metagenome (GOLD analysis project Ga0111538, IMG submission 79669) | Bulk soil microbial communities from a Populus tree surrounding site in Tennessee, USA - Soil MetaG P. TD hybrid SBSTD1 (version 2)... | ecosystem: Environmental > Terrestrial > Soil >...
GACGCGGACCGGGCGAGCGGGGCGAAAGCCCCGCGGCACGAGACCGGGCCCCGCCGCTACGAGAAAGTCACCGTGAAGAAGAAGTGAGCGTTGACACGCCGCGCTGACTCGTGAGAGTGTCCGCGCGAAACGACAACCCCGGATGCCTCAGGCGTCCGGGGTTTCGTGCATTTAGCGTCCTGTGCACAAGCTCTTGAAGACGTCTGGAGGAGCCCGTGGAGAAATTGCAGTGACCTTGGGGGGCTCAGTCAGGATAGATCTCGGTGGGGGCGGGGCCCCGGCGAGCCGCGAGACAGCGAGGGGTTCTGTGAGTTATTTCAGAGGGTTGAAAGCTGACAGACAATGTCAGCTGCAGATCTGTTCAGGCTGGAGCAAACTAGGATGATGAGCGCCGTCGAACAGATCCGAAGCGTGCCAGACGCGGTTGGCGGGCGCGTGCCGCCGAGCGACCTGGATGCCGAAGCCGCGGTGCTGAGCGCGACGCTGCTCGATCCCGACGCCTTCGATCGCGTCCAGGAGATTCTGCATCCGCAGCACTTCTACGCCGACGCCAACCGTCGCATCTTCGAGGCGGTTGTCGAGCTGAACAGCACCGGACGTCCGGTCGATATCGTCTCGGTAGCCGGCTTCCTGCGTGACCGGGGTCGGTTGCAGCAGGTCGGCGGCTCGCCATACCTGGCGCAGCTCGCGGACGCGACGCCGGCCGTCGCGCACGTCGAGGCGCACGCGCAGGTCATCCGTGAAAAGTGGCGCGTGCGTCAGCTGATCACCACCTGTCAGCGCTTCTCGGCGCTGGGCTACTCCGACTACGGCGACGTCCAGGGCTTCATTGATCAGGCCGAGCAAGCGGTGTTCGACATCGCGCGTATCCCCGAGTCGTCGACGATCGTGCCGCTGAAGGACGCCGTGAAGGGCGCCTTCAAGATTCTGGCTGACGCCGCGCAACGCGGGGGTGGCATCACCGGTATCGAGAGCGGATTCACGCTGTTCGATCGGCAGTGCTCGGGCTTGCACTCCGGGGATCTCTACATCGTTGCGGCCCGTCCCGGCATGGGCAAGAGCGCGCTCGCGCTGAACATTGCCATCAATGTCGCGCGACCGCGGCAGGTCGAGGTCAGCGGTGAGAACGAGCCCTACCTCGAAGCGCCGGTGGAGGAGCCGGGCTACGGCGCGCTGTTCTGTTCGCTGGAAATGCCGAGTGAGCAGCTGGCAGCACGCTTGTTGTCTTCGGAGGCGCGCGTGGACATGCAAAAGATCCGCAGCGGCCGCATGAGCGGTAACACAGAATTTACATTCGTTGCGATGGGAGACAATAGTGGCTACCAACTCTCTCTCTCCCTCCGTTAAGGTTGAGGGGCCTCTCAATAAAAATTGTGTCAACGCCCGTATCGGCGCCGCGGAATCTTTTCGATACTCGAGTAATCCGGTAATCCCCGGCAAATGCTTCTCCAAAGGAATATAAGGCATGGTATTATTCTAGCATGTTTTGAGAATGATCTTTAACTTCTGGTTTCACCTTACCGGACCATTATTTTCAGAGGCGTACGATAACTGTGATGCTTCCATTTCTTCCATCAGATGACCACACACCAGGGCCGGGATAAAATGAGGGCCGCTTAGTAAAGTATTGCCTGTCGAAAATATTATTGACATTGATCCTGGCTTCAAGATTCCTGCTGATGCGTACCGAGGAGTTTATATCGACAATATTATAAGAAGGAACAAGGCCAACAGCGCCGGTTGCCTTGTTGGGTTCGACCGTATTCAAAGGGTCAGCAAATGACTCTGCAGTATAGCTGTACAATACCGAAAAACTGAGCTTTTTGAACCGTATGGAAGCTCCGTTACGTGTGATGATACGGGGTGCTGTTTCAACTTTATTGCCGTCGATATCTATATTTTCATTTCCTGATTTTACTATGGCGTTGGTATATCGGGCATCCAGCAGCGATGTTGATGTGAAAATGGAAAGTCCAAACTTTTTGGCAAGGAAACAATCGGCCTGGATAAATATTTCTGCTCCTTTGGTAAATGAGTTGCCGATATTTGTTCTGTATGTGTAAAAATTACCAGCATCATCCGTTTCAGCAAGTGTTCCAAATCTGTCCTTATATTCCAGAATGAACCCGTTAACGTCCCAACGTAAAAATTTCCATGACCCCCTCCATCCCAATTCTGCATTGTACCCCTCAGCATCTTTGATACCAGGGTCAACTTTTTCATACACGGAACCAGGGATCAAATCTTTGAAAAGCATAGGACGGTAGGCCTGGCTGATTCCGCCATAAACTTCCATATTGCTTTTCGGCTTAAATGAAAAATTAGCACCAAACAATGGGAATTCGTGATCAATACTTACCGGTAATTCATTGTCCGGGTAGTACACAATAGTGCCGATCATATCAGTACCTCCTGATTCAATTCTTGCTCCAACATTCACCGATAAGTTTTTAAGCAACCGAAATCTGTTTTCCGCAAACAGTGCAATGTTTTTAGTTTTTAAATGAACATCTCTTCCCCAGCCTGGTTCAACCAGTGTCAGGTCGTAATCGCTGCCTGTAGTGCCCTTTCCAAGCTGCGTACGATGCAGGTCATTGTTCATATATTGAATTCCGGCTGCCACCGTAGAAGACAAACTACCCAACATATAATCCTGCAACAAACGCATTTCAGCAGTATAGCTGTTGAAACGGTCGATATCCACCTGTCGGTTGTTGTATTGAAGTGTTGCTGCATTAATCGTATCCTGTACATTCGCGAGCTTGTCAAATTGCACGCTGTTTCTTGCACCAAGAACGGCTGAGGTTACCAATTGTAACCGGGTGTGTGGGCCCACACTCCAGTTCATTGTAATTGAGGGAACATGAATGTCGGGACTGAAATAGTTGCGTGACCTTGTGGCCTGCGTAGGATCAGCAAGGAACATGCTGTCAGTAAGGGGACCTGGTATCCGGTATAAATATTTTGATCTTGTCCATTCTGCACGGATTGAAAAACGGGTCGTAGGCTCATACGTTAAAATTATTGCCTGTCCTTCTGAATTGGTATGTTCATGGTCGCGATAGCCATCTCTTGACTTCTTATTAAAATAGGCATAGTACTTAAGTTTTCCGAGCTTTCCACCAATGGCGTTATAGGTGCTGATCAAATTGAATGTGCCAACGGTATTGATGCTTTCAAAACTAATCGGCCGGGTAGTGTCACCCTGTTTGGTAGTATAATTCAACATACCTCCAAACTGAGCTCCATATTGCAACGAACCAGTTCCCCGCACTAATTCTATTTTAGCGATGCTTTCGAGCGGCATGCTGTAGTGACTGGCAGGATAACCATACATATCTGAGTTCGTAATAATACCGTCCTTTCGAATATTGAATTCCCAGCCACGGTGCGGATCAAGTCCGCGTGCTGCCACGTTTACCTGGTTTCCCGCGCCATCCATATCATACACAAAAACCCCCGGAACTTTTGCGAAAATGTGGCGACCTGTTTTATTAGCAATGTCGGCAGGTATTTGCGTAAGGTCAATCGACTCTGACTTCTTTCCTGAGAAAATATAAGTGCCCTGCATCATAGCTAAAGGCCTTACAATATTTTCATTCAGGTAAGAAACGACAACGACGCTGTCGAGTGATCGCGAATGAATGAGAGTATCCTGCTGGGCCTGGGCCAGTGCATTTATTGTGAGAAAAAACAAAGTTGTTCGTATTGCTTTCATTGACCAGAGTAAAAGATAGGCGTCCGGAAAGAATTACAACGCCGTGAATGCTTATATGTTAAACAAGTTTATTGTCATTTACTGTTTCGACCGGATCTTAAAAAGAGGCGTCAGTAAAGAATTACAACGCCGTAAATGCTTGTGAAATTTTTGTTCTGCCTAAACTGTACAATTTTAATTGAGGGCGCCACTGAAATTCAGAACGCCGTGAGGCATATGAAACTCTATTGTATGATTTTTGTGATTTCATCATTTGTTAGAAAAGAAGGCGTCAGTAAAGAATTACAACGCCGTGAATGCTTATCAATAACTGCTGCTCTGTTGTACAAAAAATTTAGCGCCTGGGATAACAAGAAATATGAAACTCCTGTATCCATTATTCGGCTCCATCTGTAATAGCTCTTTGTATGGCATATTCGCCCACTTTTGCCCCCGCTACCAGTCCTCTTTCACAATCACTCCGATAATGTATTCCGCCGTACATCCTCGAAAGGGAAGCTTCTAGTGCCATCTCGTCATATGCAGTTTTTCGTTCCGGAATAATATGGCCAAGTATTGTAGCAGCTGCCGCGCTAAAAGTTGAATGACCAGATATATATGCCGGGAAATTGGGAATACCTGTTAACGTCTTGATGTTTGGGTCCAGTTGCGTTGGCCTTGGATTGAAATAAAAATATTTGGCGTCCCAGCAAGCAATGCCGGCATCCATCAGTGCCATATTCAACAGTGCCATATTCCTGGCCCATCGTACTTCACTGAAGTTTTTGGGAATAAAATCTTCTGCTGCAATAGCATCCCAGTGCCCGGGTGGGGTATACGTCCCCGCACCATCTGCCCAGAAATGAACAATCCTTATCCTCTCACGCGTGGGGTTATTAACGAAGTCCAGAATTTCTGCTGTTTCATCTGCCATTTCCGGGCTTTTTGTCAATGGTGGCGTACCCGGGCGAATTAAATTTACCATTGTGGCTGAGTCAAACAGAAAAGCCTTGACTTTTCCAAACAATGGGAGCATCGGGGGACGCCTTGGTACTTCAAGACTATACCATGGAATTTCTCCCCGCGCTATGCAATCATCCTCCAATTGCTTCCAAATAGCAGGAGTACCAACAGCCGTTCCGGCACGATCGGTTCGTGCACGTGCGACAAACTTTTGAGCAACAGCTTTTCCCAGGGCCTCTCCCGCTTCGAGGTCGCTGCGAACATTTGCCCCTGCAATCAGGCGTGCATGTTTGTGCTCTTCCACTTTTAGCTGAATATAGTCCTGGTCGCCGGGAAACAGTAGTTTCATCATTTCTGCCGCGGCACCGGCCACAACTGCATCTTCAGATGGGTAAGATGGCAGATCAGATTTTGGAATTAATACATTGAGGGTTGAATCTACTTTATAAGGTGCTGCACGGTTGTATAATTTCTTGTAGTGCCATGCTGCTACAAGGGCATCATACTGTGCCGTGCTCACATAAGCATAAGCCCGACCCGCGTAAGGCGGATTCGCAAACGGAAATTGCGGATATGCCAATGGGTTGGCGGCACTCGGTATAGGATATGTGCCATCTCCATTTTGATAAGGTGGCAAATTGTGTTTTGCTACCAGCTCTCTCAAAATTTCATTCCATCTTAGCACGGCACCGCCACTCCAATAATTCACAATTCTTTTTTCCTCATCGGTCAGGTTGGCTTGCCATGTTTTTATTTCATTTACCTGTGCAATGTAGTCAGGGGTATTAGTAGCTGACGGAGCTGGAACTGCAAACTCATCCGGAGCCGTAAGTAATATGGGTTTCCATGTGCCTGCATCTATATCAAGATTTGCGGGTTTTAGTGCCCCTATCCCATCAGTTCTGCCGGAAATATCTTTGTTACAACCAACAAAAACTGTTACAGTCACCGCAAGTGCAATCATTGAAAAAATAAATACTTTTTTCATATCAGTTAGTTTTTGAGGATTGATTAGTTGATTTAGATTTCTTGCTTAAATCAAACACATAAAAGAATGATCCGTATACGGTGGTTGCCTGGCCCATATTTCTGCCCGCAACTGTATACATGCCCCCTGCAACGATCGATAATTGCGGTAAAGAAGGAAGAACGTATTTGAGGTTAACCCCAGCGGTTGTAGCGTCCATTTCATTACTGGGAAAAGGCATGTTGTTGCGTGTAATGTCAAATCCTCCAAGTGTATTCCAGTAATTGAGAACCGCTTCCGCTATCCACCTGTGATTGCGAAAACCGGCGCGAAAATTATAATTCATGGCATCCGGCATTTTCACTTCATTGGTGATATGTTGCTCTGTTGTATAATAGGAAGTGCGGTCAATATCAATATTACTTCTCAACACATAAGTTGCAGACCCTGTCGCAAACAAATTGCCCCATAAATAATCAGCCATTACCCTGGCCGACCCGGTTTTTGTTTGCAGCCCGATCGATAATGGAAGAAAATCAGCAACGTAGTCACTTAATGGAAAAGATGCGCCGGCTATCCCAAACAGGGAAAGCTTTCCGTCTCCTAATTTTTTCTCAAGGGCACGCCACTTCAAAAACAGGCTTAAATCCTGAAGGCCATCCATTCCATGCAGGGTGCCCGCAGACGCCTTGGTTTTTACATAAGGGACACTGAACAAGGCATTTAATTTCCGGGAGATACCGTAGTTGCCCATCATCCCTATCATTTGCGTAGATACTGTACCGAGGTTTTCATTGTCTCTTTTCAATGTACCCTCCCAATAGTTCTTCCAGCTACTGTAACTGTACATGGGACCAACACAAAATGCATTTTTTTCCATCATGATCGCGTCCATGTCTGTCTGGGCATTAACAATAAATGAGATGAACATGCAGAAGCCTGCTAACAAGGCTCTCCCTGCCATTGATAAGATTTTCATTGTCTAAGCAGTTTTTTTAAATGAGTTCCTGCGCAAGCCAGGAAAAGACCGTTTTGGTAAAATTTAAAGCCTGATCGCAAACCCGGCATTGATGACATAGTCAGCAAAGGCGGCGTCTCCATTTACTTTCATTCCGGTATCTGCAGAACGCAATTTATCGGAATAGCTTTGCGTACGATTACGTATCATTGCCACCGGCACCGAGAGGTAAATATTTCCTTTTTTGATATTGTAAGAAATCGTAGGCTCTATTGATGTTACAATTCCCGGGCGGCGGAAACCTTTATCACCCCCAACAAGATCACTTGATGGTATTCCCTCGATACGCATTCCTGCCGATACGTTAAAATTGTCAACCATATAATTCACACCGCCCCTCAGCATGTACTGATCGGGCACACTCATTGTAGCGGTATAATATTTTATAGCTGATGCATTCGGAGTTCCACCCCTCGCCGTTGACGTGCCATTCTGTTCTCTTGGGTTAAGAAGATAGAAGGCACTTCCGTACACACTAAATCTATGACTGAAACTATAAAAACCATTAAGCTCCCCAACAATACCAGTGCCACCGTCGCCCAATTGAATGGATTGATCAACGGGACCTATGACTGAACTGTCTTCACCGGTAGACGACAATTTGTGAAAGTCATCCATGTACCTGTAATCTCCTGTAGCCAGTTTGATACCAAGTCCAATCTGCAAATTACCCCTATGGGATTTCGCCGGGTCAAACATCCAGCGATAAGCGGTGAGGCGAATATCACCAATACCAAACGACTCCGTATTTCTGCGGGCCCCGGCCTTAGTGCTGTTATTGCCATAATGCTCATACATCGAGGAACGCACATAGGAAAGGATCGGGATATTAAATGCAACCGACCACCGGTTGTTCAATGCTTTTGCAAATGTAAAATCCCAGGCAAATGAATGATTGATCACGTTGGTCCCTTCTTCTTCCCTTTCTTTCTGTTCTTCCTTTCCTACAAAATGTTTGTATGACTTGTAATACCGGGTATTAAAATTAAACTGCCATTCTTTTGCAGCCCCCGGTTTAGCCAGGCTGCACGTATTACCGTTGCTGCGTATCGCTACACAGCCTTGTGAAATCGCTCTTAACTGCATTAAAGTAAATACGAAAATGAAAACTATATAGTAACGTTTCATAAATAGTTCTTTTTGGTTAGTGTAACTGGTTTCTACTTCTTCAATTTCAATCGTTGTACGATGAATTCGCCCAGGTGCTTGCCGCACATGTTACCTTCAGCATTGTCAAAACGATAATGTATGCCACCATACAGGCGCGATAAGGCCGCTTCTTTAGCAGCTTCTCTGAATGACTTTATTTGCCGGCTTTCAATCCCAAACTCAAGAGATGATGTGTCGGTAAAAGAAAGGTGATCGCCAAACCATTGCGTCATTACTTCTGCGGCAGCTGCTGAAATAGTGGCGTGACCGCTTGTGTATGAAGGAAAGGGCGGTGTCTGGATATAAGGCCGCCATTCTTCGTCCATGAAGCGATTGATTGCCGTTTCAGGCCTTACAAAATTGCTTCGGAATTTTTCGTCCCAACAGCTGATGAATGCGTCAAATAATGCAATTGAGGTCTCGGCGTACGCAGCCACAGTAGTGGCAAAATCTGCTTTAGCTTCCTTTGCCGCGATACCAACGATATTCATCCAGTGGCCCGCAGGTGAAAACTTTTTAGTTGCAAACATCACATGCCCGCTCACATTTAACTTAAACGGATTGTCATCCCAAAAATCAGCAATGTGTTTTTGTTCATCGGTCAAACTATCACCTATGTTTTTTACTTCAAGAAGGGATTTGTAGTATAGACTATTCTTATTCTTTATGTCATATGCCGGGGGCCGTGGGGGCATAAACTGGGAGCAGGAATCAAGAGTCAGGCAGCGGATCGTGTTCCACTTTGGCTCTACAGCCTGTCCATACATTGGTGGCGTCGGGACCCATCGCCCATCTTCATCTTTTACTGTATACTTTTCTGCACTCCTTGTTTCCGCATAATTATCTTTTTTGCTCCATTTCAGGATTGTCGCAACGATAGTATCTGAAAAAGCGACGGAGTTCTTCAATATTTCCGACGTCATGCCGGCCTCTTTGGCCTGTTTTTTCAAATCGTCATAATATTCCATCATGCTCCCTTCAGGAAAAGTAACCGCGTTTCCAACTTTTGTAAAGGATAACAGGGTTGCTAATGCGAAATCTATCGTTTTCCCTGCGTCAGGCTTCGGCATTACAGGCAAATGTTTGATCTGTCCTGAAAGACTTTGAAATTGCGGATTACCGGCAACCATCGTTTCGTACGCCGCAATGTTTGCATAGGCATAATTGCGCGTGGCGATCATCGGAGGGAAATTGTTTTCCAGCACCACGTCGTTCAGCTTCTTCACTGTTTTGCTATACAATAGCGGATCGTTCGTGAATGCCTGGTAGTTACCGGCTTTCTCTGTACAGGATGCCAACATTGCGGTGCCTGCAACGACACTCCATAAAATCTGTCTCACTTTATTAATTTAAATGTGCAAAGACTTTCTTTCCATTTCCGGAAAGAATCAAAATACCTTCAAAAAATCAGGAGATGCGTTCGGGGGGCTGGCCGGGTGTGGAGAGGCAAATGCCGTATAAGGAGGATGAGTGATACAGAAAACTTTTCCGGATCAGCTCAGAAAAAATATCAATCGAAAAATTGGCTTCCCGGCCATCATATTCACTCCAGAAACTTTTGGCCAGGTTGGTGTTGTTGTTTTGTTTTTTATCAGGCTGGTTCTGATCAAAGCCATTCGTCATTTTGAAATAGTCATTCCCTGCCACTTTAATTTGCTCCTTGGAGCTATTCGGAATGCATTTTAAGACCAGGTAGCCACCTTCAATCTTACTTTTTACATAAGTATAATACTTCCCGTCAATTTCGATTTCCCCGTAATGCCTTTCGAAATCTGCCTGGTCATTCTGATAGGGCATATTCAGAGCCACCTTCAACTCAATTAATTGTGATTCGTCGTATTGATTATTGTCGAGCCTTACTTCAAGTCTCTTATCTGCATGCTGCGACAAAATAGAAGTGACGATACGGTAACCGTACCAGTTAAAGAAGAGAATGAAAATTAATAATATGGCAGCGATTTTCTTCAATGCAGCAGCGCTAAGTGCACAATTTAAGGCAATTTTCAGATACAAAAAGCTGCCTAATCAGAAAATTTCGTCATATTCACCACCAAAAAGGCGTTTATAGTGTTCTATTTGGCTCCCTTCTAGCGCAAAACGTGGAGTTGGCTACATCTAAGATCGAAACGGGTTTCCATGCTATTTCGGCGGAGCGCAACTTAGTATCCCTTTAAAGTGAGACGTGAAATCCACCTTTGCCAGCTTTATCTTTGACGGAACTGTATCGCCCTCTTTTATTTTCAGGGTCTCTCCAGGTTGAACATTCTTAAAAAGCTGGTTTGAATTACTGGCTGGCCATATTATTTCAATGCTGTCAATGATTGTCGCCTTCCCAATTCCAATATGCTGGGCCAATGGATTAGATCCAAAGCTTCCACCGGAATTAACCTCGCGATAAACTGATCGCGCGACGCCGTTCTCCTTAAACGTCACTTTTATTTTTGTTCCAATCGCGGCTCTGTTGCAGGTGACACCCTCCAGCGTCATATTTATCCAGTTATTATTGTTTTGACCCGGATTGATATATAAAGAGCTTTGATAAGCATCGCCATCATAAACTCCTCCCATATCCTCATAAATATCCTGGTCGCCGTCGTTATCCCAGTCTGCAAAAGAAACCGCGTGACCTTTCTGAAGGTTACCGACCCGCGCAGACGTTGTTACATCAATAAATTTTTTGCCATCTATGTTCTTAAACAACTTGTTTGGTATCAGGGATTGATAGGGAGGGTTACCTGTTCCCAAATAAATATCGAGGTAGCCGTCATTGTCGATATCGCCAAAATTTGACCCCATTGCAAAGGCAAACCTGTTCAAACATACTTTTTCTGTCATGTCTTCAAAAGTTCCGTCATGTTTATTCCGGTACAGAAAAACAACACCGGAATTATCGCGGGGAATATTAAGTGCCTCAGCGGCAAAATAAGGGGCCAAAGAACCATTAAACTCATACCCGCAAATAAGAAGGTCAAGCCAGCCGTCATTATCATAATCCCAAAACCAGGTTGGAAATGTGCGGACCTTGTTTGCCTGCAAACCGGATTCACCTGAAACGTCTTCAAATCTAATCATCCCTCCCTTTACGCTTTCATTTCGTAAAAGGATTTTATTTCCAGTTAGGGTCGATATGAAAATGTCGGGCAATCCATCATTGTTATAGTCGCCCGATGTAACCCCCTTTACATAATCGATGAAATCGCACCCTGCCTTCGCTGCAGATTCCGTAAATGTTCCATTCCTGTTATTGATATATAATTCACACCTGTTTGTATCCACTTCTGACGTACTTTCATTTCCAATGAATACATCGAGCCATCCATCGTTATTAAAATCTGCCCAGGTTGCAGCCTGTGTTGGATGAAAGGTAAGCAGTCCGGCTTGCTTTGTTACATCGGTAAAGGTCCCATCGCCGTTATTCCTCAACAATGAATTTGGTTGTTGTCCAAACTTTTTCATCCAGGCGCCGCGGGGAACAAATACGTCTTTCAGCCCATCATTGTTATAATCGGTTTGCATGATATTAAGGCCACCAGTAATGTAGCCGAGACCCGATGAATCGGAGATTTCAGTAAATGTGCCATCCGTGTTATTCCGGCAATAGCGCATCCCCTCTTTCAAAGAATAACTGCTGGTTATAAGATCGAAATAACCATCATTGTTGAAGTCGTCAATAATACTGCCGCCGGCAAGATTGTTTGTATTCAATCCCACATTTAAGGCAGCATCGGTAAATGGCTTTATGAAATGCGATGTGTCTGAATCCAGTCCTTTAATCAAAAACATCGCCGGAACCTGTTGAGGATAACCACCCGTAGTCATATATGCAATATTTAGCAGCCACCTCGATTCAAGGTCGAGAGGATCGCTATTTAATGCTTCTTCGTATAACTCTATCGCTCTTTGTGAACTGGTTTTGTCACCATGAACACCCCTTCCTGCAATGGGAAATATACATGACTGGCCTGAATGATCTTTGATGCAGTTTATTCTTTCGCCAAGTCTCAAATAAGCCAGGGCAAGGTTCCTTAACGCCACCTTTCTCTGATCCATATCATAGGCGGGTAAGGTTTTGATTAGTTCTTCGCCCATTTCTACGGCCTTTTTTTCCTCGCCACGTTCTATCAGGGTTAATAAAATCAGGTTTTTCAATTTTACTACTTCCTCTTTTGTTGCGGCTTTTTGAAGTGCTGAATCATAATAAACAAGTTTTGCTTCGGCACAAAAAGCATTTTGCGGGTCGAAGTTCCTTTTATCAATTTTCGCAAGCAAGTCTATCATTTCTTTATTGGGCGAAACTTCGTTTATGCACGACAACGACAACAGAGGCATCAGTAATAACAGGATCCTGGCTAAAATGTTTTTTCGGGGCATTCCTTAGTCACTTTTCTTATTAACAAACCAACAGCAAATTTGCTTACATTATTTCTTAAATCATTCAAAATTTCCAATCATTATCTCTTCAACATAATAGTTATTCCCGAAGATGGGCAACAATATTAATTCCATTGAAAATGAAGGCATCCTGAAGGCGCTTCAAATTCAATTCACAGAATATGTCTTCTTTTCAATCCCAATTCCTTTTAAGGTTAATGATTTCCATCCCGGTGGCAGCACTGATCTTACCTGAGTAATTCCTTTTGCCGTTATTTCCAGACCACCAAAACCCATCAAAACACTTTGCAAAATGCCGCCTGCGCCCGTAGCAAAATATGGATTGGTACCACCTTTGGTTTCTGCTACCACTCTGAATGGCGGATTTAAATTGGGTACGTATGCATCTTTGAACCAATGCCCGGCTTTTTCTTTGTTACCCAACCGCGCGTAGAGTAATGTGAATATTGCCTGCGTCATTGCCGGCGTACCTTCATTGGGGACCCTTGACTCATAGTACTCGAGGTCTTTCCGGATTTGTGCAGGATCCGTTATTTCTTTCAATGGATAGGCTAGCAAATTCACGTCGGCTTGCTTTATTCCTTCACCCTTATAGGATGCATGCTCTTTCGTAACTCCATTTTCCATCTTTAATACAGGGATATTCGTTGCTACATTAATCCAATCCGCATTAGGAGTTATGCCCAAAAGCTTTGCTGCTTCCACAGCAAATTGAAGGTTAGCCTTTGCAGCAGCATTTGTAAAGGCATTGTTATCCACGTTCTCAGCCCATTCGTCTGCCGCTACGACATTTTTAATATCATACTGACCCGGCCCATTGCGTTCCACACGGCTTGCCCAAAATTCTGCAGTTGCTGAAAGAATGGGCCATCCTTTTTCGCGTAACCAACTCTTATCCTGCGTCACGCAGTAATAATTCCACGCCGCAATTCCCACACAGGCAGTGATATGATGTTCGAACGGACCACTGAGCGCCCATACTGGTGTTTCCTCTACTCCCGTCTCTGCGCTTTCCCATGGAAACATAGCTCCTTTAAATCCTTTGCTAAATGCATTTCGCTTGGCTGCTTCCAGTCGCTGAAACCGATACTCGATCATGCTTCTTGCAATCTCGGGGTGTAAAACCAACATCGCGGGATACATCCACAGGTCCGTGTCCCAAAACACATGCCCGTTATAACCCAATCCACTTAGGCCCATTGGCGAAGGTGAAAGCGCCGTTCCTTCACGACTGAAAGAATAAAGATGGTAAAGCATGCTGTGAACGTCCTGCTGGCTTTGGGCATCCCCTTCGATTACAATATCGCTTTTCCATAGTTCGCTCCATGCCTTGATATGAAAATTAATCAGCCTTTCCCTTCCTTCCAGTTTTGCATAGATGGTGGCTCGTTCCGCTTCATTCAATGGATCATCGTGATGGGCAGACGTTATAGATGACCCCGCAATAGTAAAACTGTAAGTCTCGCCCGCCCGGATTTTCCTGGTGAATTTCATGAGGTGCATATTATTGTCCCACATTTCATGTATCACTCGTGGTTCCTGGCCATGCGGTTCACTAAATAAAAATGTATTACTGGCACACATGAGCAACTTCCCGGTGGGGCTTTTCGCCGAAGACGTTAGTAAGCTAATAATTACATGTGGCCGGTCGATTTCGTTGTAGTAATTCTGCACGTCGCGCAATGCATCAGGTGCCTCCATGACGCTGGCACTTGTAATAGTAATATCTTTTTTTGCGGTAATATTAATATCCATCAGTACAGTGTAGGGCAAATGTCGCAGGGAATAGTAAGTATAAGAGATCGAAGCCTTATCCGCATGATCGAACTGTGTAGTGAAGCCCGCTTTCTGCATGTCCAATTCCTGCTTCATGCCGGAAGTTTCGTTTCGGCTGATTCTCCGACCGTCAATTTCCAGGTACATATTCAGAAGATTGAAGCTCTTCAGAAAATTACTTACTCTTCCGCGACCATACAAATCATAGGCACCTGCCAATACCACATCTTTTACTTTAAAGGGCTCTGGTGAAGAAATTATACCGATCATTCCATTGGCTACGGTAATGCCGTAATAATTGTTCGGATCTATAGCATCCGCTCTTATTTTCCACGGATCCTGTGCCGTAGAACGTAATTGCTGACAGGCGACTACCAGCAATAGGATTAAATGCTTCATAAAATCTGACTTTTAAGAAATGCTGTCAGTAAATTTAGCTTTATTTGATGCATATTTATGAAAGCAAAAAGGAATTACTTGTATGAAAAGATGGATAATTGCTGCAGCCCTTTTAGTAGTATTGTTCATTGCAAGCACGTATATTTTTATACCATCCCAAATTATTGTTGCCAGGAGCATTACCGCCACTGCCAATCCGCTGGCTACGTACCGTTTTTTGGCGAATGATTCCAACTGGGCCAGCTGGTGGCCCGGTTCTGCCGGAAATGCCGCTAACGCCGATTTTGAATCGGGGGGTTATCAATTCAGGAAAACTTCCGCCATGTATGAATCTTTTGACATTCTTATCAGCAAAGGCGAGAGCACTGAAAAAAGTCTTTTGTATTTATTCTCACTTGGTTTGGATAGTACCAGGATAAAATGGTCAACTGCTGTCAGTAGTGGAAATAATCCCTTCGGCAGGATCAAAAATTATCTGACCGCTGAAGAAACAGGAGGACAAATGGAGGATATTCTTTCAGCAATGCAAAAATATATTAGCAATGTGAAGAATCTCTATGGAATAGATATCAGGAAAGAAAAAGTGAAAATTGGCGACATGGTATCAATCACCAGGCAAATTAAACGACCTCCCGGTACTGGCGACATTTACGATATGATCCGTCAAATGAAAAACTACATTTCTCAATCGCAGGCACTGGAAGTGGACGCCCCTATAACTCATACCACTCCATTAGACAATGGCTATTTCTCGGTCCTGGTTGCCGTACCAGTTGACAGATTTTTACCCGGCAAGGATAGCATCGTTCCCAAAAAAATGCTGAAAGGAGGTGACATCCTTGTCAGTGATGTAACGGGCGGAAAATCCAAAATCGATTCTGTGATGAAACTAATGGATCAGTATGTTTCAGATCACAGGAATATACGAATTGCGGTCCCGTTTCAATCGCTTGTAACAGACAGATCGAATGAACCGGATTCCAGCAAATGGTTTACGAAGGTCTATTTTCCGATTATCTGATTTTTTCGATTCCTTCATTCTTTGGGAATTGGAATACGGAAATTTTATTTGGGCGCAAAGCGAATAACCTTTACACTGTCATTGTTTCTCGCAAGGATGTATGCTTTTTGACCCGCTATATCAACCGGCCTTATTTTTCTGACCTGCCCCCTTATCGAAAGCCCGTTAAGAGATTCACAGGCAAAATTCCCGTTTCCCTTATTAACAAGCACCGTCCCAAAATCTGCATCATACCTTCCCATTTGAATATTGTTATCGTAGTAGTTGCCTGCAAGAAGAATATCCGGCAGATTATCATTATTCGCGTCAATTACCTGTGCGTCGCGGTAAGAGGTTAGTTGTGCCTGCCAGGGAAGTGGAATGGTCTTAAAATTCAATCCGCCTTCGTTGATTAAAACAGAATTTGCAAAATAGTCAGCGGATAATATCGCAGCGGCATTCCATTGTTTCGAGCCGAAGATTTCTGTTACCGACGCATGGGCAAAATCCCCTGCATACAAAAACTTCTTTTTTATAAATGGCATTTGTTTTTGTAATTCATCCTTATTTACAAACGGTATCTCCTTTCCGTTTACAAAATAGGTAAGCACCTGTTCTTTTTTTCCATTTCCATCGAAATCACTATAGTATAGCCTGACCGGCTCTTTTGTCGAAGCCTTCAGGCGGTTGTTTAGACCAAGATTGCCGGCAATAAGATCTATGTCCCCATCATTATCCACGTCTACGGGTAAAACAAAATTCCACCAACCCCTGGTTTTTGTAAGCGATTTCCTGGTGAAGCTTTCTTTGTCTTTAATAAATACGTCAACGACACCCCACTCACAACACACTACCAGGTCCAGGTCACCATCTTTATCAATGTCCGTCCATGCTGCACCGGTAACCATACCCACACGCGCCAATTCATTTGCTATTTGTTCCGTAACATTCTTAAATTTTCCTGACCCATCGTTTTGTAATAAGTATGATCGCGGTATCTCTCCATACTCCCATGGTACTGTCCGCCCCCCAACAAACAAATCGACAAACCCATCACCGTTGAAATCACCGGGAACAATGCAAGAAGCGGTCAAAAAAATATGATCAAATGCATTGTTAAGTTTCTTAAACTGGGATTTGCCATCATTGAGATATATCCTCGGAGAAAGGTGGTCATCATTGCCGTAGTATTCATTGCCGCCGCTTGCAATAGCCAGGTCAGCATATCCATCATTGTTCACATCAACCCACGCGGCATCGACATCTTCATACATGCTGTCTTTAATCATGTCTGCCTGTGTAGTTTTAGAAAATTTGCCTCCCGCTTGTTGCACGTAAATCGCATTATGATGCGTTTTGGACGATCCCAGGAACACGTCCTGGAGGCCATCGCCATTTATGTCGCCCACTGCAAGTGCCGGTCCTTCCGTGGAAACCATATGGGGAATTAATGGCTCGCGGTTGAATTCCACAAACGGATTTTCTCTATGCCTGTAATCAAGGTCAACAGAAGCAGTAATATCCTGCACTGGCTTTATTTCACTTCTGAAAAATGAATTAAATCGTCCATAATCAAAAGTTGGAAGTCCGGGAGAATATGTGAAACCAAGATGTGAACTGTCATTTAATTGGATGTGCTGAAAACTGTTGTCGGGCCATACCAGGATAACAGAATCAGGCTTTGTTTTATCCAATCCAATATGCATGGGCGTTTGCATGCTTGACTGAAATCCCCGAACCGGGTAGTTTTCATAGGTCCTTATCTCACGGCTTGCAAAGACTATCACTTTAGCGCCGATCGCATTGATATTGCTTACAGTTCCTTTAAGTTTTATGTCAACATAACGCCGGGCATTGCTATCATTGCTTTTGTTTTTATACAGCATCACGGGATCATCAATATTATTCACCACTATGTCCAGGTCGCCATCATTGTCAAAGTCGGCGTATACTGCGCCATTTGAATACGTCGGCGGATTGTTGCCAATACTGTCTGCGATGTCCGTAAAGTGCAGCTCACCGTTATTCCTGAAAAACTTATTCGGAATTTTTATTTCCGGGAACTTATTTACCAACGCGATGCTATGCTCGTCAATTTTGTTTTCACTGGTTTTTCGCTGTATTTCCTCATTCGAAACAAAATTTATGTAATCCATGTCATTCAATCGCTTGGGAATACCGTTCGAAATAAATAAATCCTTCAACCCATCGTTGTCAAAGTCCATCAATAATGGCGCCCAGCTCCAATCGGTAGCGTAGATGCCGGAATACATTCCGATTTCACTGAACATACCATTTCTTCTATTGTATTGCAGGTTATTCCTCGAGTACTGGTAATTGTAACCCGAAGAAATCTTATCCAGGAAAATATCATACTCGTCATCCCCAAGCGAGCGCTTCAAAATATAGGGGTCCGAAGGAAGCATGTCCATGGAAATTATCTCAGGGCTGCCATCATTATTTGCATCCGCTATATCCACTCCCATTGAAAATTTACTCGTGTGCATCAAATGCAGATCGTTTTCGTCCCTGAAAGTGCCATTGTGGTGATTGATGTACAGGTAATCGTTTTCATGAAAATCGTTACCAATATAGAGGTCGGGGTAACCATCTGAATTAATATCCGATGCTGCAATTCCCAAACCATACCCGATGGAGGAGCTATTAATTCCGGATTCTTTAGTAACGTCAACAAACACAGGGTCAGATTGAATTATATTCGATGATGCAGGCGAAGAAAAACCATCATTACGAAAAATGCGATCTCCGGAAAGCGGGCTGTAGGTATTTAAAAAATTTGCGCGTGGAGCAAAAGAACCATTTTGGTGTACCGAATGATTCAACAGGTACATATCAACGTCACCGTCGAGGTCATAATCGAAGAACAGCGCTTGCGTGCTGAAACCCGAGAAATCGAGACCATATTGTTTTGCCCTGTCTTCATAAACGGGGATGCCATTTTTAATTTCCTTGCAGATCAAAAACTCGTTCCTGCTATGTAATACTTCGTAGTTGCCCACCCTGCAGATGTAGATATCCAACATCCCGTCGTTATTGATATCAACTACAGACACACCAGTGGACCAGCCACCGTCCTGCGGTATTGCCGACTCTTTACTTACATCAGCAAACTGCAGGTTGCCTTTATTAATATATAATTTATTTTCTCCCTGGTTTGACGCAAAGAACAGATCAATCAATCCATCGTTGTTGAAGTCGCC